>Ga0209689_1003608_pt1 | contig 11381 bp, 13 predicted proteins | sample GraSoiAngelo_149_FD_187119 | JGI IMG/M metagenome (GOLD analysis project Ga0209689, IMG submission 187119) | Grasslands soil microbial communities from the Angelo Coastal Reserve, California, USA - 14_1009_09_30cm (SPAdes) (version 2) | ecosystem: Environmental > Terrestrial > Soil > Grasslands ...
CGAGCTGCGTGAGGCGGTCGGTGTCGGGGTTGCCGTCGCGGCCAGGGATGGTGGCGACGAGGCGGGTCCAGGCGCGGGGGGCGATGGCGTTGCAGGTGATGCCGTAGCGGCCGAGATCGCGGGCGACCACGCGCGTAAGGCCGGCGATGGCGGACTTGGCGGCGCCGTAGTTCGCCTGGCCGGCGTTGCCCCAGAGGCCGGACTCGGAGCTGAAGTTTATGATGCGGCCGTAGCGCTGCTGTCGCATGAGGACGGAGGCGGGCTTGATCGTCGCGAAGTGGCCCTTCAAGTGGACCGCCATGACATCGTCCCACTCCTGCTCGCTCATGTTGAAAACCATACGGTCGCGGAGGATGCCCGCATTGTTGACGACGATATCGATGCGTCCGAATTTGTCGATGGCGGTCTTGATGATGTTCTCGCCGCCGTCCATGGTGGCGACGGAGTCGTAGTTGGCGATGGCCTTGTGGCCCGTCGCCGTTATTTCGGCGACGACCTGGTCGGCCGGGCCGTCGTCGTGACCGCTGCCGTCGGGGCCGACGCCGGCGTCGTTGACGACGACTTTGGCGCCTTCTTGAGCCATGAGGATGGCGATGCCGCGGCCGATGCCGCGGCCGGCGCCGGTGATGACGGCGACTTTATCGGTGAGGGTGTTCATGGGAGCCTCCGGAGCGGGAAATGAGAATTGAGCGAGGGTGTCGAAACGCCAAAAATGCCAAACAAACTCGACGCCTCCGCAACGATCCGGTGAGATCGTGCCTTAATTGGGCGAAGCGAGTTGTCATCCTGGGTGCGATGCTCGCGGACAGATCTGAAGATCTGTCCGTACCGCGTGGTTCGGCCTGATCGGCGACATCCTATGGGAGGGCGACAGTCGCTGTGCCCGGCGTGGTCTTCTGGCCGGTCGGGTCCTCCGTCCAGATTGCGAGGTCGACGAGGTTGCGGCCGTTTTCCGTGCGCTTGGCGGTGATGACGCCCTTAGCCGCGATGTCCCTGTCGATCATGTCCATCCCTCGGTACTGGCAGGCGACGCGCTGGACGCGCCCCTTTTCGCCTGCCCACTCGTGGAGCATGCGGCCGAGGAGGGCGTGCTTCAAGGCTCCGTGGGTGATCCGGTCAGGGAGGCCGGTGCCTTGGGCGAAGTCCTTGTCGTAGTGGATCTGGTAGTAATCCCCGGATCCTGCGGCCCACAGCACAAGCCGCTGGGAGTCGCAGTTGAGGGTGACGGTTGGGATCTGTTCGCCTTCTTTGACCGCTTCGAATGTTGGTTGGGTCATCTCATGTCTCCTTGCGTCCCTAGGCAGAGCTTCCGCCTGTTGGCGGACCCGCTGCGCGGGAAAGCTCTACAGCTACATCATGATGCCGCAATTAATAGCGGATGAAGCCGCCGCGCATTATGCAGACGGTCTTGCCGGCCCTGTCCTTGTATGTCGTTTCGGTGCTGACGACGAGCATCTGGCCCAGGCGGCCTTCGCGCTCGGCGATGTCGCTTATCTTCATCGCGCCGGTGAGGACATCGCCCGAACAGACGTCGTCCAAGTACTCGTAGTCTGTTCCGCCGTTGAGGACGCGCCTGAGGCTGGTCTGGAAGCCGAGCGATTCGGGCCCGCGCGGGGTCGACTTGCCGGGAACCATTACGGGATGGCCGAGGAAGCCCGGCGGAGCGACGATTGCGCGATAGCCTCGGGCTTTGGCGGCGGCTTCGTCGAAGAAGATGGGGTCGGTGTAGCCAACGGCGCGCGCGAACTGGCGGCAGCCGGTGTTGTCAATTTCGTAGGTGATGGGCTCGGACTCTTTGCCGATGACGGCGCGCATTTCGTCGGTGATTAGCGACTCTTTCTGTTGGGTCATGAGCGGCTCCTTCTGGTTAACCCTAACGTGTGCGTGAGGGAGCATAGCGCGGGCGGGTGAGGGTGTCAACGAGGGGAGCAGGGAATAGGGACGAGCGAGTGGTCTATCGACGGATTGCCCGCGTTTCAGCGGAGAAACGGATCGTGAGCGAGCCTTGGTTGGCCTGAGCAGGGTTTCTGGGTGTACGGACGGTGGCGGACAGATCTGGAAGACTTGTCCGTACGGGTGGGGGGGTGGCGCGCTTTGCCAGCTTAGTCGCCGGAGTGGCGGCCGAGGAGGTCTGCGGGGCGGGGCTCGTCGACCGCGATCATTTCGGTGGTGGCAGCGACGGCGAGGCCGAGGGAGTAGAGGACGAGGACAGGAGAGCGGAGGAGGAGGCCGGCACCGGCGATTACGAGCAGGCCGGCGATCGTCGCGGGCTGTTCGGGGAGCGGCTGAGCTGGTCCTGGGAGCTGGATGGTCGAGCGCGGGTTTCGCCAGGACCATGCGCCGAGCGCGAGGCCGGCGCCGATCAAGGGGACGCCCGCGAAGCGGAGGGCGCCGATCGGTAACCTGGGGACGTTCTGGCGGCGCTCGAAGGAGACGAGAGCCGAGGGGACGGTGAGGAGCCAGAGGCGCGGGGAGAGACGGCGGGGGAGGTTGAGGCGGTCGAGCATCGGGATTGGAGTATACAGTGGTCAGTTGTCAGTTGTCAGTCTTGTGTTTTCGGTCATGGTGGCTCCGTGGCCTGCGGGCGTAGCACTGCCGGCTTGAAGCGGCGGGCTTTGACTTCGGTGATTAGGTCCTGGAGGCTGGTGATGTTGCGCTGGAACTCGGTGGCGCAGCGACCGATGTCTTTGCGTTCGTGAGCGTCGCTGGCGGCGACCGCGGGGAGACCGAGGCGGGCAGCTAGCTCGGCGGAGAAGGAGTTCTCACGGTCGCTGCCGCGGCCGTTATGGGTCTCCATCGCTGTAACGTGCTGGTATGCCTGGTTTGCGGCGGCGCGATCGAGGGCGCCGGTCCAGTCGCTCCTCCTATCGGCGGCCGGGCTGTCGTGGCGGAGCTCGAAAGGGAGCTGACGGCGGTAGGGGTGGGCGGCGATCATGACGGCGCCGTGCTCTGCGGCCATCCGGGCGAGTTCGTGCATGCGGTGCATGCCGTAGACGAAGCGCTCGAGGCCGAAGGCGACGATGTGTCCGTCCTCGGTATTGACCTCGATGCCGGGAATGACGAGAAACTTGTGTCGTTTCTCGAGGGCAGTAACTTCGATGGGATCCCAGAAGAAGTCGTGCTCGGTCAGGCAGACGGCGTCGAGGTTCGCTGCTTTGGCTGCTTCCATTAGTCCGTCCGGGGAGAGGAGGCTGTCGTGGGAGAGGGGATGGGTGTGGGTGTGGAGGTCGATTAGCACGAATCAGGAGCCAGAAGATAGGAGCCAGGAGCCAGGAAACGTGAGAGTATGCAAGCCGGCCAACCTACGCACAGGACAAACGGGAAAAACGGGACAAACAGGGCATTACGCGAGGAGGTCTCGGAGGCGGTCGCGGAGGAGGTGTTCGGCGTCATCACAGATGGTGCGGACGACTTCGGCGGCGGGGCGGATGGCGTTGACCGTGGCGGCGGACTGGCCGTAGAGGATGGCGCGTAGACCGGAGTTGAAGTCGGATTCGCCGGCCTGGACCTTTGGGGCGAGCTCCTCGCGGCGCTCGGCGATCTCTTTCTCGCGGCCGTGCCATTCGTCGGTGAACCTGTTGCGCTGGACGCGCTCGCCGATGCCTTCGGGCCAGGGCATGCCGAAGAGGACGTCGTAGGCGCGCGTGAATATGGTGTCTTCGCCGTTACTCTGGACGATCGTCTGCTTGTGCTCCTCGGGGATCTCGACGCATTCGGGGGTGGCGAGGAAGGCGGTGCCGGCCCAGGCGCCGTCAGCGCCGGCGGCGAGCACGGCGGCGAGGGCTCGGCCGGAGGCAATGCCGCCGGAGGCGAGGACCGGGAGGTCTGGGAAGGCATCGAGGACGGAGACGAGGAGTGGGAGCAGGTTCATCGTGCCGGTGTGGCCGCCGGCTTCGTTGCCCTGCGCCACGAGGACATCGGCACCGGCGGCGACGGCCTCGCGGGCGTGAGCCATCGATTGGACCTGGCAGATGACCTTCGCTCCTGCGGCTTTCACCTTCTCGGCGTACGGGCCGGGACTGCCGAAAGAGAAGGCGATGATGCTGGGCTTCGCTTGAATGGCGGCGTCGAAGAGAGGGGTGAGAATTGGGATGAAGTTGGTGATGAAGCCGATGCCGAATGGGCGATCGGTGTCCGCGCGGATGCGGTCGGCTTCGCCGCGGACCCAGTTTGGGTCGCCGCTGCGGTGGATGCCGCCGAAGGAGCCGAGGCCGCCGGCCTTCGAGACCGCAGCGGCGAGGCGGCCGCCCGAGTGCATGGCCATGGGCGCGGACATGAGGGGGTAGTCGAGGCCGAACATTTGGGTGAAGCGGGTGGTGATCATGGCTCTACACTGGCGCCGTGCCCCGCTCATGGTACGAGAGCCTCACCATGAGCAGAAGAGGCGTGATTCGGAGAAGGCCCCGCTGGCGCGCAGGCGTTTGCCTACCCCAGATCGCTTCGCGGAGGGGTGGTATTCCGCGCCCGCATGTGGTCGTCGCTCAGGATGACGGCTTTTCTCCTAATCCGCGCCGAGGATGAGTGTGCCGGTGCTCGAGAGGGTGCCGCCGGTGCCGTTGACGCAGGCAAGTTTGGCATTCGGGACCTGGCGCTCGCCGCATTCACCTCGGAGCTGCCGGGTGGCTTCGATGAGGAGGAACATGCCGTACATGCCGGGGTGGGTGTAGGAGAGCCCCCCGCCGTTGGTGTTGAGCGGGAAGTCACCGCCGGGGGCGGTGCGCTGCCCGGAGACGAAGGCGCCCCCCTCACCGGGCCCGCAGAAGCCGAGGGCTTCCAGAGTGACGAGGGCGGTGTAGGTAAAGGAGTCGTAGACCTCGACGACGTCGATGTCTTTGTGGCGGACGCCGGCCATCGCGAAGGCGCGCGGGCCGGAGACGGCGGCGGGGGTCGTTGTGAGGTCGGGCATGTTCATGATCGTTTGGTGCGTTGTGGCTTCGCCCGAGCCGAGGACCCAGACGGGTGGTTTCTTGCAGTCCTTCGCACGCGCGGCGCTGACGATGACGACCGCGCCGCCGGCGTCTGTGACTAGGCAGCAGTCGAGCAGGTGGAAGGGATAGGCGATCCAGCGGGAGGAGAGGACATCGTCGATGGTGAGGGGGTCGCGCATCATTGCCTTCGGGTTGAGTGAGGCCCACTTCCGGGTGGCAACGGCGATCTCGGCGAGCTGTTCGTGAGTGGTGCCGTACTGGTGCATGTGGCGCATGCAGGCCATTGCGTAGTGGGTGGGCGCACCGCCGACATGGTAGGGCATCTCGAACTGGGCGGAAGGGTGCTGAACATCGAGGGCCGGCCGAGCTGAACCCCCGCGCCTGCCGCCAGAGGCGCCGCTTTCGCCGTGTGTGATGAGCGCCACGTTGATGAGGCCGGCGTGAATGGCGGCGGCGGCGTGCTCGACATCGATAACGAAGGATGAACCGCCAACGGACGTGCTATCGGTGTATCTCGGCTGGATGCCGAGGTATTCGGCGAGCTGCAGGGTGGGGGACCAGCCCGCCGAGCCCGCGCTGAAGATGCCGTCGACCTCGGAGAGCGCGATGCCGGCGTCCTCGAGGGCATTGCGAGCGGCCTCGGCGTGGAGCTGAAGGGTGGACTTGTCGGGGACGATGCCGATCTCGTCGGACTCGTCGGCGCCGACGATCGCGACTTTTTTGTAGAGGGCGGCGATCTTGCCGTCAGAGGGGGTCATCGCTGGCGAGGCGTGGTTCACGCGGGTCTGAAGACGTTGCGCCTACATTCATCGTCATCAGCTGACGAGGCGAAATTTGGGAAGCGAGATTTCTTCGGTGATGTCTTCAAAGGTGACTTCGACGGGCATATCGCAATCGATCTGGGCTGGGTCTGGGTCGACGCCAACGATGTTGGTGTAGAGGCGGGGGCCTTCGTCGAGTTGGACGAGCGCGGTGACGTAAGGGACCTCATCTTGCCAGCCCGGGTGCCAGGCGCGGTGCTGGATCGCATAGGTATAGATGCGGCCGCGACCGGAGCCTTTCCGCCACTCGATGTCCCAGCTAAAGCAGCTGGGACAGAAGTCGCGCGGGTAAAAGTAGAAGGCCTCGCAGTCACGGCAGAAGGGAAGCCATAGCTCGTGGTTGCGGCAGCCTTCCCAGTAGCGCTTGGACTCGGGGCTGGGCGTGGGGACTGGTTTGCGGTATCCGTCCTGGCTCATGGGTGAGCCTACCTTAACGTCAGGTAGGAGGTAGGAGCAAGGAGCAAGGATTCAGGGACTAGGAACAGGCAAGCGTGGCAGTGACGTGGATTCGTGGCCAACCGACAGGAACAGATCAGCGGTTGGCGATGCGTCGTTCGCTTGGCGCGGCGTCTTTCTCGGTATGGCGTTCGCGGACAGACCTGAAGGTCTGTTCGTACGGGTTGCGGTGCCACTCTGTATTGCCGTTGAGGAGATCATAAGGCGGGGAGCCCCTGCGGTAGGGCTCCCCGCCAGCGGGAGGGGTGGGTTGTCGACGGGATCAGGCTCCGGCGGCAGTTTGGCCGAACGGAATGATGTTTGCCGGCTCGGGTTCGGGGTCGGCGTACTTCATTACGAGCTCGCCAAAGTCGACGTTGGAGCCGGTCGTGAAGGCGAGGGCGAGGAAGAGGCCCATGACGCGCATCGCGAGGGCGATTTCACCGGGCATGTCGATCATCGGGTTCTTCTTTTCGATCGCTGTCAGGCGGTCGTTGACCGCGTCGATGAGGCGGCGGTCACGGTAGGTCTCGGGGCTGCTGAAGGCGCGGAAGGCTTCGCGCATGGCCAGGGCTGCTTCGGAGTCTTGTTCCTTCTTGTACTTGAAGCCGCTGGCGCGCAGGCCATCGACGATTTCCTGGGGGTCTTCGCCGAAGATGCCGCGGGCGAGGCCAACGAAGGCTTCCCGGAACTCGGGCGTGAACCGCTTGACCAGGCCGAAGTCGAGGAGGGCCAACTTGTTGCCGGGAAGAGCGAAGAGGTTTCCGGGATGCGGGTCGGCATGGAAGTAGCCGAAGCGGAGCATGGACTCCATGTAGACCTCGCCCACTGTGCGGAGGAGGGCGTGGATGTCGATGCCGGCCTCTTCGATCGCCTTGAAGTCGGTAATCTTGATGCCGTTGATGTACTCCATCGTTAGCAGGCGCTGGCGGGTCCATTCGTGGACGACGGTGGGGACGATGACGTCGGGGCGGTGCGCGAGCTGGGCGGCGATCGCCTCCATGTTCTGCGCCTCGTGGTGCATGTCGACTTCTTTTGGGATGTTGGCGGCGAGCTCGCGGTAGATGGGTTCAAGCGGGAAGGAGTAGAAGCGGGCCTCGAGCCACAGAATCGCCTTGAGAATCCATAGGTCGGAGCGGACGAGGCGCTCGATGTTTGGGTAGACCACCTTAACCGCGACTTGACGGCCGTCGTGGAGGCGGGCGCGGTAGACCTGAGCGAGGGATGCGGCGGCGACCGGCATACGGTCGAACTCTGCGAACGCTTCTTCGATCGGCACGCCGAGCTGGTTCTCGATGTGGGGTCGCATGCGGCGGAAGGACCGCGGTGGGACCCTATCCTGCAGCTTCGAGAGCACCTGGACGTACTCTTGAGGGAGCAGGTCGGGACGGCTGCCGAGTGTCTGGCCGATCTTAATCATGAGGCCCTGAAGGCGGAGGGTGCCGCGGTAAATACGGCGGGCGCTCTTCAGGTGATGCCTCTGCAGGCGTTCGGCATAAATGGTCTCACCGAGCCGTTGCGCGCGGGCATCCAACGCTTTGTAGCCGCCGAGGATGCGGGCGGCAACGGCGCCGGCGTAGCCGAGGCGGACGACGCCTATGTCACGCAGCTGTGGAACTGACATTGGCGGTGGCTCCTACTTGCGTTTGGGGTGCGGCAACCGGTGGGTGAACAGTCGTCTCTGGTTCTTGCGCATACTTGAGGGCGATCTGCGGGATGTTGTTCTCTTGCAGATCAAGGTTGTTGCCGACGGTGGCGCCGAGACCGAAGAGGAGGAAGAAGACGCGCATGGCGAGCGTCATGTCGCCGGGCATGTCGACTAGAGGATTCTTCTTGAAGGCTTCGCCCCAGGCTTCGTTGACGGCCTGCACGATCTCCTTGTCCTTGTACGTCTCGGGGTCGCTCATCGCGCGGAAGAACTCGCCGGAGGCGATGAACGATGCATCGTCAGCTTCGTTCTTAAGCTTCATGCCCTGAGCCTTGAGGCCGCGAACCAGGCCTTCGTTGTCGCCGGTGAACATCGAGCGAGTCGTGAGCTTGAACGCCTCGCGGAAGTCATCGGTGATCTTCTTCGTGAGGCCAAAGTCGAGGAGGCCGAGCCGGTTGCCGGGCAGGCCGAGGAGGTTGCCGGGGTGGGGGTCGGCGTGGAAGTGGCCGTGGCGCATGATCTGCTCCATGTATACCTCTACGAGGAGCGGGAAGAGCACCTGGGTATCGATGCCCGCCGCGCGGAGGCCGTCAAGATTGGTGATCTTGATGCCGTCGACGTACTCCATAGTGAGGATGCGCTTGCTCGTGTGTTCGTCGATGATGCCCGGGATCACGACGTCGTCACGGTAGGCGAGGGTGGAAGCGATAGCACGCATAGCTTCCGCCTCGTGAAGCATGTCGACCTCGAGGGGGACGTTGGCGGCGAGCTCGTTGTAAACGGGCTCGAGAGGGTAGTTGCTGAAGCGGGACTCGAGCCAGATAAGGCCACGAAGGATGCGGAGGTCTGTCCGGACGAGGCGCGGGCTATTGGGATAGACTACCTTCACGGCGACCTGACGGCCGTCCTTCAGCTTGGCTTTGTAGACCTGGGCGAGCGAAGCGGCGGCGACTGGCTTGCGGTCGAATTTAGCGAAGACTGACTCGATGGGGCCGCCCAGCTCGCGCTCGATGTGCGGTTTCATTTCTTTCCAGGGATGAGGTGGGACCTTGTCCTGGAGAAGCGAGAGGACGCTCGCGTACTCCTCCGGGAAAACGTCTGGGCGGCTGCCGATGGTCTGGCCGATCTTGATCATGAGGCCCTGGAGGCGCAGGACGCCACGATAGATGCGCTGGGCATTGCGGCGGTGATGGTCGCGGAGGCGTCTGTCGTATTCCTCCGGCGACATGCCCTTCTTTCGCATCGAAAGAATCTTGTAGCCGGACAGGATGCGGGCCGCTGTCGTCGCGGCATAGGTAAAGCGGAAAACTCGGTTTTCGCGGAGGCCGGGCAGCATTTTTCGCACTCCTTCCCCGGGACTCCGGGGCCCCGGATGCTAGTCGGGCAGGCTTATCTTCGGCGCGAGCGTTCCTTCAGGGCTGTGAGTTGCGTCTCGAAAATGCGGCGTTCCAGGGCAGGTCCGAGCAGGTCATCGAGAATGAAGGCGTACAGGAAGTGGATGGCCAGGATGCCGCCCCAAATACCGGCTACCCACTGGATAAACCAGCCGTCGTTCGGGGTGAGGACGTCGATCGCCAGGATCAGCAGCATCACTGGAATGAAGACTGCCAGGTGATAGAGGAACCCCATTCGCTGGTGTGCGCGGTGTCTGGCTTCTCGTTGCAGGCGTTCCTCGTCTGTAAGCGATGTGTCGTCATTGTCGTAGTGACGGAAGTGTCCTCTCATTCGGATCCTCCGTTCTCGATGGGTGATTGCTCGTTGAGCACGACTGTCCGGTCGGCATTTGCCACATCACGGAGAAATTGCAGCAACGGAACCCCGATGCCGTAGGTGCGTATCGTCCGAGAGGGCTTAATCTTCAGAAAACAGAGGTCGGGCTCTTTAAGAACGCCAAAGCCGGTTATGGTCTTGAGCTTGCCGGCGTTTAACAGCGAGACAATCTCCGGATCGTCACGAGAGAGGATCTGAGCGGTCCCCGAGAACTGCAAGGAGTCAGGCGGGCCCACCGGAATAATGTACCTACGCGAAGAGATGTGGACGGCGACATTCGGGTTGTCCTTGATGTTTCGCGCCTTCTTGGTTGAAGTGCCGGTGGCGAAATAGAGGTGACCATTCACGAACTTGTACATGATGCCGACGATATGTGGCGTACCGTCTCTAGTGGCTGTCGCCAGCGAACAGAAGGAGCGGCCCGCTAGGATCTTCTGAGCTTTCTTGGCCAGCGATGGACCGGCGGCGGCTGCCCGCCTGATCGAAGTGGTCTCGGTTTGAGTGGTCAATAGGTTCCTCCTTCCGCTAACGGCTAACTTTAACCCTATCTTTTGTAGGTGGCTGTTCAGCGGGAGTTCTTGCCGAACGCACGTACGTGTCGGCGCCAGCGAGGGCGCCGGGCATGAGGGACTTGACGCGGTCGAGGGCTTCCATGGCCGAGCGGACGTCGTTGACGCCGTCGTACCCATGTTGTTCGTTTTCGAAAATGGAATCGTCGGCGGCCTTGACCTTCTGGATCGCGTCTTCACTCCACTCCAGTTCGGCCCTGTGGACCTTCAGCCCGCAGTCGATCGTGAGCTGCCAGAAGAGAGCTTCCTGCTGGAGGCCGATCGCCTCAACGAATTTGTCGACAAATTGATGCGCGTGTTCGAGGTAGGTGACGGCCGTCCGCGTCTCGTCTGCACAGTTTTGAAGGACGGAAATCAGATCTTGTTTCGAGAGAGAGGAGCCGAAAAAGACTTTGATGAGGATCGGCTCTCTGACCTGCTCGCGGTCCGCGGGAGTTGCCAGCCAATCGATGAGCTCGCGGCGGCCGGTGGCAGTAATCGAGTAAACCTTGCGGTTGGGGCGATCTTCCTGGACGTCCACTTTCATTTCGACGAGGCCGTCGCCTTCGAGTTGCTTGAGTGCTGGGTAGATCTGGCTGAGTTCAGCGTTCCAAAAGTGAGCGACCGACGTATCGAAGAACTTCTTGAGTTCGTAGCCGGTCATCGGTCCGTAGTTGATGAACCCGAGGAGCGCGTGCTTGAGCGACATCAGCTGGCGCTCCCATGGCGAGGCAATTGTTGGCGAGTCCGGTCCATTTACCCCTCCTTATTTAGGTTTAGCCGCGGCCGGCAGGTTGTGGGTGACGGTCGACGACAGAGCCGACGGCGTGGCCGTCGAGGTGGAGCGCTACGTGCGCGAGGAGATCAGCGAGCGCGGTCCGCATCGAGCGGCGGCTGACGCGCACCGGAGCATTAGCGGTCAATGCGGCGACTTCGCGGTGACGTTCGGCGATTTGCGCCTCCCAGAGCAGGGGGCTTGAGTTCAGGTCTAGCATTGAACACCTCCTTGCTACTCAAGCAACGGCATATATCGCTTCTTATATAGTACTGCTCGAAACTAGGTGTCAAGCGGTTTTGCTGTGATTTAAGTCACATTCTTACAAAGTTAACGGCGTGGTTGTTGCTATTCGAAACCCTGTGCTATACTCCGGCGCGAACTGGCTAGGGATAATTTTCACAAAGTCTGCGCCCATGTTGCCTGAATGGGGTCAAGTCGGCTTTCTTCTTCTGA
>Ga0209689_1003611_pt1 | contig 11380 bp, 4 predicted proteins | sample GraSoiAngelo_149_FD_187119 | JGI IMG/M metagenome (GOLD analysis project Ga0209689, IMG submission 187119) | Grasslands soil microbial communities from the Angelo Coastal Reserve, California, USA - 14_1009_09_30cm (SPAdes) (version 2) | ecosystem: Environmental > Terrestrial > Soil > Grasslands ...
CGCGATCGCGGCCGGTGCTATCGGCGTGGTGGTGATCAACAATGTCGCTGGTGACCCGACCGCGATGGCCAAGGACGGAGGGGGTGGCGACGACCTGCCAGCAGTCATGATCGGGCTGGATGAAGGGGCCGCGCTTCGTGCTTCCGGAGAAACCACAGCGTCAGCGGTCGCCACATTCCAAGAGTTCATCACTACCAACAAGGACATCCTGGCCGGCTTCAGTAGCCAAGGCCCAACAATCGTCGACCTCGCCGTCAAACCCGACCTGACTTCGGTCGGCGTCAATGTCCTCAGCTCGATCACGTGTGTGGGCAAGCCGGACACCTGCCCCGGCGACGGGACCGGGTGGGCCTTCTTCAGCGGCACCTCGATGTCGACGCCGCATATTGCCGGCTCGGCTGCCGTGCTGCTCGACCTCCATCCGGATTGGTCCCCGGCGCAGGTGAAGTCGGCGCTTGCGAACCGCGCCGACTTGGTGGTCAAGGATGCCAAGACCGGCATCCACGACATTGGTCCGACGGCGCAGGGTGCCGGGCGCGAGAACCTCTCCGTAGCGGCGGACGCCACAACGTGGCTAGATCCCGTTTCGGCGAGTTTCGGCCAGGTAACCGTCGGCCACCCGACCTCGTTGACCATCACACTGTCCAACCCCACTGGCAGCGACGAGACGTTCAGCGTCTCGAAGACGAAGTTTACCCCGAGCACGTTCGGGGGCACCGTGTCGAGCGTTTACGATGCTGGAATCCTGAGCGCGGGCGATGACCGGATTACCCTCCTGGACAGCGTGACCGTGCCGGCCAATGGTTCGACCACACTCACGGTGACGGTCAATGCGGGCCACTCATTAGACACGGTTCAAGGTTGGATCAACCTCGATGGCCCCGGCTCCAATGATCTGCACTTCGCGTACTACGCGGTTGTTGGCCATTAGTATGACAAAGTAATCACAAGATAGTTCTACGAGCAGGGACGCGGATAAAACCGCGTCCCTGTTTTTTTTCGTCGCGCGCTGCGATGCTCTTTTTTCGCCGGTGTGATTGACATTGAGTTGGATTCGCGATTGAGAGTTAGGCAGTGACTCGGATTCTTCTCGCGGATGATCAGCGCGACGTGCTCGAAGCGCTGCGGATCTTACTCAAAGGCGAAAGTTATCAGACGGAATCGGTCACGTCGCTGGCTGGAATCTTCAGCGCGCTGGAAAAGAAAGATTACGCGCTGTTGATAATGGATCTCAATTACACGCGCGATACCACTTCGGGACAGGAAGGTTTAGCAGCCATTCCAAAAATCCAGGAGATCGACAACACATTGCCGATTGTCGTGATGACAGCGTGGGCGACCATCGACCTGGCAGTGGAAGCAATGAAACGTGGCGCGCGGGATTTTGTGCCGAAACCATGGGACAACGAGCGACTGCTGACGATTGTGCGGACACAAATCGAGCTGGCGACGGCTCTCCGTCGCGGCCGCAAGCTCGAAGCCGAAAATCAGCTTCTGCGTGGCAGCATGCCAAACCTGATCGCCGAATCGCCTGCGATGCGGCCGGTGATTGAAATGATTTCGCGCGTCGCGCCGTCCGACGCGAACGTGCTGATCACGGGAGAAAACGGGACTGGCAAAGGCTTGGTCGCGCAGGCGCTTCATGCGCTCTCCCCGCGCGCATCGCGAACGATGATCACCGTCAATATGGGTGGGTTGTCCGAAACGCTTTTTGAGAGTGAATTGTTTGGACATGTAAAAGGCGCGTTCACCGACGCGAAGAGCGATCGCGCAGGGCGATTCGAGCTTGCGGATGAAAGCACGCTTTTCATGGACGAGATCGCAAACATCCCGCTTACTCAACAGGCGAAACTGTTGCGAGTAATCGAGACCGGTGATCTTGAGCGTGTCGGCTCCTCGAAAACGCTGCATGCAAATGTGCGCATCATCTCCGCGACAAATTCAAATCTGCAGGATGAAGTCGCTGCCGGGCGTTTTCGACAGGACCTGCTCTTTCGTTTAAATACGATTCAGATCGCGTTACCGCCGTTGCGTGACCGAAGAGAGGACATCATGCTGCTGGCAAACAGCTTTCTTCGACAACACACGCAACGATATCGAAAACAGATTAGCGGTTTCGATGAAACGGCACGCGAGCGGTTGCTACAGCACCGCTTCCCCGGAAACGTTCGCGAGCTCGATCATGTGATTGAACGGGCCGTGCTCATGGCGCAAGATCGACAAATAAGATCCGGCGATCTGGGCCTAACAAGCGGCGGAGCTGATTCGCGCAATCTTGAGGAAATGAGCCTTGAAGAAATGGAGGCATTTCTAATTAAGAAGGCGCTAGCACGAAATGATGGCAATGCGCGTAAAGCAGCGGAAGCTCTCGGGCTGAGCAGAAGCGCATTTTATCGGCGGTTGCAGCAATATGGATTATGATTGGGGAGCGCATGCGCCTCGCGTGCTAGCGATTGCGTCCTCGCGATCGCGAACTTTCCTTCCATCTCTACGTTTCAGCGCAATTGCTGATCAAAGTGAAGTTCGTTTTTGCGAGACGCCAAAACCAGCACGCGAGACGCGTGCGCTACGCAGGCGGGGAGGCGAGCGCCAATGAATCGGGTGCCGAAAAGTCGTTACCGGCTTTCACATGAGGGGAAATTGACTTGGCTCACGTTTGGTGCCGCCGCTCCCGCGATCGTTGTTGGGCTCGCGCTTCTTTGGTTCGGCGATTACAGCGCCAAAGTGCAGTGGACTCTAACGATCCTGGTTGTTGCTTGCTTCCTTGGTTTCATCTCCAGCGCGCGCGAACACATCGTGCATCCCTTGCAAACCATGTCCAATCTGCTCGCCGCATTACGCGAGGGCGATTACTCGATCCGCGCGCGGGGCGCCAGCGCAGACAATGCATTGGGAGAAGTCCTTCTGGAGATTAACTCGCTCGGCGAAACGTTGCGCTTGCAGCGCTTGGGTGCCTTTGAAGCGACGGCGCTGCTGCGCACCATCATGGGGGAAATCGATGTTGCGGTTTTCACTTTCGACCCAAACCGGCGTTTGCGTCTCGTTAATCGTGCTGGCGAAACTTTACTCGGCCAACCGATGGACAAATTGCTGGGCAAAAGCGCACAAGAACTTGGACTAGACCCCTGTTACGACGTTGACGAAGACGAACCGCTTACGCTCAGCTTTCCCGGAGGCTCCGGTCGTTGGGGAATTCGACGGAGCACGTTTCGGGAGCAAGGCTTGCCGCATGAGTTGCTCGTGCTGACGGATCTTAGTCGCACGTTGCGCGAAGAAGAACGCCGCGCCTGGCAACGATTGGTCCGCGTGCTCGGCCACGAGATGAATAATTCGCTTGCTCCAATCAAGTCGCTTGCCGCCAGCTTGGAATCGCTGTTGCGCCGCGATCCGCCTCCGCCGGACTGGCAGGACGATGCCCGCAGTGGATTGCACTCTATTGCATCGCGCGCCGATTCGCTCAGTCGCTTCCTGCAAGCGTATACACGCCTCACGAAACTTCCGCCGCCACAAAAACAAGATATAGACCTTGCTGAACTGATGCAGCGGGTAGCGGATTTGGAGCCAAGGCTGAATGTGAAAGTCGTGTCTGGCCCGAAAACAACCATTCATGCAGACGCCGCGCAACTTGAGCAATTATTAATCAATCTGGTGCACAACGCTGTTGATGCCGCGCTCGAGACACACGGAAATGTCGCGATCGGCTGGCGCGAGCAAGACGATTCAGTTGAAATCTTTGTCCAAGATGAAGGTCCGGGAGTGATGAACACTGCGAATCTTTTCGTGCCGTTTTTTACGACCAAGCCCGACGGCTCTGGAATTGGTCTCCCGCTGAGCCGTCAAATTGCCGAAGCGCACGGAGGTTCATTAGTGCTAATGAACCGGCGCACCGGCAGGGGCGCAGAAGCGTTACTGCGACTGCCCCGCTAAACTGTCATCCTGAGCGGAAGCGAAGGACCTCCCAATCGCGCTGTTGATCACGCTTGTGTACATTGCGTGACTGCAACTACGACTATGAGGTCCCTCATCGTATTCGCGACTCGGGATGACACGCCTTTAGGCACCGGGTACCGTCCCGAAAACGGGACGGCCTCGTCCCAGAAGCGGAGTCATACGACCGGCGCTGTCTTTCGGTTGATAACTGTAACGGGCTGAAAGACTGCGTCATGCGACTTAATTTTTGCCGTTGGCACAGAGATTGCGACTGAGGTGTTGCCAAACCGAGAAACTTTTGAATCCAACAATAACCTCAAACGCATCTTAAAGAAGTATGAAACCAACGTTCACAACAACTCACAATCAAAAGCGCTTCCCGCTGATTGATTGCAATTACCATTCCACGACGCTTAGCGGTTATCATGGCCGTTGCGCAAAAGCGGCGGTGCCATCTTTTCGCGATATCAGCCGTCAGTACTTTCAAAAGGAAGCGCGGCACGATTTCGTTGGCGAAGCGATTCTATTCGCAATACTGCTCATCACTGCGGCCGTGCCGGTGGTGAGCGGAGCGTACGCTATCCTCGAACTCTGTCGCGCGTTCGGAGGGCTTTGATTCGACCGTGACTCCCCAGCGAAAAGAAAACGAAGGAACGATTGTGCGGCCGGCTGGGTTCACGCCGAATCTTTCCTCCATGGACGTGCCGCGCGAGGGTGTCGCGGCGAAGAAACGTAAGCGCCGCATCATTGTCATTACCGCCTCCGCCCTTGGATTGATTCTGGCGACGATTGCCATCTCGCGTTTGAAACCAGCCGTGCCGAGCGTCGATCGCTCCACCGTCTGGATCGACACGGTTAAACGCGGACCGATGGTGCGCGAGGTGCGCGGATTGGGCACACTGGTGCCGGAAGAAATTCGCTGGATTCCGGCAAACACCGAGGGACGCGTCGAAAAAATTATTGTCTGGCCCGGCACACGTGTAGAACCCGATTCGGTTATTTTGGAATTGACCAGCCCCGAGCTGGAGCAAACCGCGCACGACGCGGAATTACAAGCCACAGCGGCGGAGGCGGAGCTGACGACTTTGCGCGCGACTCTGCAACGGGAGCTTCTCGATCAGGAATCAACGACGGCGCGCGTTCATTCTGAGTACGAACAGGCCAAAATGGAGCGGCAGACCAACGACCAACTGGCTAAGAATGGGTTGATCGCCGACCTCGCCTACAAGACGTCGAAAGTGAAAGAAGCGGAGCTGGCAAACCGCGATGAAATCGAACAGAAACGTCTGGCTTTTTCACGTGATTCGATTGAACCGCAGATCGCCTCAAAACAAGCAGCGGTCGATCAAGCGAAGCAGCTTGCAACGTTAAAATCGAATCAAGTAGAAGCGCTTCACGTGCGCGCCGGAATGTCGGGCGTGTTGCAGCAATTGCCGGTTCAGATCGGACAGCGCGTGAAGGTCGGAGACAATCTCGCGCGGGTCGCCGATCCGACAAAACTGAAAGCGCAAGTGAAGATCGCCGAAACGCAGGCGAAAGATATTCAGATCAAGCAACAAGCGGTGATCGATACGCGGAACGGCACAGTGAACGGGCACGTCGCGCGGGTCGATCCCGCAGTCGAACAGGGAACGGTCACTGTCGATGTCGAGTTCGATGAGGCTTTGCCGAAAGGCGCACGGCCCGATCTCAGCGTCGATGGAACAATCGAGCTCGAGCGTCTCGACAATGCGGTTTATGTCGGCCGTCCAGCGTTTGGCCAGGAGAACAATACCGTAGGAATGTTCAAACTAGTCAACGGCACCTCGAATGCTGTCCGCACACCGGTGAAACTGGGCAAGAGCTCGGTCAATACGATTGAGATCCTAAACGGCCTTGAACCGGGAGATCAGGTGATTCTCTCCGATACCAGCGCGTGGGACGCGCACGAACGCATTCGCCTCAACTAGCACAAAACTGAAACCTATGAATTCAACATCAACTGCTACCGAATCCATGCAGACTTCTACGAAAAATGGCTCGACTCCCCTGATACGACTGCATGCTGTGACAAAGGTCTTCCTGACCGATGAAGTAGAAACCCATGCGCTTTCCGGGATCCATCTCGATATTCGCACCGGCGAGTATGTTTCAATCGCTGGACCATCGGGCTGCGGCAAGACGACCCTGTTGTCGATCCTCGGCCTGCTCGATACGCCCTCTGATGGCAGCTATTCGTTAAAAGAAAACGAAGTCGCCAATCTGTCCTTTGCAGAGCGTGCGCGGATTCGGAATCGCGAAATCGGTTTTATTTTCCAAAGCTTTAATTTAATCGGCGATCTCACCGTCTTTGAGAACGTCGAATTGCCGCTGACCTACCGCGGAATGGCTGCAGGCGACCGCAAGTCATTTGCGACCGAGGCGCTGGAGCGCGTCGGTATGGCGCATCGCGCAAAACATTTGCCGAGCCAGCTTTCAGGCGGACAACAACAGCGCGTCGCAGTTGCGCGCGCGCTCGCGGGCAGGCCGGCCATTCTGTTGGCCGACGAACCGACCGGAAACCTTGATTCACGCAATGGTGAAGCAGTGATGGACTTGCTCAAAGAATTGCACGCAGGTGGCGCAACCATCTGCATGGTCACGCACGACGAGCGTTTCGCGCAGCACGCCCAACGCACAATACATCTGTTTGATGGACGGGTTGTGGAAGATCGCATGGCGGCCTAACGAACAGCAATCAACTGCCATGAATGATTTTCGATTTGCTCTGCGACAGCTCCGCAAATCGCCCGGATTCACTTCCCTCGCTATAATCACGCTTGCGCTCGGCATCGGGGTTAACTCGGCCATTTTCGCACTGATCAACGGCGTCGTGCTGCATTCGACGATTCCGTTGCGACCGGACGAGGTGGTGAACGTTTTTACCGTGCGCCGGAACGCGAGCCACGATTATCGTCAGTTCTCGCACACCGAGTATCGCGAATTGCGCGAGAATGGCGGTGATATTTTTGCGGATGTTGCTGCGCTGGAGTTCGCGGTCGCGGGAATAGGTCAGGATCAAAACATGCGGCGGAGTTTCGCATTCCTGACGTCGGCAAATTTTTTCTCGCTCATGGGCGTGCGTCCGGTGATCGGCCGCTTTTACAACGCAGAGGAATGCAGGCCGAACGCCAACCTGCCAGTGGTTGTGGCGAGCTACGCATTCTGGAAACGGATGGGTGGGCGCAGCGGTTTCGTCGGCAGCAATCTTCGAATTAACGGGCGGCCGTACACTGTAATCGGCATCACGCCAGATGGATTCAGTGGCGTAAGCGCGTTGGTCGCGCCTGATGTCTGGTTGCCGCTTGGCGTGCATTCTCAGCTTGGGTCTGTATTTGGTGATTCGGAGAGTCTGCACGATCTGGCGCAGCCGAAAAATTATGCGCTCAATCTAACGGCACGTTTGCAGCCCGGCCTCAACATCGACACGGCGAAATCGCGCCTGCCGGTCTTGGGACAGCGTCTCACCGCCATTCAGCCGCCCGACGCCGATGGAGCACGCGAGGTGCAAATCCAAAACCCGTCGCGGTTTAGCATTAGCACGACGCCGCAGGACGACGGCCCGATCACGTTGGTCGGGACGCTGCTCATGGCGATGGCCGGTGCCGTTTTGATCATCGCGAGCTTGAACCTCGCCAACATGCTGCTCGCCCGCGGTACCGCCCGCGCGAGGGAAATCGCGATCCGGCTCGCGCTCGGCGCGTCGCGCTGGCGGATCGTACGCCAATTACTTTGCGAGGGTCTGCTGCTCGCAATTTGCGGCGGCATGGTCGGGCTGGTCGTCAGCGTCTGGTTCAACGATCTGCTGCTGCATTCGCTCGCGCGGTTGCTCGGCTCGGTGAATTTCTCGCTCGTGGTGAATCTGCGCCCGGATGCAACGGTGCTCGCGGCGACATTCCTGTTTTGCGTGCTCGCAACCTTGCTCTTCAGTCTTGGACCTGCGCTTAAAACGAGCAAGGCCGATCTCGTTCACGATCTCAAACAACAGGTGGGCGAACCGACGCGCACAGGGCGTTTCAATCGTTTTTTCGCACCGCGGCACATATCGGTCATGGCGCAGATCGCGCTTTCGCTTATGTTGCTATTCAGCGCCGGATTATTTTTTCGTGGCGCATTGAAGGCGAGTGGTCTTAACCCCGGTTTCAAACCCGCGGGCGACCTTGTGACAGAGTTCGACTTCTCGCTCGTCAAAAAAGATCCGGCGGAAGCCAGGCGCTTGATGTTCGCCATCGCACAACGTGCGCATGAACTACCTGGCGTCCAAGCCGCTGCGCTCGGAACGATGCTGCCTTACGGCAACTTCACAAGCACGCGTCGCGTCATGTCGGCGCGCGAAATGATGCCAACCGACTCGAAAGCGCCTGATCCGGGCGCAGGTGCGCTTTACACCGCGACGACGCCCGGGTACTTCGACGCGATCGGCGTCAAGCTTCTGCGCGGCCGCGATTTCACTCAGGCTGAAGCGGAGAACAAGAATACGCCGCGCGTCGCAATCATTGACGACGAGATGGCGAAAAAGCTTTTCCCGAATACAGACGCGATCGGGCAGCACGTTCGTTATACGCAACCGCCAAAGGACGGCTCGCCTAACGACATGGAAGTCATCGGAATCGTCAACTCCCATCGTCATGATGTGCAAACCGACACGCTAAACCGCCGATTGTTTGTGCCGCTTGCCCAAGGCTATAACGGCAACGTCTACCTGCATGTCAGATTCGCCACGAAAGATCGACGTACCCTCATCGGGTTAGTACCGACACTACGTGAAATGCTCCGGGACGTTGATCCCGATCTGCCAATACTCAGTATTGCGCCGTTCAGCGATTTGTTGGAGAAGAGTGTTGGGCTTTGGGTTGTGCGACTCGGTGCGGTAATCTTCGGCGTCTTTGGAGGAATTGCGCTGCTCCTCGCTGTCGTGGGCGTCTATGGTGTGAAAGCCTATGCTGTCGCTTGTCGCACGCGCGAGATCGGCATCCGCATGGCGCTCGGTGCCCATCGCCGCGATATTTTCGCGCTGATTATGCGGCAAGGCGTAATGCAAACCGCGTTGGCGGTTGCTATCGGCCTTCTACTTTCATTGGCTGCTGGCCGCGTTCTTGGCCAAATCCTATACGAAGTCAGCCCAACCGATCCATTTGCCCTTCTCGTTTCGAGCGTGATGCTGGCCGCCGCAGCACTCTTTGCCTGTTTTCTTCCTGCGCGCCGCGCCACGCATGTTGATCCCATTCAAGCGTTGCGCACTGAGTGACATGAATGATTTTCGCTTCGCTCTGCGCCAGCTTCGTAAATCGCCGGGATTTACGACTGTCGCGGTGCTCACCCTCGCGCTCGGCATCGGCATGAACACGGCCATCTTTAGTCTGATACAGGATCTTTTCCTGCGCGGTCTGCCGTTTTCCGAGCCCGAGCGTGTGGTGCGAATCTACGGCGAGGCGAAGGAGCGCGACTTGAAGCAGATGCCGTTTTCGGTGCCGAAGTTCTGGCATTATCGCGACGGGCAAAATGTTTTTTCATCCATCGCAGCGGATTGGGGCAACGGCTACATCCTGACCGGAATGGGTGAGCCGGCGCAATTGCTCGGCGGCAACGTGACAGCAAACTATTTTGATCTGCTCGGGATCCATCCGATTCTCGGACGCAATTTTCTTCCGGAGGAAGACACTAAAGGTGACGTCGTGCTGGTGACGGAAAGTTTCTGGCACAAACGTTTCAATTCCGACCCGATGGTGCTCGGCCGCAGCATTACCCTGAACGGTGTACCTACAACTATCGTGGGCGTGCTGCCCAATTTGCCGATCTCGTGGTTTGGCCGTGACGCAGAGATTTTCGCTAACAAACCGTTCGAACCGCCAGGCCTCGCCAAAGACCGCCTCATGCGCGGGGTCAGCTTTATGCGTGTGACGGCGCGGTTGAAGCCCGGTGTTTCAATCACACAAGCGCAGGCGGCGATGCCGGCCCTGTTCCAGAGTTATCGCGAGCAACATCCGGAAACGGCCGACAACAGTTGGACATCGGTGCTGGTATCGGCGGCGGAAGACGTAACTGAAAATTTACGTCCGGCTTTCCTGACGCTGCTGGCCGCCGTAGGCGCAGTGTTGCTGATCGCTTGCAGCAATGTCGCAAACCTGTTGCTGGTGCGCTTCACCGGCCGCCGGCGCGAGATCGCATTGCGTATGGCGCTGGGAGCGGAGCGGCGCGGTGTCGTGCGGTTGTTCGTGTTCGAGAGTACGCTGGTCAGCGTTATCGCGGGCGCGGTCGGTTTGTGTTTGGCGCTGTGGACCGTGTCGGTCGTTCCGCAAGTGGCCGGGCGAAACATTCCGCTCGAAGGCGGAGTAACATTGCATTGGCCCGTGCTCGTTTTCACACTCGGACTGTCACTTATCACCGGCCTGCTCATGGGTCTCTATCCGGCGTGGCAAAGTTCTCGCGCCGATCTGGTCGATGGGCTCAAGGAAGGCGGACGCGGAACAAGTGGCAGCCGCGGTCAACATCGCTTCCGTCGCGGTTTGGTGACGGCGCAAGTTGGATTATCGGTGGTGCTGTTGGCCGGCGCGGGCATGTTGGTTTCCAGTTTCGTGCGGCTCAGCCGGCAGGAAGCGGGGTTTCGATCGGAACGTGTGTGGACCGGCGGCATCGGTTTACCGCCGGCGCAATATCCCGATCCCGCATCGCGTGAACGCTTCGCGCAACGATTGCAGACTGAATTGCAGACCGCTCCTGGCGTCGAAGCCGTTTCAATCGTGGACGCCGTTCCGCTCTCCGGAAATTCCTCGTCATCGCCTTATGCGCGCGCGGATGGAAACCCTGTGCCGGTAAACCGGCGGCCGCTCGGGCTGACCCGGAGCATCTCGCCCGGATATTTTCGCACGCTGGGGATTCCGCTCCTTTCCGGCCATGATTTCACCGAACAGGATAAACTGGATCAACCGCTCGTGGTGATTCTGAGCAACTCGACCGCGAAGAAACTTTTCCCGAACGAGAATCCGATCGGCCACCAAATGCTTTTCGGCACCGACAACGGCAATGGACTTCAGGCGGAAGTCGTGGGCGTAGTCGGTGACGTCCGTTCACAACAACTCGCCAAGGCGAACGACGTCGAATTCTATCGACCCTGGCCACAGCGGAGCACTCCGTTTCTCAACGTCGTCGTACGCAGTGCAACCAAACCCGAGGCGACGGCGGGAATCGTGCGCGCGGCGTTGAACAAGGTCGACAACGGATTGCCGATTCTGCAACCGGGCACACTCGAGGCGATCGTGACGCAATCGCTCGGCCAGGAGCGATTGACGATGGCGTTGCTCGGTGTTTTTGCCGGCATCGCCTTGCTCCTCGCGATCGTTGGAATTTATGGCGCCGTCGCTTACACCGTCGAGCAACGCACCGGTGAGATTGGTGTGCGCATGGCGCTCGGCGCGCAGACGACGGATGTGCT
>Ga0209689_1003624_pt1 | contig 11354 bp, 9 predicted proteins | sample GraSoiAngelo_149_FD_187119 | JGI IMG/M metagenome (GOLD analysis project Ga0209689, IMG submission 187119) | Grasslands soil microbial communities from the Angelo Coastal Reserve, California, USA - 14_1009_09_30cm (SPAdes) (version 2) | ecosystem: Environmental > Terrestrial > Soil > Grasslands ...
CTGTTCCTGACCCGCGAGCGCAGCTGGTGGCGCAAGGCGCGCGAGATCGGCATCGCCTTCGTGCTCGAGGCGCGCTACTCGAAGGAGCAAATCCTGGAGACCTACCTCAACACCGTCTATCTCGGTCAGGAGCGGGGCAGCGCGGTGCTCGGCGTCGGCGCCGGGGCACGTCACCTCTTCGGCAAGAACCTCGAAGCGCTCCGCCTCGACGAGGTCGCGCTGCTCGCCGCGGCGATCCGCGCGCCCAACCGCATCTTCGTCGAATCGCCGACCGTTCTTCGGAACCGGCGCGACCGGGTCCTCGAGGCGATGGTGAAGGACGGCGCGGCGAGCGCGACCGAGGCGCGCGTGGCGATGACCCGACCGACGCGACCGACGGAGAAGGCGACCGCGCCCGCTCCGTGGTTCATGGAGCTCGTGCGCGGCGAAGTCGCGCATCGCGGCGGCGAAGCGCTCGGCGGCGTGCAGCTGGTCACCAGCCTCGACCGGCGCCTGCAGGACGCCGCGGAAGCGGCGGTGCGGGAGCGGCTGGCTCAGGCCGAGCGCTCGCGGCGCCAGCCGGCGAACTCGCTGCAGGCCGCGGTGGTCGCGATCGAGCCCGCGACCGGACAGATCCGCGCCCTCGTCGGCGGTCGGCGCTTCGCACAGAGCGAGTTCAATCACGCGACGAGAGCCCGGCGCCAGCCCGGCTCGCTCTTCAAGCCGCTCGTGTATCTGGCCGCGTTCGAGGCGCGCGCGCGCGAGCTGACCCCCTCGACCCTGGTCGAGGACGAGCCCATCGCGATCCCGGCGCGCGGCGGCGAATGGACGCCGCACAACATCGACGGCCGCTTCCACGGGCCGGTGACGATACGCCGGGCCCTCGAAGAATCCCTGAACGTCCCCGCCGCGCTGGTCGCTCAGGGCGTCGGTCTCCCGTACGTGACGAAGGTGGCCCGCGCCGTCGGCGTCACCAGCTCGCTGGCGCCGGTGCCATCGCTGGCGCTCGGGACCTCGGAAGTCACGCTCCTCGAGATGACCACGGCCTTCGCCACCATCGCCAACGGCGGAGTCCGCGTATGGCCGACCACGCTCAGCTCCGCCGGGGCGGTCTCGCTCAAGCCGCTGCCGGAGCCCACGCGGGTCGTCTCGCCCGAATCGGCCTTCATCGTCACCCATCTCATGCGCGGCGTCATGCGCCGCGGCACCGCCGGGTCGAGCGCGCGCTGGGGCCTGCAAGAAGTCACCGCCGGAAAGACCGGGACGACCGACGGTCTGCGCGACGCGTGGTTCGTCGGCTATACGCCCGACCTGGTCGTCGGCGTGTGGGTGGGCGCCGACGACGCGCGCTCGATCGGGCTCGCCGGCGCGGACATCGCACTGCCGATCTGGGCCGACGTCATGGTGAAGGCGATCCGCAAGACACCGCCCTCGCCGTTCACGCCGCCGCCCGGCATCGTCATGACGCGGGTGGACTCGGAGACCGGCCGGCGCGTCTGCGGCGGCGAAGACTCGATCAACGAGGCCTTCCGTCAGGGCAGCGAGCCCGCGTCGTGCGATTCGTTCACCGAGGCGCCGATCGTGCGCGACATCGCCGGCTGGTTCCGCGGGCTCTTTCGCTGAGACGTTAGCCGCCGCTCGTTGACAGCCGCCGCCGGTGGCGGTATGTCTCGGCCGTGCAAGTCGGCCCCCGGGCAGCGTCGCGCCAGCCGCCGCCCGTCCTCTCGGCTCTGGTCGTCGTCTCCAGTATCCTCGCGCCCGCGTTCGGCGCGTTCATCACCGCCACGGTCCTGCCCTCGGCCATCGCCGAGATCGGCGGGCTCGCGATCTACGCATGGGCCTCGACCGCGTACGCCGTCGGCTCGATCCTCGGCAGCGCCGGAAGCTCGGTCGTGGTGCTCAAGATGGGCATGCGGCGCACTGTCGGCCTCGCCGTCGGTGTGTTCGTCGTGGGCGCGGCGATCTGCGCCTCGGCGCCGAGCATGCCGGTGGTCGTCGGGGGCCGCGCGCTGCAGGGGCTCGGCGGCGGCGTGCTGATCGCGTTGGCGCACAGCATGGTGCGCGAGCTCTTCCCCGAAGCCCTGTGGCAGCGCATGCTCACCGTGATCTCATGCGCATGGGCGATCCCGGCGCTCGGCGGGCCCGTCGTGGGCGGGGTCCTCGCGGGGCTCGGGCACTGGCGCGCCGCGTTCTGGGCGATGGCGCCGATGGCGCTGGTGGCCGGCGCGCTGACGTGGAGCATCCTGCCCCGATCCGAGACGCGCGACGCGAGAGCGACGCGAGTGCCCTTTGGACGACTCACGCTCATCTGCGCGAGCGTGCTCGGTATCGGCTCGATCGCGAACACGGAACGCGCATGGGCGCGCGCCGCGCTCTTGGCCGCCGCGATCGCGTCCGTGGCTCTCATGCTTCGCCTCGACGGCCGAACGCCGACACGGCTCTTTCCCACGGGCATGCTGTCGCTCCGGAGCCGGATCGGGAAGGCGTTCTGGATGGTTTTCCTGCTCGGAATGTCGACCACGCCCGGCGGCGTCTACGTCCCGCTGCTGGTGCAGGTGCTGCACGACGTGACGCCCGCGGCCGCCGGATATCTCTACGCGGTGCAGTCGCTCTCGTGGACGACGGGCACGCTCCTGAGCGCTCGCGTCTCTCCGGCGCGGTCACGCACGGTGATCATGCTCGGCCCCCTCCTGAGCGCGGCGGGATTCACCGGCCTCTTCTTCACGATCGCCACGGGGCCGGTGGCGGCAATCGCGGTGTCGCTCATGCTCGTGGGAATCGGAATCGGGACGTGCTGGGCCCACATCGGCACCGCCATCCTGTCCTCGGCGCGCCCGGACGAGGGCGCCCTGACGGCGTCGATGATTCCGAGCACCCAGCTCTTCGCCGTCGCCCTCGGCGCCGCGCTGTCCGGCGTCATCGCCAACACGGCCGGCCTGGCCGGGAGCGCGTCGCGCCCGGCGGCGGCGCTCGCCGGCACATGGCTCTTCGGAAGCTTCGTGGCGGCGCCGCTGGCCGCCTTCGTCATCGCGTCGCGGCTCCGCCCGGCTCGGTGAGGCGTCAGCAGCGGAATCAGCACGAGACCCGCCGCGCGACCGCTAGCGTCCCGGCGGCGGCGTCCGGCCCAGCACGCGCTCGATCGCGATCCCGATCGCGAGCAGGCGCTGATCGCTGCCCCGCGGCCCATCGAGCGAGATGCCGACCGGCAGCCCGGTGGACGACCCGAGACCAGCCGGGATCGTCAGCCCGGGAATCCCCGCGTTGCTCCCCGGATCCGTGTTGCGGATGAACAGCAGGAACGTCGGCAGGCTGCTCGCCTCGGGACCCTGAGTCGCGGCGACGGCCGGCGTGGTCGGGCTGATCAGCGCGTCGATGCCGTGGCGCTGGAACGTGTCGGTGAAGAGCTTGAGCAGCGCCGGGCGCCCGTCCCGGATGGCCGCGGCGTACACCGGTGCGGCGTCCACCACGCCGTTCGGCGCCAGAAGCTTCCGCGGCACGACCAGACCGTCATAGGTTCCCTTCACGTCCTTGCTCGCGATCTGGGCGGCCAGCTGCTCCACGCTCACACCGGTCTGGTACCGGGCGAGATAAGCCTTGAGGTCGTCGTACGCCTCGTAGAGGGCCACCGGAAAGCTGACCGCGTCGTTCGCCTTCTGCAGATCCGGCATGTCCACGTCGACGATCGTGACGCCCACCCGGCGGAGCTTTTCGAGCGCGCCCTCCGTGACCGTGCGCGTATCGGCGTCCAGATCCGTGAAGAAGTAGCCGCGATAGATCCCGAGCCTCACGCCGCTCAGCGGCGCCGGCGCCGGCGTCCGGCCGCCGGTGATGACCGCGTCGAGCAGGGCCACGTCGGAGACCGTCTGCGCCATCGGCCCGACCGTATCCCGCGAGTGTGAGATCGGCGTGACGCCGTCCTGGCTGTAGCGGCCGATGGTCGGGCGTAGTCCGGCGCCGCCCGACAACGCCGCGGGAATCCGCACCGAGCCGCCGGTGTCGCTGCCGAGTCCCCCCGGCGCCAGCCGCGCGCCGATCGCCGCGCCGGTCCCGCTGGAGCTACCGCCCGCGATGCGCGTGCGATCGTACGGATTGCGGGTGCCGATCGGCTGCGCGGTGAAGAATCCCTCGTTGTAGCCGGAGATGCCGAAGGCGAGCTCGTGCATGTTCGTCTTGCCGAGGACGACCGCGCCCGCGTCGACGAGCTTCTGGACGGTCGGCGCGTTCTCCCTGGGAACGAAGCCGCGCAGCGCCGGGGTGGCCGCCGTGTTCGGCAAGCCGGCAACGTGGGTGTTGTCCTTGACGACCAGCGGCACGCCGTGCAGCGGGCCCACCGTCTTTCGGGCCACCATGTCGGCGTCGGCCCGCCGCGCGGCGGCCATCGCCCCGCTCCGGTCCAGGGTGACGTACGCATTGAGGCCCGGGTTCGCCTCGGCTCGCGCGATGTACGCCTGGGTCAGCTCGACGCTGGTGACTCTGCCGTCGCGGATCAACTGCGCGGCATCCGTGACGCTGAGCTGGGTGAGATCGGCCGGACGCTGGACGGTGCTCGCGCAGCCCGAGGCGGCGAGCACGGTGGTCAGGATCGCGACGGCGGAACGCAGGCGCATGATCGTCTCCTTCTGAGAGGTCGGGCCGAGGAGTTTCACCGCATCATGCTCGGCAGCCACAGCGAGAGCCACGGGAAGGCGACCAGCATGGCGAGACGGACGATATCGGCCCACATGAACGGCAGCACGCCGCTGAAGACGGTCGACGTGCTCACCTCGGGGAGCAGGGTCCGGAGCACGAACATGTTCATGCCGACCGGTGGACTGATGAGCCCGATTTCCACCACGCACACGATGATGATCCCGAACCACACCGGATTGAAGCCCAGGTGCACGATGACCGGGAAGAACACCGGGATCGTGAGCAGGATCATCGACAGCTCTTCCATCGCGGTGCCGAGCACGACGTAGATCGCGCAGATCGCCGCCACCACCATGGTCGGGCTCACGTTGAAGCGGGTGACCCAGCTCTTGAGATCGGCGGGCATCGTGGTGATGTTGATGAACTCGGCGAAGATCAGGGCGCCGATCAGGATCATGAACAGCATCGCGGTCGTGCGCGCGCTCTCGAGCAGCGCGGCGTAGAGGGTCCGCCACGTGAGCGCGCGCCGCCCCAGCGCGAACACCATCGCGCCAAAGGCGCCCATGGCGGCCCCCTCGGTGGCGGTGAAGAGACCGCCGTAGATGCCGCCCATCACGAAGAAGAAGAGCGCCGCCACCGCCCACACGTCCTTGAGCGCCCGATAGCGCTCCGGCCAGGTCGAGCGCTCGCCGGGCGGTCCCGACCGTGGATCGCGCCAGGTCATGTACTGCACCGCGCCGCACAGGAGCAGCGCGCCCACGAGCCCCGGCACGACGCCGGCCGCGAACAGCTTGCCGATGTTGGTCTCGGTGAAGATGCCGTAGATCACCATGATCGTCGAGGGCGGGATCATGATGCCGAGCGTGCCCCCGCCCGCGACCACACCCGCGGCGAGTCGATCCGAATACCCAAAGCGCTTCATCGAGGGATAGGCGACCTTGGCGAAGGTCGCCGCCGTCGCGATCGACGAGCCGCAGATCCCGCCGAATCCGGCCGAGGCCCAGATGGTGGCCATGGCCAGCCCGCCGCGCAGGTGGCCGATGAAGGCGTAGGCGGCCCGGAACAGCTCCTGCGACATGCCGGCCCGGGTGACGAAGTTCCCCATCAGGATGAAGAGCGGCACCACCGACAGGGTGTAGTTGCGCCCGGTCTCGTAGAGCTTGGTCTGCGTCATCGCGAACGCGACCGTCCAGTTCCAGTCGCGCATGTAGGCGTAGCCGGCGATTCCGACGATCGCCATCGAAAACGAGATCGGGATCCTGACACAGCAGAGCAGCATCATCAGCGTGAGGCCGGCCAGCCCCTCGATCATCGCCGCTCGACCACCTTGTAGAAGTGGATCAGCCCGGCCAGCCCGAGGGTGATCGCCATGAAGTACACGAACGGCCCGTACACGATGCGCAGCACGTCGGTAGCGTCACGATACGCCCAGATCCGGTCGGCCTTGCGCCACACGAGCCAGGTCAGCAGGAACATGAACGCCGCGCACGCGGCCTGCACGAGACGCTCGAGCCAGCGCTGGGCGCGGGGGCCGAGGACACGATCGATGAAGTCCATCACCGCGTGCTCGTCGGTGAACGAAACGAGCGGCATCCCGGCGAAGATCAACACGAGCAGCATCAGCTCGGTGACCTCGAACGCGCCGCGGACCGGCCGGCTGAAGACGTAGCGGGCGACCACGTCGACCACCGTGAGGGCCATCATCGCCAGGAGGATGGCCGCCGCGGCCGCGCCGAGGGCGACGTCGGCGCGCCGCCGCCACCGGAGATCGGACACGGTCACTTGCCGGCGGCGACCTTCTTCAGCTCGTCCTGGAACTCGGTGAGGATCCTGGCGGCGTCCACGCCCTTGGCGCTCGCCTGCTTGATCCACTCCTCGACGATCGGCGCCGAGCGCTTCTTGACCTCGGCGACGAAAGCCGGGTTGGCGTGGACGATCTTCACGCCCGACTTCTTCAGCGCCTCCATCCCCTTCCGGTCCGCTTCGTCCCACGAATTGCCGGCGAGCCGCGCGATGTACTCACCGGAGATCTTCTCGATCGCGTCCTGGTCTTGCTTGGGCAGCTTGTTCCACTTCTCCTCGTTCATGAAGAACCCGAACGCGGAGCTGTACATCCCGCCCGGGAACAAGGTCGCCTGCTCGAGCACGGTGTCGAGCTTGAACGAGATGATCGACTCGAGCGGGAAGAACACGCCGTCGGCGACGCCCGAGCTCAGCAGCTCGTACGATTCGGGCGCCGGCTTCACGAAGGCGGAGGCCCCGAGCGCCTTGGCCACCTGCTCGGCGACGCCGCCGCCGGTGCGGATCTTGAGACCCTGCACGTCGCCGATGGAGGCGACGGGCTTCTTGGTGAACATCTGGCCCGGGCCGTGGGTGAACACCCCCAGGAGCTTCACGCCCCGGTACTCGCCGACCTTCTGGAAGTACTTCCAGTGGATTCGCGAGTAGGCGACCGAGTTCACGAGCGCGGTGTCACCGCTCCCGGGCAGCTCCGGCATCAGCGGCAGGAGGTGGCGCGCCGGCGTGTAGCTCGCGGTGACGAACGACAGGTCCACGAGACCGTCGCGCACGGCGTCGAAGGTGCCCGGAGGGGCCGACGGGTGCTTGGGCAGCATCGTGAACTTCACGCGGCCGCCGGTCGCCTTCTCGACGTCGTTCGCCCACACCTGCAGCACGTTGGCGGTCAGATGGTGCTGCGGCGAGACCCACGAAGACATCGTGAGGATCGTCTGCGCCGGGGCCGGTCGCGCGGCGGCGACGAGGCCGAGGAGCAGACTGGTGACGACGAGGCTCTTCATGTGCGACATGCTCTCCTCCGGTTCGGGGGACGGCTACCAATTGACGCGCGGTAGTGTAGCAGCCTTCAAGCGCGTCCTTGACTCCGCCGCCGAGAAACGCAATCCTCTGGGGACCCGGCAGGGCATCGGGCGAAGCTTCCGGACCGAAGGGAGACCGACCATGGCGCGCACGTACGACGTCATCGACGCAGACGGTCACATCCTCGAACCGATCGACATCTGGGACAAGTACATCGACCCCGCCTATCGCGACCGCGCGCCGAAGATGATCATCGACACCGACGGCAAGGAGCGCTTGCTCGTCGAGGGCAAGGTGCTGGGGAGCCCGAAGGGCATGGGCGCCATCGGCGGGATCGGCGCCCGTGACGGCAAGATCAACGAAGCGACCATGAGATACGTCGAGGGGCGCCCGGGCGGGTTCGATCCGCACGCGCGGATCCCGGACATGGACCTCGACGGCATCGACGCGGCCTTCCTCTATCCGAGCATCGGTCTGTTCAGCGGCGCCGTCCAGGAGCCCGGGCTCGCCGCCGCGATGTGCCGGGCCTACAACCGCTGGCTCGCCGACTACTGCAAGCCCTACCCCGATCGGCTCTTCGGCGTCGCGATGCTGCCGATGCAGTCGATCCCGGCGGCGATCGAGGAGATGCGCTTCGCGCGCAAGGAGCTCGGCATGCGCGGCGGTTTCCTGCGGCCCAATCCGTACAACGGCCGGATGCTCCACCACCCGGACTACGCACCGTTCTGGAACGAGGTGGAGGAGCTCGACTTCGCGATCGGCCTACACGAGGGCGCCAGCGGCGGCATGCCCCAGGTGGGCGTCGACCGGTTCAAGAACCGCGGCGCGCGGCACATCATCTCGCACACGATGGAGATGATGCTGGCGGCGATGAGCGTGATCTGGGAAGGCGTGTGCGATCGCTACCCGAAGGTGCGCATCGGCTTTATGGAGTCGGGCGGCGGCTGGATCGCGCCGTGGCTCGACCGGATGGATCGCCACTTCGACGACCAGGGCTTCAACGACTCGGGCCTGACGATGCGCCCGAGCGAGCTCTTCCAGCGCAACTGCTGGATCTCGTTCGAGCCCGTCGAGGGCAGCCTCTCGGTGCTCGCCGACTACATCGGCCCGCACAAGATCCTCTGGGCCACCGACTACCCGCACCCCGACGGCTTCTTTCCCGGCGCGCCGAAGCTGATCGCCGACCGGCAGGAGCTGTCGGCGGAGACGAAGCGCCAGATCCTGGCGGGCGGCGCCAAAGGGTTCTACGGCCTGAAGTAGCGGCACTAGTCCAAGGAGGAAGTGATGCAGTTTCACGACGTCGACGTGAAGACGCAGTTCAAGCGCATGCGCGAGCTCGTGCCGGAGACGTACCGCGCGTTCCTCGAGTTCGATCAGAAGGCGTTCAAGGACGGCGCGATCCCGGGCAAGACCAAGGAGCTCATCGCGCTTGGCATCGCCCAGATCACGCAGTGTCCCTGGTGCATCGACGCCCACACGAAGAAGGCGGCGACCGCCGGCGCCTCCGACGCGGAGATCGCGGAGACGACGTTCGTCGCGATGGCGATGGCCGCCGGCGCGGCCTGGAGCCACGGCGGGCTAGCTCTCCAATGCCTGCAGGAGCACAAGGGCTGAGCGGGCGACAATGGCCGAGCGGGCGACAAAAAGGGTTGATCGGGCGAGCGGAGCCACACGTGCCTGTCACTCGCCACCCTCGGTGGTCCCGGCCTCGAGCCCTCGATAAATGAACTTCGGGCTGCGGTACGCGAGCCTCGGTCGCTACGCGAGCGGCCCGGCGGCCGTCGAGCTCGCCCAGGCCGCCGAGGCCGCCGGCTTCGATTCGATCTGGACCGTGGAGCACGTCGTGGTGCCCCACGGCTACCAGTCGCGCTACCCGTACTCGGAGACGGGCCGCATGGGCTCGGGGCTCGAAGACTTACCGATCCCGGACCCGTTGATCTGGCTCGCCTACATCGCCTCCGCGACGCGCACGCTCAAGCTCGGCACGGCGATCCTGATCCTGCCGCAGCGCAATCCCGTGGTCACGGCCAAGGCCGTCGCCACGCTCGATCACCTGGCCGGCGGACGTCGCGTGCTCCTGGGAATCGGCGTGGGCTGGCTGGCCGAGGAGTTCGCGACCCTCGGAGTTCCCTTCGAGGATCGAGGGGCGCGCACCGACGAGTACGTCGCGGCCATGCGCACCCTCTGGAGCCAGGACCGCGCGAGCTTCACGGGTCGCTTCGTCTCGTTCAACGAGGTCTTCTGCCGGCCGCTGCCTGCCGACCGAAAGATCCCGATCATCGTGGGCGGCGACACGCGCGCGGCGGCGCGGCGAGCGGGGCGCCTGGGCGACGGTTATTTCCCGGCGCGCGGCGCCTCGCCCGAGCTCCTCGACGAGATGCGCCGGGCCGCCGAGGAAGCCGGCCGCAATCCCGCCGAGATCGAGATCACCGTGTCGGCGCCGACCACACCCGAAGAGATCGAGGCGCTCGCCCGGCGCGGCGTGACGCGCGTGGCGGTGCCGGTCAGCTCGGCGGCCGGGCTTCCCGCCCAGGTGAAGACGCCCGACGACGTGCTGCGCTACGGCAAGACCGTGATCGAACGCTTCCGCGATCGATAGGGACGCCATGCCGACCACTCTCGACCTCGACGACCTCCGAACGCACATCGGCCGAACCCAGATCGCGACCGACGTGATCCACGCCGGCCCCGCGAGCTTCTTGCGGCTGGCGCTCGGACGGCCCGACCCAGAATTTCGCGAGGGCGACGTGCTGCCGCCGGCGTGGCTCGCGCTCTACTTCTTGCCCAGGGTTGCGTCGGACGCGCTGCGGCCCGACGGAAGCCCGCAGGATACGGGTGTGGTCCCGCCGATGGCAATGCCCCGCCGCATGTTCGCGGGAGAGCGCGTGCGCTACCACGGCGCGGTGCGCGTCGGCGAGACCGTGCGGCGCGAGACCAGGCTGGCCGACATCTCGGTGAAGCACGGCGGCACCGGCACGCTCGTGTTCGCCACCGTGACCAGCCGCGTGTACGGGCCCCAGGGCATCGCACTCGAGGACGAGCGCCGGACGGTGTTCCGCGACGAGGTCAAGGTGGGCGAGCGCAATCAGGCGCCGCGTCGCGACGCGGCGCCCACCGACGTGCCGTGGCGGCAGCTCGTGACGCCGGATCCGGTCATGCTCTTCCGCTACTCGGCGCTGACCTTCAACAGCCACCGGATCCACTACGACCGGGCCTGGGCGATGGACGTCGAAGGCTATCCCGGTCTGGTCGTGCACGGCCCGCTGACGACGACCCTGCTCATCGATTTCGCGCGCGATCGGAATCCCGGCCGCCGGATCGCCGCCTACACGACGCAGGCGCGGGCGCCCCTCTTCGACACGGCGCCGTTCGAGCTGCGCGGGCGGCCGACGGCGGCCGGCGGCGGCTGCGAGCTCTGGGCCGTCACGCCCGAGGGGACCATCGCGATGAGCGCCGAGGTCGAGCTCGCGTAACTCGGCTCGCGCCCCGCGCCCCTGCCGCGGCGAGGCTAGCCGCGCTTGAGCCTCGGCAAGAGCTTCGACGCCGCCTCGTCCACCTGCTGGAGCTGATCGCCTCCGGCGAAGCGCAGCGTGAAATGGCGCGCGCCGGCGTCGATCCAGCGCTGGAGCCATTCCGCGCAGCCCTCGATCGGCCCCGCGTACGCCGCCTGGCGGGCCAGGATCGTCCGCGCCGGCGCCGAGTAGTACGTCTCGAGAAACGTGTTGAGCCGCTGCTCGGCGGCCGCGCGGTTCGAATCGAGCGCCAGGGTAACGTACGCCGCGCCGGTCACCGCGTCGGGCGAGCGCCCGGCGGCGCGCGCCGCCTTCTGTACGCCCGGGAAGTGCTCGGCGAAGAACTCCACGCTGGGCCCGGTCGGGAACCACGCGTCGAAGCGCGCCGCCTCGCGCAGCGCCGTCGGTCCGCTGCCG
>Ga0209689_1003629_pt1 | contig 11340 bp, 8 predicted proteins | sample GraSoiAngelo_149_FD_187119 | JGI IMG/M metagenome (GOLD analysis project Ga0209689, IMG submission 187119) | Grasslands soil microbial communities from the Angelo Coastal Reserve, California, USA - 14_1009_09_30cm (SPAdes) (version 2) | ecosystem: Environmental > Terrestrial > Soil > Grasslands ...
CGATGGGCGCCCGAATCGCAGCACATTTGGCCAATGCCGGCGTCCCTGCCTACCTGTTCGACCTCGTCCCGCCGGATGCCGATGTGCCCGCCCGCAACAAGATTGCCGCCGCCGGTCTCGAAGCTGCCCGCAAATCCAAGCCCGCAGCCTTCTTCGAGCCTTCACTGGCGCGGCTGATCACGATCGGCAACTTCGAAGACGATCTCCAACGCTTGGCTGAAGTGGATTGGATCATTGAAGCCGTTGTCGAGAACCTCGAAATCAAACGCTCTCTCTTGAAGAAAGTTGAAGCCATCCGCAAGCCTGGAACCATCGTTACGACCAACACCAGTGGTTTGCCCGTAGCCAAAATTGTCGAAGGGTTTTCCGCGGACTTCCGCCGCTGCTGGTTCGGCACGCATTTTTTCAATCCCCCGCGCTACATGCGCCTGCTGGAAGTGATTCCCACGCCCGAGTCCGACCGCGCCGCGATCGATGCCATCGCAAATTTCGGCGACGTGCATCTCGGCAAGGGCATTGTCTTTGCCAAGGACACGCCCAACTTCATTGCGAACCGCATTGGCACTCTCTCCGTGCTGAACGTTATGCGTCTCATGCAGGAGATGGATTTGTCGATCGAGGATGTCGACACCTTGACCGGCAGCGCCGTTGGCTGGCCTAAGTCAGCTACCTTTCGCACCATTGATCTGGTGGGTCTCGACATCCTCGACCACGTCGTTTCCAACATGACTCTGAACGTTCGGGACGAGCGCAGCGATCTCGAGCTTCCGCAATTCTTCAGGCAGATGCTGGAGCGAAAGTGGCTGGGCGACAAGACCAAAGGCGGTTTCTATAAGAAGGCTAAGGGCGGCGGGAACAAGGAAGACGAACGCCTCGGCCTCGACTGGAAGACGCTTGAGTATCGCCCACGCCAGAAAGCCAAATTCCCTGCCCTCGACATGGCGAAGAACGTCGAACAGACGGGCGCGCGCGTCCGTATGCTGCTTGGCCTCGACGGCTCTGGCCCGCAGAAAGGCGATAAAGCCGGACAGTTCCTCTGGTCGGCGCTCTCGGATTTGTGGACCTATTCGGCCAACCGCGTTCCCGAGATTTCCGATTCCATCGTGGAAATTGATCGCGCCATGAAACTCGGCTTCAACTGGGAGATGGGTCCCTTCGAACTGTGGGATTCTGCTGGCGTCGAAGCCACCGTCGCTCGCATGAAAAAGGAAGTCAAGCCCATAGCCGGCAATGTTGAAAAATTGCTGAGTTCGGGCAAGAAGTCCTGGTACACGGATGATCCGAAAGCCACTTCCGGTCGCACTTACTTTGATGTTGCGAGCACGAATTACAAGCCTGTCCACGTGCCCGAAGGCGTGTGGTCGGTGACGGTGGCAAAGAAGTCCAATGGCGTGGTGAAGAAAAATTCCGGCGCCTCGCTGGTTGATTTGGGCGATGGGGTTGGCTCGATCGAGTTCCATTCCAAGATGAACGCCATTGGCGCCGACATCGTTCAACTCATCGCCCAAACTCTGAAGCCCGGTGGCCCGGGCGACAATTTCGATGCTTTTGTCATCACCAACGACGCCGCCAATTTTTCCGTAGGCGCCAATGTGATGTTGCTGCTTATGTCCATTCAGGAAGAAGAATGGGATGAGGTTGATCTCGCCATCCGCCACTTCCAGGGCATGACCCAGGCCATCAAATTCTCACCCAAGCCGGTGGTCGCAGCGCCGTTCGGTCTAACCCTTGGAGGGGGCACTGAGATTTCGTTGCACGCTGCTGCTCGCCAGCCTCATGCCGAACTCTACGCGGGTTTGGTCGAAGTCGGGGTTGGGCTGCTGCCCGGCGCGGGTGGCTGCAAAGAGATGTTGCTGCGTGCGGTAGACAGTGCGACCTCCATTCGTCCGGATGGCCGTGGCGAGTCGGTCGAGTTCATGGAAGCGATGAAGAAGGCATTCGAAACGATTGCCATGGCAAAGGTCGCTACCTCCGCCCACGAAGCTCGTGGCCTGGGTTTTCTCTTCGATTCCGACAACATCACCATGAACCGCGAACGCGTGTTGTCGGATGCCAAGGCACGCGCACTAGGACTCTTCCGCGGCGGTTACGGGCCGCCGGTGCCGCGTGCCGATATTCCCGCGCCAGGAGAAAATATTCTCGCCGCGCTGAAGATGGGCGTCTACCTCATGCGCCAGGGCGATTACATCACCGATTACGAAGTGAAAATTGGAAATAAAGTCGCTGAAGTCCTGTGTGGCGGCAACGTCTCGCCGGGAACTCCAGTGAGTGAGCAATACATTCTTGATCTCGAACGTGAGGCGTTTAAGTCGCTGTGCGGCGAAAGAAAAACACAGGAGAGAATTCAGTACACGCTGAAAACGGGAAAGACTCTGAGAAACTAATAGGGTTTTAGACCTATGTATTACATATGTATGATTTGCTCAGAGGAGGCGACTGGTGTATGAGTTACATCGACCCGAGCAAAGTGATTTCGCCCAAGAATCACGTAAGCAATGTCGAGGCTGTGTACGATACTGGCCCGGGAGAGCTGGTCCGTAGCAACATTTGATTGGAATGACACGCCGGTTGTCGGCATTCGCTGGAATGGAGAGCCTGGTGAAGGTGTTGGTACCCCCCCCAGTCGAGAGATCTGCCCACGTGGTTCGTGGTCCCAGATGAGCTGTCTGCAGTGGTGCGCGAAGTGGCTGAGAAGCTGGCGAGAGGTGGTGATGCGCACTTGACGGCTGCCTATCGAGAAATGGCCAGCGATGAGGCACGCGAGCGCGAAGCAGAGAAATGGGCAGAAGGACTAATCGGCGATGCATCCCCGCAGAGGTGAAGTGTGGTGGGTGTCATTCGATCCTTCTCGCGGCGGAGAAATTCAGAAGACCCGCCCGGCGATCATCGCCGGCAATAATGCCGCCAACGCCGTGCTAAACCGTGTCATAGTCGTGCCAATCACGAGTCAGACGGCAAAGTTGTATCCGGGTGAAGCCATGGTGACGCTCAACGGCGAACAACGCAAAGCGATGTCGGACCAGACCATGACTGTTTCCAAGCAGCGCCCGCGTTCTAAGCTCGGCGATTTGTCGCACTCGGACGTCACTGGTGTTGAAGATGCGATCCTGCTTCAATTGGGGATTCGACGATAGCCTGACCGAATGCTTTTAACCGAGAACTAGGAACCGAGAACTATTATGAGAGAAGTTGTCATCGCATCATCCGTCCGCACTCCCGTAGGACGCGCCTATAAAGGCACGCTCCGTGCCACTCGCCCCGATGAGCTGGCCGCGGTCGCTATCAAAGGCGCGCTCGAGCGCGTACCGCAAGTTGACGCGAAGGAGATCGAAGATGTCATCCTCGGATGCGCTATGCCCGAGGCCGAACAGGGCATGAACGTCGCCCGCATCGCTTCGCTGCGCGCAGGACTGCCGGTTGAAGTGTCAGCCCTGACCATCAACCGCTTCTGCTCTTCTGGCCTGCAAGCCATTGCTCTGGCTGCTGAGCGCATCATGGCGGGCGGCGCAGAGATCATAATTGCCGGCGGAACCGAGTCCATGTCAATGATCCCCATGGGCGGTCACAAGATCTCGCCCAACCCCTGGCTGGTAGACCACTACCCGGATGCTTATCTGTCGATGGGCCTCACCGCCGAACGCCTGGCGAACCGCTATGGCCTCACGCGGGAAGAATGCGACCAGTTCTCCCTGCACAGCCACGAGAAAGCGCTCGCGGCAATCCAGGCCGGCAAGTTTGCGGAAGAGACCGTACCAGTGCCGGTCAGCTTCACCACACCCAACGGCTCTAAGCCCAAGCGCCAGGAAATCACCTTCAAAGTGGATGAAGGCCCGCGTGATGACACCTCTTTGGAAGCACTCTTGTCGTTGAAACCAGCGTTTCACGTAAAGGGAGTTACGACGGCCGGCAACTCTTCACAGATGTCGGACGGCGCTGCCGCCGCAGTCGTCATGTCCGGCGAGCGCGCGAAGCAGCTTGGCATCAAACCGCTGGCACGCTATGTCTCTTTTGCTACGGCGGGATACAAGCCGGAAGAGATGGGCATTGGTCCGGTGTTCGCCATTCCCAAAGCTCTGAAAATGGCCGGACTGAACCTCTCCGATATCGAAGTGATCGAACTGAATGAAGCCTTCGCAGCGCAGTCATTATCAGTGATCAAAGAGCTCGGGCTCGATCCCAAAAAGATCAACCCAAACGGCGGCGCTATCGCACTGGGCCATCCGCTGGGTTGCACCGGCGCCAAGCTTACGGCCACCATCATTCGCGAACTCAAGCGCCGCAACGCCCGCTATGGTCTGGTCACGATGTGTGTAGGTGGCGGCATGGGCGCAGCCGGCATCTTCGAGAACCTTAATTAGCACAGACTCCGCCGGTTTTTCAGGTAAGATTCCGGCGGAGATGCCAACCTTTTACGACCAGTTTGTGGCCTGCGAGCAGCGCTGGCCCGGCAACGTAGCGCTTGAAATGCAGCGCCGCGACGGACTGGAGAGCTATACCTGCTCCGACCTGCGGCGCATGGCCGAATCCATTGCTCGATGGCTTGTAGACCAGGGTCAGCAGCCGGGCTCGCGGATCGCTATTTTCGCCGACAATCACCCGCGCTGGACTGCAGCCTATCTGGGAGCGATCGCTGCAGGCTGCACTGCTGTTCCCCTCGATACTGCTTTCCATGCTGACCAGGTTAGGAAACTCCTGAAAGACAGCGGCAGTTCCCTGCTCTTCACCGATTCCAGGCATCTGACCGTCGCTCAGCAAGCAGCCTCAGCATTGCCGGTTGCAATCGTGCTGACTGATGCGCCTACAGAGCATGTGGCACGGGCGCCCTCGCCCGCGACTAACCTCGATGAAATCTTTGCTGCTGGTCCCGGCAGCTTCCGCCCCATTCCGGCCGGCTCGGATGATATCGCGGCCATCCTCTACACCTCCGGCACCACTGCCGATCCCAAAGGCGTCATGCTCACCCACGCCAACTTGCTGGGTGAATGCGATGCGGTATTCGGGTTGCTGCGACTCGGACCGAGCGACGCGGTCCTTGGTGTGTTGCCGCTCTTTCACGCCTTGGCCCAAATGGCAAACCTGCTCTTGCCCCTGGTCAAAGGCGCTCGGGTTGTCTACCTGGAAACCCTGAACAGCACCGAACTGCTGCGCGCGCTATCGGAGCGCAAGGTTACGGCGTTTGCCTGCGTTCCACAGTTCTTCTATCTCATTCACGAGCGCATCCAGAAGGAAATTGCCCGAAAGGGCAAGCTGGCGCAATTCGGCGTGCATCTACTGATACGACTCACGCGGTTTCTTCGTCCTCTCGGATGGAACTCCGGCAAACTCTTCTTTCGTCCGATTCACCGGTTGTTTGGCAGCAAGATGCGCTACCTGATCACGGGCGGCTCGCGCTGGGATCCGCAAATCGGCCGCGACTTCTACTCTCTCGGTATTGACATCCTGCAAGCTTATGGCCTGACCGAAACCACAGGTGGCGCGATGTGCACGCCCCCGAACGAGGACGTCATTGGATCGGTGGGCAAGCCTTTACCTACCGTCGAGGTAAAGATCGTCGACCCACAGTCTCAGGACAACGGACCAGATGTCGGCGAAATCGCGATTCGTGGGCCGATCGTGATGAAGGGCTACTGGAATCGGCCGGAGGCAACCGCAGCCGTTCTGCGCGAAGGCTGGCTCCATACCGGAGATCTTGGATACTTCGACGGCAAGGGCAACCTGTTCATCACCGGCCGCAAGAAAGAACTAATCGTTCTCAGCTCGGGCAAGAATATCTATCCCGAAGAGATTGAGGCACATTATCAGAAATCACCATTCATTAAAGAAATCTGCGTAATCGGCCTGGTCAGCCGGCCGGGTGACCCATTTTCCGAACGTCTACATGGCGTCATCGTGCCCAGCTTTGAAGTCTTGCGGCAACGCAAGATCGTTAATGCCAAGGAAGTGATCCGCTACGACATCGAAGGGCTCTCTCAGCAGCTGGCTTCCACGAAGCGCATCTTGAGCTATGAGGTCTGGCCGGACGACCTGCCTCGCACTACCACTCGCAAGCTCAGGCGTTTTGAAATCGAGAAGCGGGTGCGAGCGAATCAGGCAAAATCGCACGCGGATAACGAACTGCCTGCCCAACCTGCATTTTCCGAGGACGACTTCGCCTGGCTCGAACAGCCCGAGGTAAAGCGGGCATTGAGGATCGTCCGAACCTCGGCGAAGACCGCTCCCGAAACCATTCGCCCTCAGGACAATCTCGAACTCGATCTTGGCCTCGACTCCATGCAGCGCGTCGAGTTGCTGGTGGCGTTGGAAAAAGAACTAGGCGGCGACATTGACGAGTCCCGCCTCTCGGAGATCTACACGGTCCGCGAACTGGTGGATGAAGTGCGCGAAAGCGCTGCCCGCGGCAGTGCACCCGCCTCTGCGATTCGCTTCGCGGGATGGAATGCAGTTCTTTCCGAAGAATCGACTGACCCGGACGTTCTGTCGCTCTCCAAGTCGAGGCCCATTTCGGCTGCCACGCTTTACCTGCTCTTTCGCGTTATTCAGCTGTTCGCTCGTGACCGATTTGAATTGCGAGTTACCGGTCTGGAGAAACTTCCTCGCCGTGGCCCTTTTATTCTGTCTCCCAATCACCAGAGTTTCATTGATCCGTTCGTTGTGGCCAGCGTGCTTCCGTGGCCGGTATTCCGCGAGCTGTTTTCGGTCGGCACCAGCGAAATCTTCGGTTCAGGCTTGATGCGCCGCATCGCGCGATGGCTGCGCGTGATCCTGGTGGACCCGGACGCCAACCTGATTCCCGCGATGCGCGCCGGGGCCTACGGCCTGCGCCGCGGGCGCGTTCTGGTCCTCTTTCCGGAAGGTGAACGCAGTATCGACGGGCCACCGAAAGTTTTTAAGAAAGGTGCAGCCATTCTTTCCCTTCACTTGCAGGTCCCGATCGTTCCGGTGGCCATCGAAGGCTTCTACGACGTCTGGCCGCGGGGCAAGCGCTTACCTCAGAAATTTCATACCCTGCGAGTGAGCTTCGGCGATCCCATTTACCCGCCGCAAAAGAAAGAGCCAAGCGAAGCCGATTATGCTCAACTGACCGCCCTGCTCCGCGAACGTGTACTGGAGATGTGGCAGCGATTGGTCGGCAAACAGCCTGCCAAGAATTTCCAGGTCGCTGCCGCCAACTGAGGCACACTTCAACTTGCCTGTATCGGACTTACTTCGCACGCGGGTGCGTCTGATCGTAGACGGCGAGCACGTGCTTCATGGAGAGCTGGGTATAGCGTTGCGTGGTCGATAGCCGCTCGTGACCGAGCATTTCCTGGATGGAGCGCAGGTCGGCTCCCTCCTCCAGCATATGCGTGCCGAAAGCGTGACGCAGGGTGTGCGGGTGGACATCGGGCGACAAACCTTTGGCGACGGCGATCTTCTTCACGATTCTCCCGACGCTGCGGGTGGTGAGCCGGCCACCCCGTTGATTGATCAGCAGCGCGGGCACGCTCTTTTTTCCGGCTAGGATCTTTTGCCGGACCGGCAGGTACGCCCCGATCGCCGCTCTTGCGGAATCACCAAACGGCACATAGCGCTCTTTTTTCCCTTTGCCGCGAATCAGGATGGCCTCGCTGGCCACGCGCACGTCATCGAGATTGATGCCGATCAGTTCAGAATTCCGGATGCCACAGCCGTATAGCAATTCCAGCATCAAGTGGTCGCGTTGCGGAAAAGAAGCGGTCTCGGGCATTTCGCCGTCGAGAACCGAATTCATCTCTTCGATGCTGGGCACGCGCGGCAATTTTTTGGGCAGCCTCGGAGTGGCGACCAAGGCAGCGGGATTCTGTTCCACAACACCTTCTCGCGCGAGCCAGCGATAGAGCGAACGCACGGCCGCCAGCGAGCGCGCCACCGAGGTCTTGCTCAGGCCGCGCTCGTAGAGATGCGAGAGGAAGCCGCGAATACGGACGTGATCAATAGAGCTCCAGCCAGCGGTTCCGACGCAATCGGCGAACATGCCGAGGTCGTTGGCGTAGGCCTTGATCGTGTGGGGAGAAGCGTTTCGTTCGCGCAAGCCGCGCAGGAACTGATCCACGGCCTTTTCGACCACCGTGCGAGCTTGTTTTCCCTTCGTCATGACGTGTGTCGTCCCTACGGGACTCTGTACCATTCTTGCCTCACCCCCAGCGCTGACGTGCTGGGCTAACGAATTCTCGCCCCCGCGGGACTGGCATTGATGATTTTTCATTTTCCATTGTTGATCGATGGATTTGTCTTTGAAACCTTGAAATTCTGAAACCTCTTCCGACCCGACAATGGAAGATGAGCACTCAACCATGCCTCTTCGCTCGCGGATGATGCTTCTGGTACACGCTCTTGAGCCGGTCCAACGCCAGATGCGTGTAGACCTGCGTGGTCGAAATATCGGCGTGTCCGAGAATCGTCTGTACAGTCCGCAGGTCAGCGCCGTTTTCGACCATGTGAGTGGCGCAACTGTGACGCAGCATGTGTGGGCTAGCGCGCCGTCCGGTGGTTGCAGATGCTGCCCGCACCATCTGCCATACGCGCTGGCGAGTGAGCTTGTGGGCTCCTCGCCCAAGGAATACCAACGGAGAATTCTTGCCTGCTGCCAGCATCCCTCGTGCTTGCCGCATGTAGCTGGTCACCGCCTCCACGGCGGATTTTCCCAGAGGCACGATGCGTTCCTTATCTCCTTTGCCGCGGACCAGCACGTAGCCGAGATCCAGCTTGAGGTCCTCAATTTTCACTCCGGTGATCTCGGAAACCCGTAAGGCTCCCGCATAGAACATCTCGAGCATAGCGCGATCGCGCACGGCAATAGCGTCGTCTAACTTGCGATTCGAGGAACGCCGCGGCTGCAGCATGGTATCCATTTCCTCGCGCGCCAGCGATTTCGGCAGCACCTTCCATTGCTTGGGAGAGTCAATGTTGAGCGTGGGATCCTGAGCCACAATCCCATCGAGCAGCAGGTAGCGATAGAAATGACGCAGTGCTGACAGTTTGCGCCCTACCGATCGCCCATCCACCTGGTTGGCGAAAAGCTCCTGCAGGAAATCGCGGACATCATTGCGCCGTGCCGAGGTGAGCGTGCGTTTAGGTCCTTCCAGGAAGCCGGCGAATTGGCCGATGTCGGTGGCGTACGCCGAAACGGTCAGCGGCGCCAGCCCTTTCTCCACTTTCAGGTAGTCGAGAAACGAGACGAGGACGCGTTGGTTGGCGGAAGTAGAAGACACAGGGTAAGTATGCCCATTATCAGACGCTTAGGAAAGTGATGAGGTGGATGCTCAACAGGCTGTGACTCACATATTCAACATGTATCAGCGACCAGAAATAATTCTTTGACTGCGGTCGTCCCATCGCCAACGCACTTGATTTCCCGACAAATGCACGCCCCCGAGCCAACGATCAATACCGTTAAGCGCAATGTGATCCGCTTTTCCGGCAAGGACCCGACGGCCGGTGTCCGTAAGGGATACCTGCGATCGGTACTTCCAATGAGCCTTCTTTCGCTTGCCGAATGTCTCATCAACACTCACCAGCGGGTGCTCCGATTCAGCACAGCGTTCCACTAAGTCGAGCAGGAACAAGTCGCCGACCGATTCGGTGGAAAGAACAGATGTCACGATGAAAGCGAGCCTGGTAATTCCGCGAGACCTGATTTCTCGCAACAGCTTTCGCTGAAGACGCGAGAGTCCATCGCGTGCTCCCGGATATTCCCGCAACATCCAACGGATGGTGTTGCGGATTCCAGGAAGAGCGCGCAAATCGCTATCTAGAAGGTGAATGAGAGACGCCGGCGAAGTTGCACGGAATGCGCGCCAGACACGCGCTGCAATGCGAATTTGGCTTGCCGTGACCAGCTTCCGACTTGCATACGCATCGACGATTTGCCCAGGTTTGAGAATGCCTCCATGTTTTGCAACCCACGAGAGGCGGGCGGGAGGCTTCTGCTGCTCGTGAAACCATGAAAGGAGTTGGATCAGACTCAGCTCGCACAGTGTGCAATCGGAGCTGAACCAAAGAACAACCTCGCTATATCCGGCGCACTGGGCGAGTTTCGAATCTCTCTTATCGAACTCTGTTGTTCGTTTTCCGTTAGTCCAAAATCGTGAGCGCAACCGGCTCAATTGCCGAAGACTCAGGCGGCCCGGAACCGGGCCGGAACAGAGGGCGTCGCGCCACGAGAGAACATCTCCATTCTTGAGAAAACCCGTATGGCGGAGAGTTCCTCCCGTGGACTCGCCATCGACGATGTGGAGGAACTGTAGCGGCATCCCGGGAAGTATAGACGCTGTATACAGCCGAATGTACACAGGTCAGTCCACCCTCTCCATCCCCCGCAGCACCTCCACCGCATACAGTGCCCCTTGTGGCGTCTCTTCATGTTTGAAATAGGCAAACACGTTGCGGCCCTGCTGGAGATGCTCGCGGAGCGTCTTCATCATCGCGCTGCGCTCGTCGGGAGAGTACTCAGGCTTGCGATAGCGGTAGTATCCGAAGTCAGCCGTTGTCACGTCGGGGGTGACTCGCTCCTCCGTCTCGGCGACGCATAGCGCGACATTGCTGGATTTCAGCAGATCATAGGTTCCGTCCGTAAACCAGGACACATTGCGGAACTCAAAAGCCATCGGCACTCCTCGCGGCAGAGTTGCAAGAAAATCCTTCAGCAACGCCGCATCGGCTTTCAGGTTGGGAGGAAGTTGAAACAGAATTGGGCCAAGTTTTTTCGCTTGTGCTAATGGCTCGATGGTCGCCAGAAAGCGCTTCACAAATTCGTCGGTTCCCTTCAGGCGCTTGATGTGGGTGATCACCTGGTGCGCCTTGATGCCGAACCTAAAATTCTCCGGCGACTCGGCCAGCCACTTCTGCACAGTTGTGTCTTTGACCAGCTGGCGGAAAGTGAAATTCACCTCTACCGTGTTGAGCTTGGTGGAATAGAAAGTGAGGAACTTGGACTGCGCCAGCTTGTCGGGATAGAAGTCGGGTTTCCAGCTGGGATAGGCCCAGCCCGAGGTGCCGGCATAGAGTTGCGCCATGATGGTTCCTGCGGCTAGTTCCGCGAGCAAATGTATATCAGAAAATTTAACCGCCGAGTACGCCGAGAACGCAGAGAAAAGCACTAGATTCCCCGGCGGCCTCGGCGCTCTAGGCGGTAAGCGTTTCTGGGCGGTGCCCTAAGAACCCATAAAGAGGAGCGACTATAGGTTCCGTTTCTTCTTTGCGGTTTGGCGAGGCGGGGTGGCACTCTTCGGCGCACGCTTGCGGCTCTTGGCAGCTTTTTCAGGGACTATTGGCGGGGGGCCGCGGCGCTCGGCCGACGACCTGATCGCCCTCTACGAGCGC
>Ga0209689_1003630_pt1 | contig 11340 bp, 10 predicted proteins | sample GraSoiAngelo_149_FD_187119 | JGI IMG/M metagenome (GOLD analysis project Ga0209689, IMG submission 187119) | Grasslands soil microbial communities from the Angelo Coastal Reserve, California, USA - 14_1009_09_30cm (SPAdes) (version 2) | ecosystem: Environmental > Terrestrial > Soil > Grasslands ...
TGTGCCGTGAAGCGGGCGATGAAATCGGAGCCGCCGCCCGGCGCGAAGGGCACGATAATCCTTACGGGTTTGGTCGGGTATTGCTGAGCGATCGCTGCCGGCGATATACCGAGCATCGCCGCCGCGATTGGCGCGAGTGAACCGAGAACGAATTTCATGCCTCTCATGTCCAAGCCTCCAAACGTCTGCCGATTGTAACCGCGTAATTCGGCGATAATTCTGCCCCTCTTTTAGCATGATAAAAATCGAAAGACTGGCGAAGGCCTTCGGCCCGAGGCGGGCGGTAGACGACATTTCGTTCACCGTCGAGCGCGGCGAGGTGCTCGGCTTCCTCGGCCCGAACGGCGCGGGAAAGTCGACCACCATGCGCATGATCACGGGATTCATGCCGCCCACCGCCGGCAGGGTCACGGTCGGCGGCTACGACGTCGTCGAATCGCCGCTCGAGGCGAAGCGCCTGATCGGCTACCTGCCCGAGAACGCCGCCGCCTATCCCGACATGACGGTGAAGGGCTTTCTCGATTTCGCCGCCGCGCTGCGCCGGCTCGAAGGCGAGGCGCGCAGGAAAGCCGTGCAGCGCGTGGTCGAGCTGTGCTTCCTCGACTCGGTGCTCCACCAGTCGATCGACACGCTGTCGAAGGGCTATCGCCACCGCACCTGCCTCGCGCAGGCGCTGGTCCACGATCCCGAGGTCCTCGTCATGGACGAGCCGACCGACGGGCTAGACCCGAACCAGAAGCACGAGGTGAGAAACCTGATCCGCAAGCTCGGCAAGAACAAGGCGATCGTGTTCTCGACGCATATCCTGGAGGAGGTCGACGCTGCGTGCACGCGCGCGATCATCATCGACCGCGGCAGGATCGTCGCCAACGGCACGCCCGAGGAGCTGCGCGGCATGTCCGAGCTTGCCGGCGCCGTGACCCTGTCGGCGCGTGGCGCCACCGAGGAAAAGCTCGCCGCACTGGGGCGAGTGGAGCGCCTGGATGGAGCGTTCCGCATCTATCCACGCGACAAGGCGCGCGCCGCGGAGCTCGCGCAGGGCATCGTCGAGCTGGTCAACCGGGAGGGCTGGAAGGTGGAGGGAATGTTCAGCGAGGCGGGGCAGCTCGACGAGGTGTTCCGGCGCATCACCCTGCCCGACACGGTGAAGCGATGAAGCCGATCCTCACCATCGCCAGGCGCGAGCTGGTCAGCTATTTCACCTCGCCGGTGGCCTACGTGTTCCTGGTGATCTTCCTGCTGCTCACCGGCTTTTTCACCTTCACCGCCGGCAATTTCTTCGAAAGGGGAGAAGCCAGCCTGGCCGCGTTCTTCGGCTGGCACCCGTGGCTGTACCTGGTTCTCGTGCCGGCGGTCGGCATGCGGGTGTGGGCCGAGGAGCGCCGCTCCGGCACGCTCGAGCTGCTGCTGACCATGCCGATCACGCCCTGGCAGGCGATCGTCGCCAAGTTCCTCGCTTCGTGGGCGTTCCTGGCGGTCGCGCTGGCGCTCACGTTCCCTGCGGTCATCACCGCGAACATCCTCGGCGACCCGGACAACGGCCAGATCGTCGCAGGCTATCTCGGCAGCCTGCTCCTCGCCGGAGCCTATCTCGCCATCGCCTGCATGACCTCCGCGATGACGCGCAACCAGGTCGTCGCCTTCATCCTGTCGGTGGTCCTCTGCCTGTTCCTGATCCTCGCCGGCTTCAACCCGGTCACCGACCTGCTCACGCGCTGGGCGAGCCCGGCGCTGGTCGACACGGTCGCGGCATTCTCGGTGGTGACGCATTTCGACGGCTTCCAGCGCGGCGTGATCGACCTGCGCGACCTGGTTTTCTTCCTGTCGGTGATCGGCTTCGCGCTGTTTGCGACCGGCATCATCATTCGAGGACATCGCGCCGGATGAAGAAATACGAGCACCTGATCTATTCCGCGGTGGGCCTGGTGGCGCTGCTGCTCCTGCTGGTGGCATTCAACTACCTCGTGTCCACCGCCTCGGTGCGCGTCGACCTCACGGATGGCAAGCTCTACACGCTCTCCGAGGGCACGCGCAAGATCCTCAAGCACCTGTCCTCCCCGGTGAAGGTGAAGCTCTATATCTCCCAGGGCGAGGCGGTGCCCGTGCCGCTGCGCAGCTTCGCGCAGCGCGTCGAGGACCTGGTGCGCGAGTTCGAGCGTGCTTCCAACAACAACCTGAAGATTGAAAGGTACAACCCGAGGCCCGACTCCGAGGAGGAGGACGCCGCGCAGCTCGACGGCATCGAGCCGCAGCAGCTGGCGAGCGGCGAGTCGTTCTACCTCGGCGCGGCGATCAGCCAGCTCGACCGCAAGCAGACGCTCGCGGCGATCTCGCCGCAGCGCGAGCGGCTGCTCGAGTACGACCTGGTGCGCGCCATCGCGCGCGTCGGCTCGGCCGGGCGGCCGAAGCTCGGCCTGATGTCCGGGCTGCCGGTGCTCGGCGAGAAGTTCAATCCCTTCACGCGGCAGAGCTCCGAGCCCTGGGTGCTGGCGAACGAGCTCAAGCGCGAGTTCGACGTGAAGGAAGTGCCGATGAGCGCGAAGGAGATCGACAAGGACCTCAACGTGCTGCTGCTGATCCACCCGCGCGACGCGCAGCCGGAGACCGAGTACGCGCTCGACCAGTTCGTGCTGCGCGGCGGCAAGCTGATCGCGTTCGTCGATCCGTATGCCTATTTCGACCAGGCGCCGACCATGCCGGGCATCCCGCCGCAGCCGAGCAGCTCGACGCTGCCGACGCTCCTCAAGGCCTGGGGGCTGGAGATGGACCCGGGCAAGATCATCGCCGACGTCGTGTTCGGCTCGGGCGGCGGGCAGCGCTATACGCCGACGGTGCTTTCGCTCAACCGCACCGCGTTCAGCCGCGACGACGTGGTCACCGGCTCGATCGAGACCCTGCTGTATGCCTTCGGCGGGGCTTTCCAGGCGAAGCCCGCCGAGGGGCTGCGGATCACCGAGCTGGTGAGGAGCTCGCCCAACTCGATGCTGGTCGACGCCGCCAACGCCACCAAGTCGGGCGACGAGGCGACGCGGAACTTCAAGCCCTCCGGACAGGCGCTGCCGCTGGCGCTGCGCTTGAGCGGCAAGTTCAAGACTGCTTTCCCGGATGGCCTTCGGGTCGACAACAAGCCCCTACCCGGGACGCCGCAGCTGCGCGAATCCAGCGCCGAAAACACCGTCATCCTGGTTGCCGACGTCGACATGCTGGCCGACGGCGCGGCGGTCGATATCCAGGAGGTGTTCGGCCGGCGCATCGTCGTGCCCTCGAACGGCAACCTCGCGTTTGCCCTGGGCATGGTCGAGCAGTTCGCCGCCGGCGACGAGCTGATCTCGCTGCGCAGCCGCGCCACGGCGTTCCGGCCGCTCACCGTGGTGCGCGAGCTCGAGGCCGAGGCGCAGAAGCAGTACTTCGGCAAGATCCAGTCGCTCGAGGACGAGCTGCAGAAGACCACCGCCAAGCTGCAGGATCTGCAGAAGACGCAAGGCGGCCCCGCGGGCAAGTCCGCGCAGATCCTCAGCCCCGAGCAGCAGGCCGAGCTCGAGCGCTTCCGCAAGACGGTGGCCGAGACGCGGCTCGCGCTGAAGGAAGTGCGCAAGAACCTGCGCCAGGACGCCGAAAGCCTGGTGTTCTGGACCAAGGTGGCCAACATCGCGCTGATGCCTCTCTTGGTGGCGGCGGCCGGCCTGCTGATCGCAGCTCTGAGAAGAAGAAAGGCATGAACGCCCGCATCGCGGCCGTCCTGGTGGTGCTGCTGGCGGTCGTCGGCGGCGGTGCGCTGCTCTACTACCAGAAGGAGCGCTCTCGTTCGCCGGCGAACGCCGGCACGCTCGGCCAGCCCCTGCTGAAGGACCTGAAGGTCTCCGAGGTCGCCTCGATCCGCATCGTCGAGCCGAAGGCAACGCTCACGCTGCAGCGCAAGGAGGAGGGCTGGGTGATCGCCGAGCGCGACGGCTTTCCGGCGGACCTCGGCAAGGTGCGCGGGTTCGTGCTGCAGGCGCTCGGCCTGAAGGTCGGGCAGAGCGAGCCGATCGGCGATCCGGACCGCGCACGCCTCAACCTGGACCAGTCCGGCACGCAGGTCGAGTTCGACGCCGCGGACGGCAAGGCGCTGGCCAGGCTGGTGGTCGGCAGGAAGTACTTCAGACGCGAGGTCGAAAACCCGGAGAAGGCGAGCGCCGACGGCCGCTTCGTGATGCTGCCCGCCGACCCGAAGACGGTGCTCATCGTCTCCGACCCTCTCAGGCAGGCCAGCGCCAGGAGCGCCGACTGGCTCGATCGCCGCTCCTTCAAGGTCGAAAAGCTCAAGAGCCTCGAGCTGCGCTACCCCGACGGCAGCCGCTGGCGCATCGAGCGCCCTGCCGACAATGCCGGGTGGAAGCTGGCCGGCGCCGGGCCCGGGGAGAAGCTCGACATCGGGCGCGCCAACTCGGCCTCCTACTCGCTCGGCCTGCTCGAGCTCGCCGATGTCGCCCCCCAGGATGCGAAGGACACCGGCCTCGAGCACCCGACCCTGATCAACGCCACCACGCTCGACGGCGTTGCGTACTCGATCAAGGTCGGCAAGCTGGAGGGCGAGAACTATTACGTCCGTTTCCCGTCCTCGCCTTACACCGTGCTGGTTCCCAAGTCCAAGCTCGAGGACACGCTGAAGAAACGCGGCGACCTGCTGGAGAAAAAAGCAGGCACCAAATGACTTTCGAACCGCACGTTCCTGAAATCTCGGCGGTGATCCAGCTCGTCGTTGCGCCGGTATTCCTGCTGACCGCGATCGGGACGATCATTGCCGCGCTCAACATCCGCCTGGGCCGCGCCGTCGACCGGCGCCGCGAGCTCGAAGGAATGCTGGCGCACATGAGCGAAGCCGAGCTGCCTTCGGCGCGTGAAGAGCTGCAGACCATCGCACGTCGCATGCGCGACGTCTATTTCTCCATCCTGTTCGCGGTGATCTCGGCGCTTTTCGTCTGCCTGCTGATCTCCACCGCGTTCCTGGGCGCCATCGTCAGGACCGACCTTTCCTACACCATTGGCGGCCTGTTCGTGTCCGCGATGCTGGCCCTGGTCATCTGCCTGCTCTTGTTTTTACGCGAGATTTTTCTCGCCGTGTCGACGCCCCGCTACATCCCCCGCTAACGGGGCTCTTCCCCAGCCCCGCGCGATGCTGCTATAAATCGGCGCGAGGAGGCAGGCTCGTGTCAAATTCAATCGAACGGATCAGGACCATTGCGCTCGTCGGCCAGTCCGGAGCGGGGAAGACCACGCTGGCCGAGGCGCTGCTCGCAAGAGCGGGGGCGATCCCCGCGGCCGGCAGCGTCGAGCGCGGCACCACTGTGTGCGATTACACCCCGCTCGAGAAGCAGCTGCAGCACTCCCTGAAGCTCGCCGTCGCGAGCTTCGACGCCAAGACCAACGGCGAAGCCACCCGCATCCACCTGCTCGACACCCCCGGCTACCCCGATTTTCTCGGCCAGTCGCTGCCGGCCCTTGCGGCGGTGGAAACCGCCGCCGTCGTCATCAACGCGCAGAACGGCATCGAGATGATGACCGGACGCTTCATGCAGTGGGCGGCGAAGCGCGGCCTGGACCGGCTGCTCATCGTCAACAAGATCGACGCCGACAACGTCGACCTGGAGGACCTGCTCGAGCGCATCCAGCAGACGTTCGGCAAGGAGTGCCTGCCGCTCAACCTGCCCGCCGGCGACCGCAAGAAGGTCTCCGACTGCTTCTTCGCTCCTTCGGGCGAGGCCGACTTCTCGTCCGTGGACGAGGCGCACCGCAAGCTGGTCGACCAGGTGGTCGAGGTCGACGAGAAGCTGATGGAGGCCTACCTCGAGAAGGGCGAGGTGACGCCCGAGGAGCTGCACGCGCCGCTCGAGCGGGCGCTGCGCGAGGGGCATCTCATCCCGGTGGTGTTCGCCTCGGCGAAGACCGGAGCGGGCATCGCCGAGCTGATGAACATCATCGTGCAGCTGCTTCCCAACCCGCTGGAGGGAAACCCGCCGGTCTATGTCAAGACCGCGGCGGACGGGAAAGCGAGCGAGCTCGGGGCCGAGCCCGATCCGAAGCAGCACGCCCTCGCCCACGTCTTCAAGATCGAGATCGACCCGTACATCGGGCGCCTAGCGGTGTTCCGCGTGCATCAGGGACGCCTGACCCCGGGCGGCCAGCTCTATATCGGCGAAGGACGCAAGCCGATCAAGGCCGGGCACCTGTTCCTGCTGCGCGGAAAGACACAGGTCGAGGTGAACGAGGCGCTGCCGGGCGACATCTGCGCCATCGCCAAGATCGACGAGATCCAGTTCGACCACGTGCTGCACGACTCCGCCGAGGACGCGCAGGTGCACGCGCGGCCGCTCGAGCTGCCGACCTCGGTGTTCGGGCTGGCGGTGCAGCCGAAGAAGCGCGGCGACGAGCAGAAGGTTTCCGACGTGCTCCACAAGATCACCGCCGAGGACCCGTGCTTCCGCATCGAGCACAACTCGCAGGCCAACGAAACGGTGATGCGCGGGCTCGGCGAGATGCACCTGAGGACCGTGCTCGAGAAGATGTCGTCGCAGTACAAGCTCGACCTGGACACGCGCCCGCCGTCGATCCCGTACCGCGAGACGATCGCGGTGAGGGCGGAGGGCCACAGCCGCCACAAGAAGCAGACCGGCGGCGCCGGCCAGTTCGGCGAGGTGTACCTGAAAGTGGAGCCGTTGCCCCGCGGCAGCGGCTTCGAATTCGTCGACAGCGTGAAAGGCGGCGCGATCCCCAACCAGTTCATCCCGTCGGTCGAGAAAGGCGTGCGCAGCGTGCTCGACACCGGCTACATCGCCGGCTTCCCGCTGCAGGACGTGCGCGTGATCGTGTACGACGGCAAGAGCCATCCGGTCGACTCCAAGGACGTCGCCTTCATGTCGGCGGGCCGCAAGGCCTTCCTCGATGCCCTGGCCAAGGCGCGTCCGATGGTCCTCGAGCCGATCGTCAACGTCGACATCATCGCGCCCGAGACCAAGATGGGGGACATCGCCGGCGAGCTGTCCGGGCACCGCGGGCAGATCAAGGGCTCGGACACGCCGCGTCCCGGCACGGTGCAGATCTCGGCGCAGGCGCCGCTTTCCGAGCTCGAGCACTTTCCGGCCCGCCTCAAGTCGCTCACCGCGGGCCACGGCTCCTACAGCCTCGAGTTCAGCCACTACGAGCCGGCGCCGCCGCAGCTGCAGCAGAAGCTCGTCGCCGCGCACCGGCCGGCCGCCGCCGAGGACTGAGCCGCGCCGTGCGCCACTTCAGCCGCGGCCGCGGCGCGCCGCCGCTCGTGTTCGTGCACGGCTTTACCTGCGATCACACCGACTGGCGGTTTCAGGTGAGTCACTTCCAGAGCCAGCGGCAGGTCGTGGCGTGCGACCTGCGCGGGCACGGCAGCACGCCCGGCGGGCCGGAGGAATGCACCATCGGGCACTACGGCGGCGACGTCGCCGCCCTGCTCGGGAAGCTTGATTTTGAAAAATCGATCCTGGTCGGCCACAGCATGGGCTGCCGCGTCGTGCTGGAAGCCGCGCGCCTGGATCCCGAGCGGGTCGGCGCCATCGTTCTCATCGATGGCGGCAGGCGGCTGAGCGCGGATCCTGCCCGCGGCGTCGTCTATGCGGACTTCGCCGATGCCCTCTTCAGCCAGATGTTCCTGCGCCCGTCCGCGCAGTCGCAGGCGATCATTGCGCGCGCCAAGCGCATGCCCGCCGAGACCGCGATGGCGGCCTGGCTCTCGATGGTGCGCTGGGACGCGGAGCATATGGAGCCGGCGCTCGCCGCGGTGCGGGCTCCGCTGACCGCGATCCAGAGCACCACGATCAATGCGGAGGGGAAACGCGTGCCGCTCAAGGCCGGCGAGGCGCTGCCATGGTTCGACCTGATTCGGCAGCACGTGCCTGCGGCGCGACTCGAGATCGTTCCGGACAGCGGCCACTTCACGCAGCTCGAGGCCGCGGCGAGCGTCAACCGGCTGATTGGAGAAGCCTGTCGATCAGCCGGTGCACCTTGAGCGCCTCCTCGCCGTTCACGCGCGGCTCGCGGCCGCGCTCGATCGCGTCGATGAAATCGGCCAGCAGGCTGCGATGCCAGTCGTGAGGGAAGGCCATCGGGTCTGCGCCGGTTCCGCCGCCGCCAGATTCGGTTTTGACTTCTAGATTTTTTCCGTTGGTAAAGTTTGCCTTGAGCGCCGTCCCTTCCAGCGTCGCCGTACCCAGGGTGCCGATAAGCTCGATGCGCTCCAGAAATCCTGGATAGGCGGCGGTTGTCGCATGCACGACGCCGAGCGCGCCGCTGGCAAAGCGCAGGCTCGCGCACACCAGATCTTCGGTTTCCATGCGGTGGAGCGGGGTGGTCGTGACGAAACTGCTCACCTGCTCGACCGGCCCGGTATAGGACAGGAACAGGTCCAGCGTGTGGATCCCCTGGGTAAGCAGCACGCCGCCGCCATCGCGCGCTCTCGTGCCGCGGCCGGGCTGGTCGTAATAGCTTTGCGGCCGCCAGACCGGAATCGACGCGCAGGCCGAAACCAGCTCGCCGAGCTTGCCGGCCGCGAGCAGCCCGCGCAGCCGCTCGGCCGCCGGCCGGAAGCGGTGCTGCAGCACCACCCCGAGCCTGATGCCATTTTTTCTCGAAATTTCCACCAGCTTTTCGGCGCGGGAAGTGGAGATTTCCAGAGGCTTCTCGAGCAGCACGTGCTTGCCGGACGCCGCGCAGCGCTGAACCAGGTCGAGATGTGTATTGGGCGGCGTCAGCACCAGCACCGCGTTCACCGAACAGTCCTCGAGGATGTCCTCCAGCCGCGCGGTTTGCGGGAACGGAAAGCCTTGCTTGAACTTCGCGCGCCGCTCGGCCGACCGGCTGTAGGCATACGCGACCTCGACCCGGTCGCTCAGGTCGAGCAGGCTCTTCGCATGAGGCGTCACGGCCATGCCCAGGCCAATCAGCCCCACTCTAAAAGCCATAAAGCTCCGCAGGGTTGTCGGCGAGGATCTTGCGGCGCACGGCCGCGTCCGGCGCCCAATCGAGCAGCAGCTCGAGCAGGTCGGCATCCTCGGGCGGCCTGGGCTCGCGCGCCGAGGGATGCGGCCAGTTGCTCGCCCACAGCATGCGCTCCGGTGCGTGCTTCACCAGGGCCTTCGCCAGCCGGCCGACGTCCTCATACTTTGGCGCGCCGGTCTTCGAAGTCTCGTAAGGCGCCGACAACTTCACCCAGCACCGTCCGGTATCGACCAATCTCAATAACGACTTGAAAGACTCATGCTCAGGCGTCACCGGCTCCAGAAATTTTCCCGTGTGGTCGATGACGAACCTGCCGGGCAGCCGCCTGATCTGCGCCTCGAATTTCGGCAGCTCGCGCCCGTCGAGCTGGATGTTGGCGTGCCAGCCGAAAGGGTGCACGCGCGCCATCAGGGAATCCATGACGTCGAAGCCGAGCGTGCCGCCGTGGAGCGTCATGATGCGCAACCCGCAGATGCCGCCTCTGGTGAGGCGCTCGAGCTCGGCGTCCGTAACGCCGGGCTTGACCACTGCTACGCCTTTCGCGCCTTTTCCGATTTTCTTTATTGCATCCAAAGTGACGCGGTTGTCGTCCGCGTAAGCGTTGGGCTGCACCACGATCACGCGCTCCAGACCGAGGCGCTTTTGCATGGCGCGGTAGTCCGACGCCGGGAAATGGCCCGGCATGAACGTGCCCGCGGCTCTCGCCACCGCCGCATCGTAGACATGCATGTGCGTATCGGTTGCGCCCGCCGGTACGCGAATCTTCATTTCTTCTTCCCCTTTTTGGGAGCCGCCGGATTCGGGACCTCCTCGACATGCACGAACACCCCGCCCTGATACATCTCCGCGCGCGGATCGCCCGGCTTCTCCCGCGCCAGCACTTCGGCGGCATGGGTCTCGGCATTGTCCTGCGGCCGGTAGCCGAGCCGCACGGCGTTGGAATTGTCGTACCAGCTGCGCGTGTTGCCCGAGACGCCGTAGACGATCTCGAAGCGGATGCCGGGATGATCGATGCCGATCGACACGAGCTGCGCCAGGTCGCGCGGGCTGAACCAGATGGCGAGCCGGCGCTTGTCGATCGGCGCCGGATTGACGTTGCCGATGCGGATCATGAACATCTCCATGCCGTACTTGTCGGCGTAGAGGCTGCCGAGCGCCTCGCCGAACACCTTGGACACGCCGTAGCGGCTGTCGGGCTTGGGATAGACGCGATGGTCGATCGTCTGGTCGCGCCGGTAGAAGCCGACCGCGTGGTTGCTGGTGGGGAACACGATGCGCTTCACGCCGTTCCTGCGCGCCGCCTCGAACACGTTGTAGCAGCCGACGATGTTCGCCTTGAGGATCCCGTCCCAGGGCCCTTCGACCGAATAGCCGCCGAGGTGGACGATGGCGTCGACACCCTTGGTGATGCGCAGCGCGTCGGACATTTTCGATATGTCCGCTTTTAAAAAGCTTTCCGATTTGCTTTTGTTTTTTAGTGGCCTGCGGTCCGACAAACGCAACTTGTACTTTCCCGCCAGCTCGCGCCGCAGGTGCGTGCCGACGTCTCCCGTCGCTCCGGTGATCAGTACGGTTTTCATCCCTTGACCTTTCTCGTCCAGTGCTCCGCATTGACGGCGCCTTTCGGCGAGCGTCCCTTCAGTATCTCGCCCGCCTGCGCCACGGTCTCGAGCGACTGGTGCTCGATCGCCGGCTGGGTGAGCCCCGCGGCATGCGGCGTGGCGATCACTTCGCGCCGCGCCGCGAGCCGCGGCGTCGGCATCTGGTCGGGCGCGCGGCCGACGTCCATCGCGCAGCCGGCCAGGCGCCCTGCATCGAGCGCCGCTTCGAGCGCCTGCTCGTCGACCAGGTTGCCGCGCGACACGTTGATGAAGAAGGCGCTTGTTTTCATCTTCGCGAACGCCGCCGAATTCATCAGATTTTCCGTCTCGCCGGTCGCGCTCGCCAATGGAACCACGTAATCCGATTGCCGCAGAAGTTCATCGAAGGAAGTCTGCTCGACGTCTGTCACGTAAGGATCGTTGACCAGCACCCGCATGCCGAGAGCTTTCCCGATCCTGGATACCTCCCTGCCGATGGCGCCGTAGCCGATGATGCCGAGCGTGCTGCCGCGCAATTCCTTTCCCATCGCCGCCTTCGGTACCCGGCCCGCGCGGTAGTCCATGGTCGAGCGGGTGATGCCGCGAGACAGGTCCACCATGAATCCAAGCACCATCTCGGCCACCGACGCGACGAAGCCGGCGCTCGCCTGCGTGACGAGCACGCCCGCTTTGCTCGCCGCGGCGACGTCGATGTTGCGGATGTCGATCGCGCAGCGCACGAACGCCACCAGCT
>Ga0209689_1003634_pt1 | contig 11333 bp, 10 predicted proteins | sample GraSoiAngelo_149_FD_187119 | JGI IMG/M metagenome (GOLD analysis project Ga0209689, IMG submission 187119) | Grasslands soil microbial communities from the Angelo Coastal Reserve, California, USA - 14_1009_09_30cm (SPAdes) (version 2) | ecosystem: Environmental > Terrestrial > Soil > Grasslands ...
TTCGCCGTCGGGGGCCCCTGCCCCCTGGGACAGGACCTGCGGCGCGTCGAACGCGGTCACTTCCCGTGGCACTTCTTGAATTTCTTTCCCGATCCGCACCAGCATGGTTCGTTGCGTCCCGGCAACTTGCTCGGTGGAGATCCGGAGGCTGGTCGGCCGTTGCCACTTGTCCGGGTTGTTGTCGACGTTCCCCCGCCACCTGTCTGGGTCGTCTGCGTCTTCTCATCTTGCTCCGCCTGTTCGGCCGTCCGCACAGTCACTCTCAGGATGGTCTGCGCGACGCCACTGGCGATCCGCGTCTCCATCTCCTCAAAGAAGCCGTGGGCCTCGCGCTTGTAGGCGACGAGCGGGTCCTGCTGGCCGTAGCCGCGCAGGTAGATACCCTCGCGGAGCTCCTCCATCGCAGTGAGGTGCTCGATCCAGTGCGTGTCGATCGTTCGGAGGAGGACCCATCGCTCGACCGCGCGGGTGAGCTCCTCGCCGAGCTCTTTCTCGCGCGCTTCGTATGTCTCCTCGACGATCTCGGCGATGCGGTCGCGCAGCTCGTTCTGGTTGCGTAGCTCGCCGAAGCTCGAGGCCGCAAGCTCGGCTCGATTGAGCATCCCTCCAAGCGCGGCGGCGAGCTTATCGAGGTCCCAGTCCTCCGGGTCCTGGTTCGGCGCCGCCGTGTCGACGAGGCCGTCCGCCTCCTGCCGCAGGAACTCGAGCACGGTCTCGCGGACGTCGCCCTTCTCGAGGATGAGCCGGCGCTGGCCGTAGATGACGTTGCGCTGGTTGTTGAGCACATCGTCGAACTCGAGCGCGCGCTTCCGGATGTCGAAGTTGCGCCCCTCGACCTTGATCTGCGCCTGCGTGATGGCGCCTGTGACCATGCCGGATTCGATCGGTGTCGAGTCGTCGAAACCGAGACGCGCCATGAGTCCCGCGACCCGCTCGGAGGCGAAGATGCGGATCAGATCGTCTTCGAGCGAGCTGAAGAACCGCGAGCTACCCGGATCCCCCTGGCGGCCGGATCGGCCACGCAGCTGGTTGTCGATGCGTCGCGCTTCGTGGCGTTCGGTGCCGATGACGTGGAGCCCGCCGAGATCGGTGATCCCCTCCCCGAGGAGGATGTCGACGCCGCGGCCGGCCATGTTCGTCGAGAGGGTCACGGCGCCCCGCTGGCCAGCGTCGGCGATGATGAGCGCCTCGCGCTCGTGGTTCTTCGCGTTGAGGACCTCGTGCTTGATGCCGTGCCGGCCGAGCTGGTCCGAAAGGCGCTCGCTCTTCTCCACGCTCGTGGTGCCGATGAGCACCGGCTGCCCGGCCTCGGTGCGTTCCTTCACCTCGGCGACGACCGCGTCCCATTTGCCCTGCTCGGTCTTGTACACGAGGTCGGGGTGGTCCTTGCGGACCATCGGCTTGTTCGTCGGGATCTGCGTGACCTCGAGCTTGTAGACCTTGAAGAGCTCCTCGGCTTCGGTGACGGCTGTGCCGGTCATGCCCGCGAGCTTCGTGTACATACGGAAGTAGTTCTGGATCGTGATGGTGGCGAAGGTCCGGGTCTCGCGCTGGATCTTGAGGTTCTCTTTCGCCTCGACAGCCTGGTGGAGCCCGTCGCTCCAGCGACGGCCGGGCATGAGACGCCCGGTGAACTCGTCGACGATGATCACCTCGCCGTCCTTGACGACGTACTCCTTGTCCTTGTGATAGAGCGCCCGCGCCTTCACCGCGTTGTCGAGGTAATGGACGGCGGTGACGTCGCCCTCGTACATGTTCTTTATGCGGAGTAGCTTCTCCGCGCGCCCGATGCCGTCTTCGGTGAGCACGACGGCGTGTTGCTTCTCCTCGATGACGTAGTCGGTCTCCGGCTGAAGCTGCGCGGCGACCCGTGCGAACGTGTAATAGGTCTCGCTGGCGTCCTCGGCAGGCGAGCTGATGATGAGCGGGGTGCGGGCCTCATCGATGAGGATCGAGTCGGCCTCGTCGACGATCGCGTAATGCAGGCCGCGCCGCTGCACCTGGTCGTTCAGGTCCATGGCCATGTTGTCACGGAGGTAGTCGAAGCCGAATTCGCTGTTCTGCCCGTACGTGATGTCGGCCTCGTACGCCTCGCGGCGCGTGACGTCGCGCCAGTGCCGGTGCCGGGGATCGACCGCCTCGACCTCCACCGCCGGGTCGTAGATCGCGCTCTTTTCATGCGCGATGTAGGCGACCGACGCTCCGAGCGCGTGGTAGATCGGCGCCATCCATCCCGCGCCGGTCTTGGCGAGGTAGTCGTTCGTCGTGACGAGGTGCGCCCCCTTGCCTTCGAGCGCGTTGGCGTAGAGGGCCAGCGAGGCGACGAGGGTCTTGCCCTCACCGGTCCTCATCTCCGCGATGTGGCCCTTGTGCAGAGCGAGACCGCCCATGAGCTGCACGTCGAAATGCCGCTGCCGGAGGGTCCGCTTCGCGGCCTCGCGGACCGAGGCGAAGACCTCGGGGAGGATGTCGTCGAGCGTTTCGCCTTTCGCCAGGCGCTCGCGAAAGCGTGCCGTGCTCTGGGCGAGCTCCTCGTCGCTCCGCTTCTCGAGCTCAGGCTCGAGCTGGTTGACGCGCGTGGCGATCTTGCGGAGCTTGCGAAGCTCGCCTTCGTTCGAGTCGAACAACCCGCCGATGAAGCTCACGGGACTGCGAGTTGCGATCGCTAGGTGACCAGCGGAAGCTGCAACCCGGGCGGGTTGAAGAGCGCGCCGACGGACTCGCCTTCGTGGATCCGACGGATGGCTTCGGCGAAGAGCGGCGCCACGGTCAGGACCTCGAACTTCTCGGTGTCGCGGGCCGACGGTCGTAAGGGTGCGGTGTCGGTGGTGATCAGCTTCACGATGCCGCTCTCGGCGAGCTTCTGGGCGGCGTTCCCGGACAGGACCGCGTGAGTGCAGCCGACATAGATCTCGTTGACGCCGCGCTCGTGCAGGATGCGAACCGCGTTGAGGATCGTCGTACCGGTGTCGATCTCGTCGTCGATGATGATCGCGCGCTGCTTGTCGATGTCGCCGATGACCGCGACGACCTCACTCCGGCCGCTGTTGTCGCGATGCGTCTTCTGCATGAAGACGAGCGGGATCTGCAGCGCCTCGGCGATCCGGCGAGCGGCGTTGGCGTAGCCGAGGTCGGGCACGACGAGCGCGACGCCGTTCGGGTCCTTCTCGACGATCGAACGGAACGCTTCGATGAGCAGGTTGCGCGCCGAGAGCTCGTCACCGGGGATCGAGAAGAAGCCCTGGATCTGCATCTGGTGCATGTCCATCGTCAGGAACCGGTCGGCGCCCGCGACCCCGATGAGGTCCGCGAGGAGGCGAGCCGTGATCGGCACGCGGGGCTGGTCTTTCTTGTCACTCCGGCCGTAGGCGTAGTACGGCATGACGGCCGTGATCCGGCCGGCCGAAGCACGTTTGAAGGCGTCGAGCATGATGAGAAGCTCCATGATCGCGTCGCTGACCGACGGTCCGACGAGCGACTGCACGACGTACACGTCGTGCTCGCGCGCGTTCTCGTTGATCTTGACGAAGATGTTGTCGTTGGCGAATTTGGTGACGTCGGCGTCGCCGAGCGGGACCTCCAGGTGGGCGGCGATGTCTCTCGCGAACTTGGGGTGGGCGTTTCCGGTGTAGACGGACAGTCCTCGGAACACGGCTCCCCTCCTGCCGCGGATCGCAGGTCGTCCTGCATGAAAAGTATACGGGCGCTAGCCTCCGAATCGTGACCCTCGCGACAGGCCATCGCCTGCGCTGGACGGCGGTCTGGGCGCTCGTCCTGGCGTGGTTCGTCGCACAGGCTGCCAACCTCGGCGGCAACGCCGTACATCTCGTGCTGCTCCTCGCGATCGGGATCCTGGTCTACGAGCTGCTCGCGGAGGACGCCCCCGCCGCCTAGACCGCTACGTCGGTGCGAGGCGGCTCCCGGCCATGAATCGCCCGCGGTCCAGGGCGGCGGCAGCGATCATCGCGTCGGTCTTGTCCAGCGGCTTGATCTCGAAGTGCGTGTCGGTCCCGACGGAGAAGAGCGCACCGGCTCGTGCCGCGCGAACGAGAAATTCTCGATGGGGCACGCCATAGCTCTCATTGATCTCGATCGCGATCCGGCCCTTGACGCAGAGATCGATCAGCCGCTCCTGCCATTCCTCGGGGTAGACGCGCTCCGGATCGCCGAGCGCCTGAAGGGCGGAGAACGTGGGGTGGCCGAGGATGTCGATGCGATCGCGGTCTATCCCCTCGGCGACGACCTCGAGCGTGCGCTCGAGGATTCGCTTCTGCAGCGCTGGATCGCTGAAGCGCTCGCGTTCCTTGAAGTTTTTGATACGGCCTTTCACGAAGGCACCGGCGTCGTCGTAGCCGATCTGTTTTCCGTCGAGGCTGATCTGATGGATCGCGCCGATGAGGTAGTGCAGCGACTCGCGGGTATCCGCGCCCAGTTGCGGCGCGACCCCCAGGTCGTACTCGAGGCCGACGCGGAGGCCGAGGCGCGAAGCGTCGTCGATGTACCGCTTCACGTCGTCTTCGTCGCGCAGCTTCTCCTTCCACGGGTAGTGATCGGACACGCCGTGCGGCCGCGTGGCGACGCTCTTCGCGCGGTCCGCGAGCGACACCGTGCCGTCCGAGCGATCGCTGTGGACGTGGTGATCGAAAAGCGCGTTCAAATTTCGGGATGCCCGGCCCAGGCGGCCTCGACCATCGTCCAGAGCACGCCGGACACGAGCGTGTGCCCTCCCAGCAGCAGCGGAAACGGCGCCGCGCGCGCGGCCTCGGTGAACTCGCGGAGCGGCTTTGCCTGGATCCGATCGGCCATGAAGAGGTACGAGGCGAACCGCTCCGCCGCGCCCGGGCGCCAGCCCAGGTGCGCAAAGAGGACGAGGGTGTCGAAGAGCATGCCGTCGCAAAGCTCCTGCATCCGTGCGAAGAACTCGCGCGGCCCGATCTTTTCGTAGAGGAAACCGAGCGCGCTTCGGGCTTCGCCCGATGCGTCTCGTCCTGCGGCCTGCATACCGCGCTCCTCGGCCAGCATCCGCACGCGACATGCCGTCTGCGTCTCGATGAACGTCCAGACCGGCGCGCCGACGCGTCCGGCGACGAGTAGCTCCTTGTCCGGCGTCGTCACGAGGCGCATGAGCGCCTCGATCCGGTCGGCGAGAATGTCCTGCCACGCCGGGAGAGAACGGAGCTCCGGCGGGCACTTGGGATGCCGCGCGAGGAGCGCCGCGTCCGTCGGCGTGTCGACGTCGAGGAGCGTCGCCGCCGACTTGGCGAGCTGCCGCGATGAAAGTCCGGCCTGCTGATGCAGTCGGCGCGGCAGCGGGTTGTCCGTCGCCGGCAGATCGATCGCGTCGAGCGCCGACGCCGGCGTGAACGCGACGAGGTCGGCCGAGTACGAGTTGTTCGAGAGGACGACGGCTTCGCTCGATTCGAGATCCTCTCGCAGGGCGCGCAGCTCGCTCGTTTGCAGCAGCGCGCCGGCACCGGCGCCGATGGTGCAGACACGGTCGAGCTTCTTCTCGTGGACGATCCGCGAGAGCTCCTGACCGAAATGGAAGGGCTCGGTCCGCGCAGGAAGGATCGCCGCGCCTTTGGCGCGGAATGCCGCCGCGGCCTCGTCGTCGTTGGTGACGGCGTAGAGGCGCGAGAAGCCGGCGTCGGCGGCGCGCCCGAGGACGACCGCGCCGATCGCGAGCTTGACCTTGTCCAGCTGCTGCTCGATGTCGCTCGAGCCACCGCGACCAAAGAAGATCAGGAACGCGCTCACACCTGCGACGCTAGCTCACTCCCGCGGATGGCACGCAGCTCGAGTCGGACGAGCAGGACCAGGACAAGGGCGCTCAGGACCGCGCCGGCGAGGACGCGCTCGTCCGCCGACGGCACGAGCCGCAGGACGGCGAGCCACTGCGGGTCGCTCCAGTTGAAGAGTCTCGACGGGTCGTCGTTCACGTTGACCGGGACCGTGTCCCAGCCCTTGTCGTAGAGGAACGCGGCCGCTTGGAAGAGCACGAACGACCACGCCGCGAGGAGGCCAAATACGGTGCGGGCGAAACGCGACCCCAACATGCCGACCGACGTGCCCCAAGCGATCGCGACGAAGAGGATGGGCGCGAGATCGTCCAGGAAGCGCGACCCGAACACCCGGCCGCCCCACCACTCGGCGTAGGTCGAATAGAGCACCAGCGCGGCGAGCCACACGAGCGAGAGCCCGCGAAGGCGCCCGGCGACCTCGCCGGGCCACCGCCACGCCCGGAAGAGCGCAAAGAAGGCGAAAATCACGTAGGGCGTGTAGACAAAGAGGCCACGCGACGGAGAGACCAGGAGGCCATACAGCCCGGTCTGGATCGGTGTGGCGAACGACTTGATTCCGTAGCCCTGCTCGAGAGGCGAACCGAACGCGAGGTCGTTGTACGCGAGCAGCGGTGCTAGACCGATCGCCGCTCCGGCGAGCATCGCGATCAGCCGAGTCGGCCGGAATCCGTGAAGGCCGAGCGCCACCAGACCCGTGGTCTGCCGCACCACGGCACCGAGACCGAGCACCAGCCCTGCGGCGAAATCGCGCGACAGCGGGACAGCCTCTTCACGCAGCACGAGCCACAGCGCCGAGGCCACCGCCAGGTGCACCCCGGAGTGTTGCCACAGCGCCTGGCTCGCGACCGTCCGCACGCTCGTGGCGAGGAAATAAAGGAGCACGAGCACAAGGGACCAACGCGGTGTCGCGAAGCGGCGGAGCACCGACCAGAGGACGAGGGTCGCGAATATTTCAACGATGGCGGCGACGACGTGCCCGCCGTGCACGAGAAGGCCGAGGTCCAGCGGATTCCACCCATTGAGAACGAATGGCGCGAAGAAGGGCAGGGCGAGGATGCCCATGCCGGGCGGGAAGACCGAGCACACGTGATCGTTCGGGCCCGGCGCCGGCGGCCCGCCGAGACTCCGCTTCGCCGTCGGCGGCGCTGTCGCTGTCGAGACCCCGCACGCGCGGAAGAAGTACGCCTCCCGGTCGATCTTTTCCTTGGCCGCTTGGACGGCCTCCGGGGCAGGCTTTGATGCACCTCCGGTCGGAGGAAAGACGAATTCGTCGTAGTCGACGTTGTGCTCCTTGATGAGCGTCCAGGCGAAGAGCGCGTTCGGTAGAACGTCCGGGGACCAAAGGCCGGGTGCTTCTCCACCCGCCGTTTGCTCGGGGCGGATGTCGTTTAGGTTGGCGAACGCGAGCACGAAGAGGAGCAAGCCACGCACCAGCCAGCGAGAACGCGTCATTCCTCGACCGCCACGACGTACGCGCGCACCGCCCGGGCGCCGGCGGCCCTCGCCGCGGCAGCCGCGTCCTTCAGCGTCGCGCCGGTCGTCGCGACGTCGTCCACGATCGCGACGCGCAGCCCTCGGAGCGAGCCGGCCTCGGCGACGAACGCTCCCCGGATGTTCGCGGCGCGAGCGGCGCGATCGAGCTCGACCTGCGGACGGCCTCCGCGTATCCGATGCAAGATCGCACGAAGGGGCAGACCCGCGCGCAGCGCGACCGCGCGAGCGAGAAGCGCGGCCTGGTCGTATCCGCGCGCCGCCGCGCGCGACCGGTGGAGCGGCACCGGGACGATCGCGTCGAGCGTCACGCCACCGGCGAGATCGCGCGCGACCTCGAGAGCCACCAGCGCGCCGAGCTCCTCGGCGAGGCCGGGCTCCCCGCCGTACTTGAGCCGGCGCACCGCGGCCCGAAGCGGCCCGGCGTGCGGACCGGCCGCTCGCAGAGCGAGCCGGCCGTCGTGCGCCACGGGCTCGCACTGGTCGCGGCAGGCGAAGCAGAACCAGCTGCCGGGCTCGCCGCACCCCGCGCAGCGCGGTACGAGCAGGACGTCGCGGACCGCGAGGGCGAGGTCCATCACCTGGTGGTCGATCTCGACGAGATGAGTTCGTCACCGGCTTGCGTGCCGGTCCGCGCCGCCGTGCCCGCGGGAAGCTCGAGCACGCTGTCGGTCCCGCGGGGCGCGCCGACGGCGGGTACCCACGGCCGGAGATCTTCGGCCACCCGGAGGACGCGCATCGACCGGTCCAAGAAGATCGCGTCGATCGCGAAGCGCATGAAGAACATCGTGATCGATCCGGTCTTGGTGATGAGAAGGCCCTCGCCGGTCGCGAGGCGGGAACGCGGGATGAGGCCGAAGCCTCTCGTCAGGAAGCTGTTTGCGACCTCGCAATGCGTGGCGACCACCGTACCGCGTGTGCGGTTCGTGATATTGAGGGGACCGCGGAGCGTGCTAGACCTGGCCGCAGGACTTCATCGCGGAGAGCGCGGCGGGCGCGAGGATCACGATGAAGAGCGAGGGGAAGATGCATCCGACCGTCGGGAGCATGATCAGGATCGGCGCGCGCGCCGCCTTCTCCTCCGCTCGCTGACGGCGATCGGTGCGCATCTGCTCGGACTGAATGCGCAGCACCTTCGACATCGACACACCCAGCTGGTCGGCCTGGATGATCGCCGAGATGAGGTTCTGGAGCTCCTTCACCTCGACGCGCTCGTTGATGCCCCGGAGCGCCTCCTGGCGCGATTTGCCGACGCGCTGCTCGGCGGCGGCGCGCTTCAGCTCCTCCGTGAGAGGCCCTTTCATCTTCTCGGTGACCTTGATGATCGCGGCATCGAATCCGAGGCCGGCCTCGACGGAGATCGTCAGCAGGTCGAGCGCGTCCGGGAGCTGGTCGAGGATCGCGCCGGCGCGGCCGCCCGCGCGGCTGTTGAGATAGAAGTCGGGGATGAGGAAGCCGACGATCAGCCCGCCGAAGAGACCACCCGCCGTGAAGACTGGGTCGCTGGTCATGAGGTTCAGCAGAGCCGACGCCCCGACGGCCGCGACGATGCCGACGAAGGCTTTGACGCCGAGGAAGAACTCGACGCTCGTCGTCTCCATGGCCGCCCGCTTCAGGCGGATCTGAAGAGACCGTGCCGTATTGGCCGGGTAGAAGCGCGAGATGATCGCGGCGAGGCCCTGGACGATCGGCTTCAGCGTGCGCTCGGCGATCGGCCGCTGCAGCTCGAGCTCTTCAAGGGTCCGCGGACGAACGGAGATCTGCTGCAGTCGAGCCTGCACCGGGTCGAGCTGCTGGCCGACGAGGAACGAGGCGAACACGAGGAAGACCCCGAAGGCGACCACGCCGGCGAGAACGAGGATCTCCACGCTAGACCTTGATGTCCGTGATCTTTTGGATCGCGAAGAAGCCGATGAGCATCATGATCCCGCCGACGACGAGCAGGATCTGGCCGATGAGCTCCGTGAAGAGCGGCTGCATGAACTCAGGGTTGATCAGGTTGAGCGTGATCATGATGGCGATCGGCAGGAACGCGACGAGGTAACCCGAGTAGCGGCCCTGCGCGGTCAGGGTGCGGATCTCGCCCTTGATGCGGACGCGCTCGCGGATCGTGAACGCGATCGTGTCCAGGATCTCCGCGAGGTTTCCACCGACCTGCTGCTGGACGCCGATGGCGGTGACCATGAGGTCGAGGTCGTCGCTTTTGATCCGGCGGACGAGGTTCGAGAGCGCCTCCTCCATGCTCAGGCCGAGGTTCACCTCGCGGACGACGCGCCCCATCTCCGGGCCCATCGGCGTGGGCGATTCACGCGACACGAGCTCGATCGACTGGAGGAAGCTCGAGCCCGCGCGCAAGGAGTTCGAGAGCAGCACGATCGTGTCGGGGAGCTGCTTGTTGAAGGAGTTGAGGCGGCTTCCGATGCGTCGGCCGACCCACATGCGCGGAAGGAAATACCCGAGGAGCGCTCCGACCAGGGCCGAGAGCGGATCGCGCAGCAAGAGCAGGACCGCGGCGAGACCGAGCGCGAGGCCGACGCGGATGTAGTAGTACTCGGCGACCCGCAGGCGAAGGTCGGCGCGTGCGAGATCGCGCTGCACGCGAGAGCTGAAGCGCTTGTCCTGGACATCGCCGGAGAGGGTCGCGAACGGATCGATCTCCCGGCGGCCCTTCTTGCGCTCCTTCTTGGCCTCCGGCGTCGCCGTCTGCTGGCCGCCGGCGTAGCGCTGCATGCGCGCGCCGAGCGACTCGGGCGAGGACCCGCCGAGCATCGACGAGATGCCCCAGAAGAACAGGAACACGCCGATGAAGGCGGTCGCCGGGATGATGTATTCGAGACCGATCAACGAAGGCCCGCGGACATATCGCCGAAGACGTTCTGCGGGAGCTTGATGCCGGCGGCCTCGAACTTCTCCGAGAACTTCGGACGGATGCCCGTCGGACGCAGACGGCCCTGGACCTTTCCGTCGACATAGCCGGTCTGCTCGAAGACGAACACGTCCTGGAGGACGATCGTCTCGCCTTCCATTCCCTGGACCTCGGTGATGTTCGTGATCTTGCGCGACCCGTCCTTGAGCCGCGAGATCTGGATGATGAGGTCGAGCGCGCTCGCGATCTGTTCCCGGATGGCCCGCGCCGGCAGCTCGACGCCGGCCATGAGGCACATGGTCTCAAGACGGGCGAGGATGTCTCGCGGCGAGTTCGCGTGACCCGTCGAGAGCGAGCCGTCGTGACCGGTGTTCATGGCCTGGAGCATCGAGAGGGCCTCGCCACCACGCGTCTCACCGACGACGATCCGCTCGGGACGCATACGGAGGGCGTTCCGGACGAGGTCCATGATCGTGACCGCGCCCTTGCCTTCGATGTTGGCCGCGCGCGATTCGAGACGGACCACGTGGTCCTGCACGAGCTTCAGCTCGGCAGCGTCCTCGATCGTGATGATGCGCTCGTCCTCGGGGATGAAGCCGGAGAGGATGTTGAGGAGCGTCGTCTTTCCTGAGCCGGTACCGCCCGAGATGTACATGTTGAGGCGGGCTTCGACGCACGCCCGAAGGAACTCCATCATCTCGGCCGTCGCGGTGCCGAACTTGATGTAGTCCTCCACGGTGATGCGGTACTTGGGGAACTTTCGGATTGTGACCGTCGGCCCGTTCAGCGCGAGCGGCGGGATGATGATGTTCACGCGGGAGCCATCCGGGAGACGCGCGTCCTCGTAGGGCTTCGCTTCGTCGACGCGCCGGCCGATCGGCGCGATGATCCGCTCGATCACACGCGAGACGTGCTCGTCGCTGACGAACGTCACATCGGAAAGCTGCAGCTTGCCCTTGCGCTCGACATATGTGCGGAAGGGCCCGTTGACCATGATCTCGGTGATGGTGTCGTCGTTCAGGAGTGGCTGGATCGGCCCGAACCCGAGGATCTCGTCCATGATCTGCTCGAGCATCCGCTGACGCTCGACGCGCGTGACGACGATGCCTTCCTCGTCGATGAACTTGTTGAACATCTCCTCGATGGACGACTTGACCGCCTTCGCGTCGGAGAGG
>Ga0209689_1003644_pt1 | contig 11321 bp, 11 predicted proteins | sample GraSoiAngelo_149_FD_187119 | JGI IMG/M metagenome (GOLD analysis project Ga0209689, IMG submission 187119) | Grasslands soil microbial communities from the Angelo Coastal Reserve, California, USA - 14_1009_09_30cm (SPAdes) (version 2) | ecosystem: Environmental > Terrestrial > Soil > Grasslands ...
CCCCCCTCGATCGCGCTCGGACTCGCCGTCTCGCGTTCGGCGACCCTCCTAACTAACGGTCTCTACCTTCAGGAGGTTGGTCTGCCCGGCCAGGCCCACCGGCACCCCGGCCACTATCACGACCCTGTCGCCCTGGCGCACGAAGCCGCCCTTCACTGCCGCGGCGGTGGCGTTCGAGACCATGTCGTCGGTGTCCCGGCCGGGTCGTACCAGCAGCGGGATCACCCCTGCGTACAGCGCGGTCTTGCGCAGCACGCCCTCGTTGGGGCTGGCGGCGATGATCGGCACCTGAGGCCGCGCCTTGCTGCAGCGGAGCGCGGTCGTGCCGGACTCGGTGAAGGCGATGATCACGCGTGCCTTGAGCTCATTCGCGCTCTCCGCGGCCGCGTGGGCGATGGCGCTTCCCACCTCGCCCGGTTCGCGCCAGATCTGACGCTGGCGCTGGAAGGCCGGATGCCGCTGGGCCGACATGCAGATGCGTGACATCGCCCGCACCGCCTCCACAGGGTGGGCGCCGACCGACGTTTCCTGCGACAGCATCACCGCATCGGTTCCGTCCCAGATTGCGTTGGCGACGTCGGAGGCCTCGGCGCGGGTGGGGCGGTTCGACGTCACCATCGACTCCAGCATCTCCGTGGCCGTGATCACCGGTACGCCCGCGCGGTTGGCGTGGTCGATCACCTCTTTCTGGACCGCCGGCAGCTCCCCCAGCTTGACCTCGACGCCGAGGTCCCCGCGGGCGACCATCACCGCGCCGGCGACCTCGAGGATCTGCCCCAGCACGCGGATCGCCTCCACCTTCTCGAGCTTGGCGATCACTGGCGCAGTGCTCCCGAGGCGGGCGATGTGGTTACGGCATTCGACCACGTCCTGCGCCTTGCGTACAAAGGACAGCGCAACGTAGTCGACGCCAAGTTCGACCGCCAGCTTGAGGTCGGCCAGGTCTTTGTCTGTGAGGGCCGGCAGGGGCGGTGTCCGGCCCGGCACTGAAACCCCCTTGCGCTCGCCCAGGAGGCCACCCCGTACCACGGAGCAGGTCGCACGCCCGTCCGCCTTCTCCCTCACCGCGAGCTCGATGCGCCCGTCGTCGAGCAGCACCCGATCGCCTTTGCGCACCGTGTCGACCAGCTCGTGGTGGCTGACCTCGATGTCCGACGGCTCGATCCGCGGGCCGGCCGTCAGTACGACTCGGCGGCCGCGCACCAAGCGTTGGAATGACGCGTCCAGCTCACCGGTGCGGATCTTCGGGCCCTGCAGGTCGCCGAGCAGAGCAATCGGCCGGCCGACGGCAGCCGCCGCTGCGCGGACGTCGGCCGCGGCGCGGCGATGGGTCTCGTGGTCTCCGTGGGAAAAGTTGAGCCTGGCCACGTCCATGCCCGCCAGGATCAGGTTTCGCAGCACGCTCGGCGACGAGCTCGAGGGACCGATGGTGCAGACGATGCGCGTGCGGCGGATGACCGACTTCATCGGTACTTCTCGACGGTGCGGCCGAGGTCCTTCTCGGCCACCAAGACGCGCCGCTCCAGCTCGAGCGCGCTGATCACGGCGCCGCCCATGCCGCGGACCAGATCGCTCTGGAAGCGGTCTGACGTCGCGACAGTGACCGGGTCTTCGCCTGCCGTCACCGCGTAGGCAAGTCGCTCGATCGCGTGATCAGCCGAGTGGCCCTTTCGCGTGAAGATCACCCGCACGCCCTGGTTCGATTCCTCCGAGTTGGTCATCGAGGTGGTGCGGTGGGCGTCAAAGACAACCGTCACCTCCGCACCCGTCACCTGCCCATAGACGCCGAGCCGGTCGATCAACCTGTCACGCGCGGCCTCGAGCGATTCGTTCATCAGAGATTTCAGCGATGGCCACGCATGGATGATGTTGTAGCCGTCGACGATCAAGCGCTCCACTACGGATTCAGATTCAGGTTCTGATCCCGGAAGCGCATGTGCTCCTGGCCCAGGAATGCGAGGTTGGGGTCGATGCCGGCGATGCCCGATATTGTCGTGACTGCGTTCCAGAATGCGCCGCTGGCTCCAGGCAGGTACCACAGCCCCAGGAACACGATGAGGATGCCGGTCATGCCGAGCCGGTTGGCTGATGCTTGGACTGAGTAAGGCAGCCAGGGACGCAGGATTCCGAATCCGTCCAGCGGCGGGATCGGGACCAGGTTGATCAGGAGCGCGAAGGCTTCAAGGAAGACAACGAACCCCAGCGCTTCGAAGAATGCGATGCTGCCGGCGTTGATCCAGCCCAGGTGGTCGGAGACGACATAGAGCGCTGCCGCCAGCAGGCCGAAGATCGCGGTGCCCACTGGACCCGCGAGCGAGACCGCTGAGTCCCACCACTTGCTCCGCAGTGCAGCGTGGTCGATGTAGACAGCGCCGCCAGGCAGGCCGAAGCCGCCGAGCAGCAGGGCCGCGATTGGCAGCGCGATGCTCATCAGCACGTTCGTGTAGCGCAGCGGATCGAAGGTCAGGTACCCGGAGGCTGCGACCGAGCGATCGCCGCCGATGTAGGCGACGAAGGCGTGCGCGAACTCATGCACGCACACCGAAGCGATCCAGGCCGCAGTCACGAAGACGAGGGTCAGCGCGTCCTGGTACTGAGGCAGCAAACGCATCCACAGCACGGCGCCCGTACCGCCTACAACGGCGATCAAGCCGAGGAAGATTGGGCTCACGCCCAGCACGCCACGCAGCCGCGGCAGCGGCCTGCGGCGGAGCGCCTTGTCAGGAGCCCATGCGCTCGACGGCTTGACCGCCACCGGATCGTCACGGAGGGCGCCGGTCTGGAGGTGGCGGCGCAGGTCGTACAGCGTGACACCCGCCTTCTGGAGCGGTACCGAGGTTTTGCGGGAGTCGCTGTACATCAGGGCCAGCAGGAGGTGGACAGGGTCGACGCGGTAGTGACCAAGCACCTGCGCCTCGCGGTTCGCGTTCACGAGCAGCTGGCGCAGCGGCAGCTCGGGGGCTGAACCGTCCTGCGGCAGCGATGCGGCCATCGCGACGGGATCCACGTCCAGCGCGCGGAGCGATTCCTCGGCGGGCCCACCTGGTTTCTCCAGCACCGCTCTGAGCACCTCGACGGGGTCGACGCTCGCAAGCGCTCGCGCGCGCGACGCGTCAGCCGCGCGCTCCAGGACCTCGCGCGCGTCGCGCGTGACGGGAATGTCCGCTGTGGCCACGTCGAGGTCGCGGTCGCTGATCGCCATTTTTCCGCGGTCCAGTCTAGGGAGAAGGGGACTCCGTACTGCCGCGCTGGCGCATCAGCTCATAGAGGAGGGCGGCGGCGGCCGCGGATGCGTTGTAGCTCCCAACGCGGCCCCTGGCAGGAAGTCGCAGGCGCACGTCGCAGCGCTCGAGCACCAGCCGGTGCACGCCCTGGCCTTCGCCGCCGACCACTAAACAGACGCGCTGCGTGAGATCGAAGTCCCACGGCCAGGTGTCGCCGCGCACATCAAGCGCGACGCACCAGAGGCCTGACCGCTTGACGTCGGCAATGGCCGACGGCATGCCTGACACACGCGCGATCGCCATGAGCTCGCTGGCACCCGAGCTCGCCTTCACAGCGGCAGGCGATAGTGGCGCGCTGCGGTGCTCGGGCAGGATGGCGCCCTGCGCCCCCGCAACCTCCGCGCTGCGCAGGATGGCGCCCAGGTTCTGCGGATCCATGATCGAGTCCAGCGCCACCAACAGCGCCGGCTCTGTGTCGAGCAGCTCGCGCAGGGTCCAGTCCCGTCTTGGCTTGAGCTCGGCCGCCACGCCCTGATGCACACCACGTGCGATCGCGTCCAGCCGCTCCGCCGGCACCACCTCCACCCTCGCGAGGCCGTGCAGCTCGTCCAGCCTCGGGTCATGACCCAGCCCGGCCGCCTGCAGCACACGCACCACGCGACCGGCGCGCGCGGCTTCCAGGACCGCGTTGCGGCCGTGAATGAGTACGGGTGGCGCAGGTACGGGCCGACGCTGTCTCACGACACAAGCGTGACTAGAATCGGTCGATGATGTCGGTGGCGGACTTCATGGTGCAGGCAAGGGAGCTGCTGGGAGATGGCCCGAATGCGAACAGCCTTCACCAGGTTGGCAGCCTGCTGGCGGAAGCGTCCGCAAAGCCCGGCTTCGTCCCCGATGTGGAGATGCATCGCCTGCACGGCGGCGACTCGACCTTCACGGTCCTGCAGACCGACCCCGACGGCCTGACGCTCATGCTCGCGCGTTTTTCACCAGCCGAGGAAACACCGGTCCATGACCACAGCTCCTGGGGAGTCGCCTGCGTCGTCAAGGGCAAGGACCGCTATCGCCACTGGCAGCTAGCAGAGGATGGTCGCCTGTCAGTGCTCTACGAGAAGGAGCTCGGCCCAGGCTCCTTCGTCACCTGGTCCGACCCGCCAGAGGACATTCACAGCCAGCAGGGAATCGATGAGCCTGCGACCGAGCTCGTCCTCTTTGGCAAGGATGTCACCACCATTCCGCGCCACTATTACGACCCGGAGACAGGCGACGTCAGGACCGCCCTGCCCCACTAGGCGCGATCCTCTTCCAGCGGACGCCGTCCTTCGAATCCTCCAGCGCGATTCCGCGCTGTCGCAGCTCCTCGCGGATGCGATCGGACCGCGCGAAGTCCTTCGCCTTGCGCGCCTCCTCTCGCTCGGCGATCAAGCGCTCCACCTCGGCCGCGAGCCCAGGCTCGCCGTCCCTCAACACGTCGAGGTGAGCGTCGACGTCGGTCAGCACACCGAGTGATGCGCTCACTCCCTGTCCGCTGATGGGCCCACGGTCGAGCGCGGTGTTGACCTCGCGGACGAAATCGAAGACATGGCCGATGCCGCGCGGCAGGTTGAGGTCGTCGTCAAGGGAATCTCGATACAGAGCGCGGGCCTGCGCCGCGCTCTCGACCAGCTCCTGGCTGTCCACGCCGGACGGACGGACGGCCGAGAGGCGCTGGAACAGATCGCGCAGACGCCTCACCTGCTCAGCTGCGGCGTGCAGCGCATCGTCGGTCAGGCGCAGCTTCTGGCGATAGTGAGCGTTTGCGATCAGGAAGTAGCGCACCGCCAGTGGATCGTGTCCGGCCGCGGTCAGATCGCGCAGGGTCGTGAACCCGCCCGCGCTCTTCGACATCTTCGCCCCTGTCGCGTCGGCGAGGTGCTCGGAGTGCAGCCAGACGCGCGCGAGCTTCTTATCGTTGGCCGCCTCCGATTGGGCGATCTCGTTCTCATGGTGGGGAAACATCAAGTCCACACCACCAGCGTGGATGTCGAGCGTCTCGCCCAGGTAGCGCTTGCTCATCGCTGAGCACTCGATGTGCCAGCCAGGCCTGCCCCTTCCGAACGGCGCGTCCCAGGCCGCACCGAGGTGATCGTCGTCGGGCTGTGCTTTCTTCCAGAGCGCGAAATCAGAGACCGACTCCTTCTCGTACTTGTCCGTGGCAACCCGAATCCCAGCGCGGAGCCCGGCGCGGTCGAGGTGCGACAGCTCGCCGTAGCGAGGGAAGCTCGCGATCCTGAAGTAGACGTCGCCGTCGGCGACGTAGGCGGACTCGTGCTCCAGCAGGTGGGAGATCATCGCCACCATCTCGGGAATGTGATCGGTCGCGCTTGGGAACTGCTCGGCGGGCTGAGCGCGCAGCGCGCGCATGTCCTCGAAGAAGGCCTCCGCGAATGGTCGCGTGTACTCGGCGATGGTGACACGAGCGTGCTTGGCCTCGTCGAGGATCCGGTCGTCGATGTCGGTCAGGTTCATCACATGGGTGAGCCGGAAACCGGCCACCTGAAGGTGGCGGCGCAGCAGGTCGTAGAAGAGGAACGCGCGCAGGTTGCCCACGTGCGCGTAGTTCCATACGGTCGGCCCGCATGTGTACATGCGGACCTGGCCAGGTTCCTGTGGCTCGAAGACGTCCTTCGTACCGGTCAGCGTGTTGTGCAGCCTGAGCGTCACGAAGGGGCCAGTCTAGGTGGCGTCGATAAGGGCGACGGCCTGGGCTGCGATCCCCGCGCCGCCGCCGAGCGCACCAAGCTTCTCCGGCGAGGTCGCCTTGACACTCACTGAGCCGTGGTCGAGTCCCAGGCAGCGGGCGATGTTGCCGCTCATCTGCTCCAGGTGCGGCTGCAATCGTGGGGACTGCGCGACCACGGTGCTGTCGATGTTGACGATCCGGTAACCCGCGTTCGCGACCACGCGCGCCGCCTCGGCCAGCAGGTCGATGCTCGACGCGTCCCGATAGCGCGAGTCGTCCGGCGGAAAGTGAGCGCCGATGTCGCCCAGACCGGCGGCGCCCAGGATGGCGTCGATGACCGCGTGAGTGAGGACGTCGGCGTCCGAGTGACCGTCGAGGCCGGTCGGATGATCGATGCGCACGCCGCCGATCACGAGCGGCCGGCCCTCGCGCAGGGGGTGCAGGTCGTAGCCGATACCGACCCTCAAGTGGAGGAGACCGCTTCCTGTTCTTTGATGAGGGCTTCGACCACGGCGAAGTCCTCGGGCGTCGTCAATTTGATATTCGCGGGCTCGCCCTGGACCACGGTGACCGCGTGGCCGGCTGCCGCCACGAGCTGCGCGTCGTCGTCGCCGACGAGGCCCGCGTCCGCGGCCTCGCGATGTGCACGCGCGAGCAGCGAGTAGGCGAAGCCTTGCGGAGTCTGCGCGAGCACAACACGCGAGCGGTCGAGGCTCTCGACCAGGCGATTGCCTTCCACCCGCTTGACCGCGTCACGGGGGGAGATGGCCGGAAACGCCGCCCCCGACTCGATGGCAGCCGCCAGCACCCTGCGCACCAGCGCGGGCGTGGCGAGAGGTCGAGCGGCATCGTGCACCAGCACGTAGTCACACTCGCCGAGGGCCGCGATCCCGGCCCGGACCGACGCCTGCCGGCTCTCGCCGCCGGGCCTGACGAGAACTGGTTTGCTTGGATGCAGCGCGGCCACCTCCTGCTCGGCGGTCTCGAGGCGCGCCGGAGGACCGACGACGACGATCCTGCCCACCTCATCCAGCGAAAGGAAGAGCTCGAGGACTCGGGCCAGAGTCGTGCGACCGTTGAGCCTTACCAGCGCCTTGCTGCCGCGACCCAGGCGTGAGCCCGAGCCGGCCGCCGCCACTATCGCTCCCACTGACGGCATCAGGCGCTCGGAGCCTCACTCTTCATGGCGGTTGCGAGCTCCCGATCGCCGTCCGTCCTGACCCAACGGCTCGGCGAAGATCATCCGGCCGGCGGAGGTCTGGATGACAGAGGTGACCACCGCGTTGATCGTCTGGTTGATCAGGCGCCGGCCGTTCTGCACCACGACCATCGTCCCGTCGTCCAGGCTGCCGACCCCCTGGCCAGGCTCTTTGCCCTCGCGCGCGACGCTGACCATGATCTCCTCGCCCGGGATCGCGACCGGTCGCATCGCCTGAGCAAGCTCGTTCAGGTTCAGGACAGCCACCCCTTCGAGGTGGGCTATGCGGTTGAGGTTGAAGTCGTTGGTCATGATGGCCCAGCCTTTTCGCTTCGCATAGCGGACGAGGTGGGCGTCGATCTCGGTGCTCGGAGTGGCCTCGTCGTCGACCACCTCGAGGGTGATGGAGGCCTCCTTCTGCATCTCCGTAAGGACGTCGAGCCCGCGACGCCCCCGCCTGCGGCGCATGGCGTCGGCGGAGTCCGCCACCAGCTGCAGCTCGCGCAAGACCGAGCTGAGGATGACGAGTGGCATATCGACGAAACCGGTCTTGGCGATGTCGAGGATGCGGCCGTCGATGATGACCGACGTGTCGAGCAGCACCTTGGTCAGTCGGTGGCTGCCCGCTTCGACTGCACCCCCGAAGAAGATCGCAGCGAGCTCGGCCCGCCTGGTGACGCCGACCGAGGCGCCGAGCGCGGCGAGCAGCAGAGCCAGGATGGATGAGAGCAGATATCCGAACGGGAGCTCACGGACGAACACGCCGACCAGCACGGCGATCACAAGACCGACCACCATGCCGAGCAGGCCGCTGAGCAGGTCTGGAAGCGGGGTGCTGATGAGGCCGCGGTTGAATCCACGCCAGCCGCCGAGCACATAGGGCGTGCCCAGGTACGCGAAGATCAGCCCTTCGAGCGTCGTCAGGAGGATCAGCACCCAACCTTGGTGCGTGATCCCCGACAGGCGGACCAGGCTGTAACCGAGGACGAAGCCACCAACGACCCCGACCCCCAGCCCGGCTCTCTGGGCGAGGGTATCGGAACGTCTCACGGGAACCTCCTCAGGAGACCGAGACCCCGGCCTCCTTTATGAATGCGCCGGACCGGATGTGTTTAGAAAAGAGCGCGGAGACAGCCTCCGCCAGTGTCCGCACCTCGATCACCTCGAGGCCGGACGGCCGGGCGGCTCGCGAGCCGGCCGGAATCAATGCGCGGGTGAAGCCGTGCCGCGCCGCCTCGTTGAGGCGTCGTTCGAGCTGGCCCACGCGCCGGACCTCGCCCGCCAGTCCCAGCTCACCGACCACAGCCAGGCCGTCCGGCAGTGGCTCGCTGTGTCGGTTGCTGACGATCGACAGGGCAAGTCCCAGGTCGGCGGCTGGTTCCGTGATCCGGATGCCGCCCGCCACGTTCACGAAAACGTCGGCCTCTCCCATCGGCACGCCACCTCGGCGGTCGAGCACCGCCAGCAGCATATGGAGGCGGTTGAGGTCGAATCCGTTGGCTACCCGCCGGGGCGGGTAGCCGCCTTCCTTCTTGTTGACGAGGCTCTGCACCTCGATCAGCAGCGGCCGGGTGCCTTCGATGACGACGACGACAGCGGTGCCTGGCGATGAGGTGGTCGCGTTGCTCAGCAGCGCGGCCGACGGGTCCGGCACCTCCTCCAGGCCATGCTCGCCCATGGCAAAGACGCCGATCTCCTCGGCCGATCCGAATCGGTTCTTCATCGCACGCAGGAGTCGAAGCTCCTGGCGGCGGTCGCCTTCCATGAAAAGCACCGTGTCAACGATATGCTCAAGGACCCTCGGTCCAGCTATCGCTCCCTCTTTTGTCACATGGCCCACGAGGAAGATCGGGATTGCCTCCTCCTTGGCCAGCCTCATGAGCCTGGCCGCCGACTCCCGCACCTGGGTCACGCTGCCGGCGGTGCCTGAGAGGCCTGGGTCGGTGACCGTCTGGATGGAGTCGATGACCGCCAGGCCCGGCCGCACCGCGGTGATCGCCTCGCAGATCGCGTCGAGGTCGGTCTCGGCCAGCAGGAGGATGTCCTCCGCCAGCGCGCCAAGGCGGGCAGCCCGCATGTGGACCTGCTGATTCGACTCCTCGCCTGAGACGTACAGGACCTGGCCGCCTCCACCCGCGACCTGGCGCGCGGCCTGCATCAGCAGGGTCGACTTGCCGATGCCGGGCTCACCGCCGACCAGCACAAGGCTTCCGGGAACGATGCCTCCGCCCAGCACCCGGTTGAGCTCTCCCCACGCCAGCTGGCGCCGAGGCGCGCTGTCGGAGGTGATCTCGGTGAGGGGTACCGGGCGTGAGGAGCCGCCAACACCACTCTGTCTGGGCTCGGACCTGGCCCGCCGCCCAGGTTCGGGCTTGCGGGCTTGGAACTCCTGGAGCGTGTTCCAGGCCTGACAGTGAGGACACTGACCGGCCCAGCGAAGGGTTTCTCCTCCGCACTCGGTGCAGACGAATGTGATCGAAGCCTTCGGCACCACCCCACTTTGTGGCCCCGGAGTCCTTTTTACAAGTGAACTCGTAGCTTTTTACGTGGGCAGGCGTTTCATCTTTGAGAGGACTGCGGTCACCCCAAGGTCCCTCCCTGCTGTGGCGCCACCCTGACTACCCCCGGGGTGGCGCTTTTTTATGCTTCGCCTCTGTGGAGCAGCGAATTTCGATCGATCGGATCACCGAGGCCTATCAGGTCATCGATTCCGTTTTCAAAGATTCACCGCAGTACGTTTGTGGTCCGATCAGTGAGCAGCTCGGGCTCGAGATGGTTCTCAAGGTCGAGTGCTTGAACCCGATTCGATCATTCAAAGGCCGCGGCACCGAATTTCTGTTTCACCGACTCGGGTCGCACAAGCACGGATACGTCTGCGCTTCGGCCGGCAACTTCGGCCAGGGGATGGCGTACTCCGCTCGCAAGCGTGGAATTCTCATCACGGTGTTCGCGGCCACCAACGCGAACCCCCTCAAGATCGAGCGCATGCGCGCGCTGGGAGCCGAGGTCGTCCTCGAGGGCGCCGATTTCGACGGGGCGAAAGACGCCGCGCGAAGGCGCGCGGACGACACCGGTGCAATGTTCATTGAGGACGGCGCGGTCGCACCCATCGCAGAAGGCGCAGGCACCATCGCACTCGAGCTGTGCCGGATGGAGACACGGATCGACGCCGTGCTCGTTCCCCTGGGCGATGGCGCACTGGTGACCGGCGTGGGACTCTGGATGAAGCGCGAGTCACCTTCCACACGCGTGATCGGAGTTGTGCCAGAGGGCGCACCTGCGATGGAGATGTCATGGCGCGCGGGACGTGCTGTCACGACTGAAAGCGTCACGACCATCTCCGACGGCATCGCTGTTCGCGCGCCGGTCGCCGACGCGGTGCGAGACATGAAGGAGACGGTGGACGACGTGGTCCACGTCAGCGACGACGAGACCGTCGAAGCGATGCGCATGTTGATGAATGACGCCGGCCTGATCGTCGAGCCCGCCGGCGCCGTAGGCCTAGCAGCGGCGAAGAAGCTTCGGGACACGTGGGGCGGCGGGAGGATCGCGGTGATCGTCACCGGCGGCAACATCACCCCCGACCAGATCAGGAGCTGGCTGCTGAGCCCCCCGGAGGCGCCGCGCTGACGCGCCATTCGGGCGCAAATGGCCGTATCCAGCGGCCGGGATTGCGCCATTCGGGCACAAATGGTCGCCGCCGGACCACCCGCGTCGGGCTAGGTCGCCAGCCCCCGCTCAAGGTCGGCCAGGTAGTCCAGCGTCGCCAGCGGACCCTGCTGCTCGAACATGTCGGGCATGGCCCGGCGCAAGCCGGGCTGAATGCCGCCCGCGAGCTGCACACGAAGCTCCAGCCCCAGGGCGGGCCTGCGGTGCGCGTACGAGCTCACGAAGCGGCGGAGCTCGGGATCAAGGCGGCGCAGGATGCTTTCCGCGTTCGAGGCCAGCGTGTATGGGCTGGGCCCGGGAGCCGGGGGCTCAGGTGGTGGTGGCGGGATCAGCGGTGGCGGAGGTGGCGGATAACCCGGCGGCAACGGCATCTGTGCTTGTTGCCCGGATGCCACTTGAAAGTCCGCAGGTCGGGCGCCGGGCAGCTGCCAGAGCCAGACGTGGTCGGAATCCTTGACCACCACAGTGCCCGCGGCGAGGTCTCCCAGCCGCTTGCCCTTGCCGTTGA
>Ga0209689_1003646_pt1 | contig 11320 bp, 5 predicted proteins | sample GraSoiAngelo_149_FD_187119 | JGI IMG/M metagenome (GOLD analysis project Ga0209689, IMG submission 187119) | Grasslands soil microbial communities from the Angelo Coastal Reserve, California, USA - 14_1009_09_30cm (SPAdes) (version 2) | ecosystem: Environmental > Terrestrial > Soil > Grasslands ...
CGCCCGGAATCTCCGGATGACCTCCCGCGCGTCGCTGCGATGTGACTTCGAGGTTGCACTGTCAAACGTCGGGCAAACTACATCCTGAGGCGCTGCCCCATACGAGACATTGCTGCTCCCCCCCTGCGTCGGCACCGGACATCCCGCGCCTACAAGATCGTCCGGCGTGTTCTCATCGTCAGGAGCCGGCAGGTCATGCAGTTCAATGGCAGCCCGGATGGCATCATCCACGGTGCGCACAATCAGCGGTTTGTTCGTAATCCTGCTGTTCGTAGTAACTGTACTTGCAGGCGTGCTGTCCACAGTAAGAGTACTCAGGTAGACGCGCGCATCGTGCAAGAAAGGCGGGCCCATTCTGCCTAAGCCCATCAGCGGCGCCGTGCGGAACTCCCGGCCATCCGCCGAAGCCTTCAGGTTGGAGAACGTGTCGTCAGCCAGATTGCGCGGTAGATCATAACTGTTGAAGACTCGTCCGTCCTCGTCAGAACTCGCTTGTCGCGTGACGACCAGCGGGTCCCGTGGCCTCTGAGAAAATCGTTCGGCATCAATGACGGGCATCTTGTGGAGGAGCAGATCCGAGAAAATCGGCGCCCATACGAAGCTGAGGTGGTCCGCTCCCACGCTCGCGGGGGATTGCCCGGTTCTTTGAACGGGTGTGTGGCAGCCGACGCAATTGAGCTTGCGATCCGCCTGGTTGATAGCGTTGGGGTCGAGTCCGTCATTACCCCTCTTCGGCATCCGGTCCGGAACCATGCGGTTGGCAAATGCCACCAAATCGATTCCAAACAGCTCCGCGCCACGTTGGACCTTGCCTTTTTTGCTCTGGGTCGAACGATGGCTTGCGGGGTTACCCGATTTGAGCAAGTCCAGCAGAGTGTCCCCAAATTCCGGCGGCGCTGTGTTGCGGATAAAATGCCGCTCGCTAAATGGAGTGGAGAGATGCACCTCCGGCGAATGAGAGACCGCGCTCAGGCACAACGTAGATTCTGTCGTAGGCCCGGTCGCCGGAAAAAGAGTGGGGAAGTTGATCTCGTTACCGTTTATTAGACTGGTCAACCCGAGTTCCCCCTGCAAACCTCCAATGATGAACTGCAGAATCTCGACTCCGTTGGCACGCAGCCCGAAGCGCCCCACTCCACCCACGAAGCCGGTCACAGATGTCAAGTTTCCGTTAGCATCTGTGTGGACGGCTAAGGTGCGCGGGATCATATTCGCCTTGCCCGAGATGCAGTCGCTGGTGCAGCCCATCGATGCGGCAAAATTACCCAGTGACGAGTTGTGACCTTGGGTATCGTTAGGGTCTGCGTTGGCCAGAATATCGGCGGTAGGCACAGCCTCCATGAGTCCGCGACCGATGTACGGTGGTCCGGCACGCTCGCCCACCGATCGGCGGAAGCCAGTGCTCGAGTCAAGGCCGGTTACAGGATCAGCGGTGCCCTGTAGGTTGGCATCGAAGTCAACCGGCGGAATTGGTTTCGCCGCGCAATCCGTCCCCGCTGGCCGCGTGTGCTGCACGAACCCGCCAAACGCCTGCGACTTCATACCGGTGGCAATGTTCGTGGCAGCGCCATCCAGAGGATCGAAGAAACCTATCCCCGTCGGATTGCTGGCAGCGTCCGCGTGGTTGGGATTAAAGTCTCCAAAGGTTGTGAAAGCTGCCGTTCGCCCAGGCCCGTTGATGGCGTCCAGGTTATCGGCGGGATTGGGGTGGCCATCGGGCAGCAACGTCCCTGCCGGCTGGCCGCCGCCCGTTGCCGGGTCGAGCGCGGTGAACTTGAAGTTGGTCGGTGTCGAACGCGCGGCACGCGAAACCAGCGACACACAGGTAGACCCCGGAACGCAGGAACTCGAGCTCACAATTCCAGGGCTGGAGATTGCATCGGCCGAACTCATATGACAACCGAGACAGAACGGCTGGTTGTTCATCGGCCCTAATCCCTCGGCCGCGGTGTGCGCAGTCGTGAAGAATGTCATGCCTTCCAGCACTGCCTGGCGTTCTTCGGCAGTGGCATCGGGATAGACGAGTGCGTCGAGATCCTGCAGAGTCAACGGGAACGGGCCGACGATGCCGAACTTGTCGCGCGGGACGCGTTCAACCGGGCGCATTGGGGTCCCCGGAGGCGGTACCGCAATATCAAAGATTCCCGAATCGGCCGATCCTCCTTCCAGCATTCGTGTCGTCAGCAACTGATTATCAGTCGGGATGTTGGAGCCCAGTTCTGCCATCAAGACTCCAATCGATAGCAATACTGTGAACATGATTAAGAATCTGCGCATAGTTCGTTCTCCGATATGAGCCGCAAGTTCTGAACTTCCGCGGCGCCAATGCTTACAATGGCCATGCCCTGCCGGTCCTCGAGGTCGATCCCCGATGCTACAGCCATTTCAGCACCGGAACGTCTTTACATTTGCCAGCTGTTAATCGAACCTGAGGGGAAGAGGCTGTTTTCCGCCAGTGCTGCTGGTCGTGCGGTTAGTGAGCCGAAGTACGGTGTAAGCGATCACGTCGGGTCGATTCAGAGCCCGCATGCAGAACCACTGGCCAGTCGGTTCCTTGCCGATCGTGACTACATTCATATGCTCAAATGTCGTGTTTTCGGGGTCAAACACGCCGAGTTCGCGGCGAAGCCGCTCGATGTCCGACTTGCGCCCGGTCAGGAACTGCCATCCGCGGCCGACGTGGAACTTTGCCGCATAGGCCTTTAAGGCTTTCGGGGTATCGTGATCCGGATCGACGCTGATGGAGACGATGTTAACCTCACCCGGCGCTTGCTCCTGCAGTTGCCTCTGCACCTTCACCAAGTTAGGAGTGACCATGGGGCAGAGTTGATCGCATTTGGTGAACATGAACTGGATCACCACGATCTTGCCCTTGACCAGGTCGTTATAAAATCGAAGTTTCCCCCCATCCTGGTTAACCAGTTCGATGTTGGGGAGGTGTTGGCGGAGCCGGTAGGCGGTATAGGCCTGGAAATCGGTTTGTGGGTCAGGCACTTTTTCCCGGTGCTTCCCACCTACCGCCAGGCCTGCCGTAGCTGTGGCCAAGGCTGCAAGCGTTACCGTCATGGTCTTATGCATAGTTGCCTCGCTTGGGCGCTCCGTTAGAGCGTACATTCCCAGACAATCATCATGGCCGTGTCTTCGTGTTCAACATTGTGGCAGTGCATAACGTATTTGCCTACTTGTTTGTCGCTGGTCGGACCACTAGTGTATTTAGTGATCAGGAGAATAGTCACGTTCTGTTCCAGCCTGAAGACATCTTTCAGACCCAGCTGCGTTGGGAGCAGACCCAGTGACTTGCCACTGCCACTATCAACTCGATCGAGGATTTGGAACTGGTTGCGGTGAATGTGAACCGGGTGTGCCCACCCTCCGCTTCCGTTGATGAGACGCCAGATTTCCGTGGAGCCGACCTTGCAGGTGGCGTCGATTCGGGGATTTTCAGGCGCCGGGGGTGGCGGCCCGGGGTCGAAGGCCATTGCCTGCAATCTGGGGTTGGTAGTGGTGTCAAAGGTGGTGACCAGCCACTCTCCGCCCTGGCCGCGCTCAAACCTCCAATCACGGGTTGCACCCGGCTTTGATCCCGGGACCGGCGGTAATGCATCGGCCACGTTATAAACCGGGAAATCGCTACGCAATGTCTGACCAGGGGTGAAGCTACTTGGGTCGGGCCATGAAAATGCAACGTCGAAGGAAAGGAGAGAGCCGACACCATCGGGCCCTGGAGTTTGAGGAACGGTGGCGCAATTTGCAACTAATCCGGCGGGCTTGCGTCCGTCGGTCTGCATCATGCAATTGTTGAGATACACCTTCGTTCCAATGGCAAGGCCGGAAAAGTCGACAATTACTTCCACCCGCTCGGCGGGGGCGATTAGAAAACCACCGTTATCTACCTGCACCGCGGTCTTGAACAGCCCGCCGTCGCTGCCAACGATGTGAAAAGGTATCGGAACTCCTAGGTTCGTGAACAGCGCCAGCTGATAGAAGCGAGCATTGGAGCCGTTCAGAATACGGAAACGATACTTGCGGGGGGCCACGCGAGCCGTGGGCTGAATCGCGCCATTGACCATGAACGTATCGCCCAAAAAACCTCTGGCAGAGAATGGGTTATAGGCCAGTTGGCCGCTGGGGTCGAAGGCCCGATCCTGGATCACGAGTGGAATATCGAAGGGCAGCTCCCCGGGAGGTGCCGGATCACCGGGCACGCCAAGGTCAGGGCGGGCAGGGTGACCGGGCAAATTTAGAAGGACCTCATTGTCGTCGTACAGCAGGAACATACCCTCAAGTCCCATGAACACGTTGTGTCCCGTGAAGTTGATATTGTGATCGTGATACCAATGAGTAGCCGAGATGTCGTCATCGTTCGGGTAAACAAAATCTTTGAAGGTGCCATTGTGAATCTGCTGCGACCAGAGCGCGCTGCCATCCCAATCGGAACCAACGTGAGCGCCGTGGTGGTGAACGATCGAGTCATTGCCCGCTCCCAGTTTGTTGTGCATTCGGATCACAACCCGCTCGCCGATGTTAGCTACGAAGGTTGGTCCGAGGTGAGTCTTTATTCCAGTAGAGGTTGTGGTCCCCCCGTCAAAGCCCCAGATGACAGTTGGTTGCATGCCAGGAAATAACGGCACCGACCCCTGGGTCTCAACAACTTCGTAATAACTCGTGGGGACACCGTCGTTGTAGATCTCGACCCCGGGCAACGTACTGGCAAGGACCTGCTGCTTCACGGGGGGAATCGGCAGCGTGCTCGTGAAAGCTGGTGGCGGAGGAGGACTACCTCCGGGAGGTCCGCCGCGCCCATCGTCATCGTGCTCGTCGTCATCGTGGTCGTGTTCGTGTTCGTGCCTGCGACGTTTGTCTTCGTCCAGAGCCCAGGCATAGGCGCCTGACTTCTGACGCACAAGGTGCAATATCCCTCCCGATCCTCCATATAGGCCCAGCTTGATCAATTCACGACGACTGAGCATAAATCCTCCTCAAAACCGTAACAAAACGTATTGACTCCGCCGACGGGGGCGTGATGTAGCGCGCCAGCAGAGTCAATGTTCGGATTACCCGATCCTCCCGGTGCCTGAGGCCCAACTGACATGACGCCTGGAGCTGTACATCGAATGCGATTGGCCCTCCGTCACTTGCTTCCTTCCTCCGGCATTACCCGCGCGCATTTTAGGGAAGGAACGGCGGAAATGGAGTCAGTGGGCCTCCGCTCAGATTCCCTCCCTCACCCTGCGTCAAGAACGGCATGCTGTTGAAGTTTTGCGGGATAATCGGGAACCCCGGGGGGGCATCCGCGAATTGGAAGGTGAACATGGGCGCATGGTACTGGCCGGAGAGCAGCCCGCCCTGGGGCGGGTGAATCGTGCCAGTCGTTTGATTGGGCACTTGCACGGTACCGTGCCGGCTCTGGGCCATGTATACCCGGGTCCGATTCCCCCAATTTCCTTTACCCACTTCGAACCGGAAGCGCCCTTTATTCCCTCTTCCTGCCGCAAAGCCGGGCTCCGGGAGTACAGTGCCCAGCAACCGGTGTGTCTCGGCGCCGCTGCCGGGATTAATGTCCACGGCGAAGATGTCCACCAGGTTGGTTGAGTCGGTGACAAACCCAGTGATCACGATGTTGTTTCTCGGCTCCGGGAGGGGAATGGTCCCACCCGGAATCCCCAGGGTCGGATTGGGGGGGACGACAATGGGAGCTCCGCCCGTACCGATCACCATTCTGGCCAGCTGCATATAGGCAGGCCCCACCGAGGCGGTGCATGGCGGCGCCGTACCTGAGGGGCAGGGCGCAGTGATGATCTCCACCTTGTCCGGACCAACCGTATTGGCAGAAATGTAGGTCTGCTGATTCCATGGCACAGCAGGATCGATATTCGCGGCGGGATTGTTCTTGTATAGCACGCCAGCGAAAGCCACATAGTCACCCACCATCAGAGGGGCCGGCTTATAGGGGTCTGGTTTAGTGGTGCCGGGGCCCGTGCTCGGTGGCATGGTAACAACCATGAGGGGTGCGTTGGGTTGCAGGAATGGGTCTCCAACCGTGTTGAGCGGGCGGTTGTAGAGCGGGCAGTCCGAGTCAATCGTCGGAGGCGCGAACCTGGGCAGGCACATGGGATAGCCATTGCCGCTGGCAATGGTCGGATTGTCCGAGTCCACCGACCAGCGCGGATCGGGGCTATGGGCCCAGCCGTACCGGCCGTTTGGGTCATTGATTTCAATGACGGTGCCGGTTGGGGTGGCCCCACAGCTGAACGGAGGGGTGGTGCTAAGCGTCCCGCCCACCTCGAATCGACCCTTCGCATAGTCGATGCAGGTGATGAACCCGGCCCCGCCATTCCCCAAGTCTTGGTCGATCGGCAGGATCAGGCCCACTATGTAGGCGCCGACGCCGTTGCCGGTGGAACCCTTGACGTCAATGTTACCCAATACAATCGCATTGAAGGGCAGGTAGGGACTTAGCCCGAGAGTTTGGTTGACGTTGTCCACCAGGGCGAGCCCGGTGCATGGGCTGGTAGCGCTGCAGGTGATCGTCAGATTCGGCGGAGCCGCACCGACACCGGGGTCATACACGGGGGTCAAGTTTAGGTTGCCAGCTGTGTTGAACAGATCAGCCCATGCCAGAGTGTTGGCGGGAAACTGGACAACGCTGTTGGCGGGCACGATCATGGTTATGCCGTTCATCGTCAGAGTGCCCCCGCCACTTGCGTTCAAAGTAGCCGCCTGGATGTAGCCCGCCTCTCCGAACCCGGCAGGCACGTTGGTGTTGAGCACCGTCAATTGAGCACTAACGCCCGTTGCCCAGAGCAACCCTGCGGCAAGAATCAAAACCGTGGTTAGCTTCGATGTCTGCGCCATCATATATTTTCTCTCCTTGTGTTCTCTGAGGCCGCTTATGGAGTCTACTTCTCCTCGTGCTATCAACTTCTACCGACTAGGGTTGCTGGGGATCCAGGTTCAAGAACGTAGGCAGTTCAGTTGCTCGTCCTTCTGTGCCCACGGCTGGGATCTGTATCATCGAATCCTGCTCGGGATGGGTTGTCGGGGACCCATTGGGAACAAATAACTGGGGATGATCAAAGGGTCCTTGTTCGAAAGCCACCCGTTTGTCCGTGAGGCCATTGGCCAGGAAGTCGACCAGAGCCTCCACATTTGCCCTGGCGAAGGGATCGAATTCAGGGAACATCAAGAGTGGGATGCCCTCGACATCCACAGTTTTATCGTGCAAGTTGGTGTTAGGGAAATTGCCACCGCGGGCGTAGAACTCGACGACTTGTCGCAGCGTAGCTGAGTCTCCCACATGGAAGTACGGACCGCTGTACTTGATATTTCGCAAATTCGGTGCCTTGAAGGCGCCGTTGGTTACCCGGCGGGGTAACATCGGGACGTCCGGGATGAACCTGGCAACATCTGGTGGCAAGCACCCGGTTGGTGTATTACAGCTTAGGTCCTCGCGGAGAGCTGTCAGTTCCACCAGGGACACAGGGAAAGGCTTCCCGGTCAAGGGGTTGGTGAATGGAGAGTTGGCGATTCGCCCCTTGTCTTCCGCACCGCAGGATAGTTCTCCACAGCCACTGCGCCGGACACCGATGTTGTACATGCCGTGGTCGTAATTAGCCTCTTCCCCGTTATCCCCCATGAACATGAATTCAATCGCTTCTCCCATGGCTAAAGAAGGCACACCTTGATCATCCGGTTGGTAATCCAGGATCGTGTGCCCGGTCGTCACAGGAGGAACGTGGCAATCGGCGCAATGAGTTTGTTGCGCAGGATCCGGAGGGGTACTGGCGTCCGTGAAAAGATCAAGGCCCAGCAACTGCCGGTCAGTGAGCGCCGTGGGATCCGGAAATATTGGCGTGCAGCCAGCGGCCGGGCAAGGCGAGCCGTCGGCTTGTCTTACCGGATTAACTGCACCATTGTAGCGATCAAAAGGAGTGTCATCGGAGATGAGGGTGGCCTCATAGGCTTGCACCGCTAGTCCGAAGAACATGGCGAAGTTCAGTTGCATCTGTGTGTATCCGATAGCCAAAACCGCGCTCCCTTGGCATGCGCTGCTCGGCGCCCCACCGGGTCCGCCGGTTTCGCCACCAGATCCGCCCGTTCCCCCGCCACTTCCTTCCGCTTCGTCATCGTCTGCATGTTTCACCCTTCGCACGGCCGCGCCCTTAATGATTTTGACCTCCGGCATAACTTGAGAGCTGGAGTGGGAATCGTCGTCCCCAGGATTCGAGGTCGGTTGCTGCAGGGTCGCCCTTAGAGGTGCGGCGACAGGTGCCAGGGCGTCGGGGTGGTTCCACCATTGGTCCTGGAAGGCGGCTTGAATCATCTCGCAATAACTACGCGTTCTCAGGCCCCTCGAGCCAACCAGCTGGCCAGCGGCGTTCAAGCTCGCCCGGGATAGCGAACCCAGCACACTATCGTGAGGGTGTACGAATTGTTTCCCGAGCGGCCTCAGGTTCGTCATCTTCTTCCCGATATCGGGCATGGTGCGACCGGCGAAAGACATTGCGATACTGCTGGTCGGCGGTCCCACCGACACCGAGGCCAAGCTCGAGTTGGTGATGCGGAGAAACACCGGCGTCAGCTGCCCGTTGACGTTCTTTTGCACCTTGCTGTTCTGGTCGCGGAAGCCCCAGTTGTTTACCCCGTTAAAGATGAAGCTGGCTCTGCCCTCCCACAAATTGTCAAAGTTGAAAACAGCATTAACCATCGTTGGGGAGTTTCTCGGCATGGCTCGCCTTACCGTGCCAGTTAAGTTGAGTGTGCCGGGAGTTGCCGTGTTGAAGATATCAGCGTTGGGGGTGCCGCTATCGACAGCACTTCCCGGATTGATCGCTACGAACTTCGTGAACCGCACTCCTTGCGATGCCAGAACGTCATTGGTATCTCGGGAGACGTTGCTCATCTCTTCGAAGAGAGTTACGCCGGGTCCGCGTGGAGTCAGTTCCGTGGTGCTGAACCAGTCGTTGAGCGGGAAATCATCAGCGATCACCCGATAGTTCGGAGCGAATGTCGGGTGTCCCGGCCGGTTGAAGCTTGCGTCGGGAGGCTCGATAAGAGTTCCAAAGTTGGGATCGTTGGCCGTGAAGGGAACGGTGGAGTTGCCGAAGATATTGTCACCGCCCAATTTGGATCCGTTGGGCGCCACGTTCGCTTTAAAATTTGCGTCACTCAGGTTAGGAGAAATCTGGTTTCTGTCGCGGGTGTCCGCTCCGGCATTGAAATGGCACGTGGCGCAGGACTGCACCCCGTCGCTTCCAACCTGCATGTCCCAGAACAAGGCTTTGCCCAAACTGATCAGGGCGGCTTGGTCCTTAACGATTTCGGTACTCAAAGGCTGAAAACCCAAAAGCGTGTCGGGCCCTGGAATCGGCCCTTGCGTGGCCGGATCCCACACCACGGCCATGGGCTCGGCCACCGGCACCTCTCGCAGGGAGGACACCTGCTCCACGTTGGGAAAGGAGGCAACTGGAACCCCAGCGGATGGGGTTGCAGCCGCGGCTGCAGCGGCTTTAGCGGCTGCGGCTGCCGGGTTGAAGAAGCGGTTGCGCTTGTGCAACCTGCTCCGTTTCTGCTCCGGGCTCTCCGTGGGCGAGGCTGCTTTGCCTATACCGGCGACTACAGCGACCATGATTAGGGTCAAGCAAGTCGTGCACACCACGGCCCTAGCCAGCGTGGATCTGCGGCCGATCTCGAAGAGCTTTCCCACTTTGTTCAACGACGTCTCCATACCGTGTCCTCCCCTTTCGATCCTGTTCCTTAGTCCTGCCAGAAACCTACGCCGCACCGCTTGGTTCATCGTGAGTCTCCTCGAGAGTCGTTGGGAGGCAGTGCGGGCGATAAAATTTGCTGCGCCCTAACCCCCACGCTGCGACTCGGGGTGCCGCAACTAGCCGTTGGGCCCTTAGTCGGTGGCCAGTTGCACAGCTGCCCGCAGTCCGCGTGCCAAAAGAGTTGTTGGTGAATTGTGGGAGCAAAGTCACTAACTTGGCCGCGACGGCCGTTAGTGTTAGCGCCGGAAACTATCCACTGGGATAGCGGTAAATATCCTTTCAGATAGAAGGCACTGATCGAGGATGCACTGCAGAATGCGATTTGGAACCAGGGGACGGCCAGCGTCCCCAACGGCATGAGCGCCGTCTTCGGCCTCGGTGCTTGCACGATACTACCTCGCGACGCGGCGGAATTGCGGATTTGCCCCGAACCGGCCTCTGCCCCAACAGAAACCAGCCGCGACCACCTCGCGGGCACACCCCCCCCGGCGCCTGCAAGCGCGAATCGAAGACCAACACGCTTCCGACCTACTACTCTGACCTATTTTTTCCTAGGGCCGACGAAGCGACAGCGAGCACGCCAACGCGAACGCATTACCCGTACACCGGACACTTACTCACCATGTCCGTTGACACGAGTCAACTTTTTCTTGTGGTCTGGGCCTTGTCGTCTCACGATGGATGGGGGAAGTGGCAGAACCTAGTGAGATGACCGCGCACCATTATGCGCGGTCCGAATAACTTGTCAAGCACAAAATGAGGCAAATCACCTAAACAAACAGCCTGCAAGACAGGAAATGTCACCGAACGTGACCAAGTTCGGGTAGTGTTGGGAGCGATTTCGACAAGATGCCCATGCCATAGGTAAGTCGGTTAGGCTCTCCTGGCTTCTCGTCCCTACACTACTTGTTTCAAAACACCACACACCTTGTTTTGAAAAAGCAACCTGCGCGTTGGCTAACTCCTGCTTGACGTTGCCGGGCTCGCTTCGAGTTCGCCTTTGTGTGCTTCGAGGGCAGCAACTTTGTCGAGGCGACGCAGATGGCGCTCAGCGCTGCTAAACTTGGCCGCCAGAAAGGTCTCAACCAAGTCCCAGGCCACCGATGGTCCCACGGTTCGACCGCCCATGCAGATCATGTTCATGTGATCGTCTTCCACACCTTGTCGCGCAGAGAAGTGGTCATGAATCAGCCCCGCGCGGACACCGAGAACTTTGTTGGCGCAAACCGAGGCGCCGACGCCGCTGCCACAGATGGCTACGCCACGCTCCACCCTTCCCTCCGCTACGGCATGCGCCAGCGGTGTGACGAAGTCAGGATAGTCGTCGTCCGGATTCAGGCTGTGAGCACCGAAGTCAACAACCTCGTGTCCGGCCGCGCCGAGGCGGTCAACGAACTCCTGCTTTAAACCGAATCCGCCGTGGTCGCTAGCGATTCCGACGCGCATGGTCACCTCCTCGCCGGGCGCGTCCTTGGCCATCGCCTTGTGCAGCTCGACCAGCGCCGGGGAGTCGGTGCCGAACCAGGGCCGCATCGGCGATTCGACGACCA
>Ga0209689_1003648_pt1 | contig 11319 bp, 10 predicted proteins | sample GraSoiAngelo_149_FD_187119 | JGI IMG/M metagenome (GOLD analysis project Ga0209689, IMG submission 187119) | Grasslands soil microbial communities from the Angelo Coastal Reserve, California, USA - 14_1009_09_30cm (SPAdes) (version 2) | ecosystem: Environmental > Terrestrial > Soil > Grasslands ...
CCGCAAGAACCTGCTCGAGTACGACGACGTGATGAACCAGCAGCGCAAGACCATCTACGGCATGCGCAAGGAAGTGCTGGCGTCCGGCGCCGGCGTGCCCCTGATCTGGTTCACCGAAGACCCGAAGACGAAGAAGAAGACCCGGCACGAGAAGATGGTCACCTGGAAGGACCAGGAGGAGCACCTCTACGACCTGATCGAGGACCTGATCATCGAGATGGTGGACGAGGCAGTCCCGCGCGGAAAGAACGACGAGTTCGACACCAAGGCGCTGCAGGCGCGGGTGCGCGAGCAGTTCAACGTCGACATGGGGTTCGAGGGCGCCGCGCCGGACAAGGAGAAGCTGCAGCTCGACATCTTCAACGTGGTGGAGAAGAAGCTGAAGGCGAAGTTCGAGGCGCTCGGCGACGACTTCCGCCTGTACACGCAATGGCTCTATCTCAACACCATCGATCAGCTCTGGAAGGACCACCTGCTGCAGATGGATCACCTGCGCCAGGGGATCCACCTGCGCGGGTACGGCCAGAAGGACCCGAAGATCGAGTACAAGAAGGAAGGGTTCGAGCTCTTCCAGATCATGAAGGGGCGCATCGCGGCGAGCACGGTCTCGATGGTGATGCGCGTCGAGCCGGTCCAGCCCCAGGCCGCGACCGCCCAGCCAGCGCAAGCACGCGCTTCCGTCTCCCTGCCGCCACTGCCCCAGCGGCGGGCGCAGGCGACCATCGAGACGCACGGCGAGGTCCCTGGTGCGGCGGGCGGGCAGGGCGGCACCGCGGTACAGAACCAGACCGCGCCCATCGTCCGCGCCGGGCCGCGCGTCGGCCGGAACGATCCCTGCCCGTGCGGGTCGGGCAAGAAGTACAAGAAGTGCCACCTGCCGCTCGAAGACGGCGGCGCGCGACCGGCGGAGTCCTGAGGAGTCAGTGCAGCGTCTGCGCGGGCAGTCCCTCCTCGTCCGGCTGCCGGTACCACCAGGCGATGCCGAGCAGGAAGACGCTGACCACCAGGTACGCCGCGATGCGCGCGCCCGCCTCTGACAACCGCCACGCGCCGCGGACCGCGAGGAACGCAGCGATGATTCCGAGGCCGAGGCCGAGGCGGCGCAGATGCGCCGAGCGCTTCAGGCGGCCCCACCCGACGAAACCGACGCTGCTCACCGCGTAGTACCCGACGAGGAGCAGCGACGAGGCGCTCGGCGAGATCGCGTGGTCGAGCTCCAGGTGACCCCAGAGAAAGGCGAACGCGACGAGGCCGAAGCGTGCGGACGCGCGCGACGTCTCGCCGTCCATGCGAGCGGCGTGCAGCGCGGCGCCCCAGGCAACGGCAACCGCGAACGCGGTGGCCGATTCCAGCATCGTGAACGGAAGGGCTTCGTACGGGGGCCTCGCCGAGACGAGCGATAGCCCCCACAGGCTGGCGATCACCAGGGAGATGCGCGAAGTCCAGGTCCAGCTCGGGCTCGGAATCCAGAGGCCGAGCCAGACCACGACGACCGAGGCCCAGGCGAGAGAAGCGGCCGCCAGCGTCGGAGCGGTCCTGGTCGTGAGCCAGGTCGCCAGCATCGCCGCAGCCCAGGTGCTCGCCGCGAGCGCGTCGCGCACGCCCTGGGAGCGTCGCTTGGCGGATGCGAGCAGGATCACGGATGCAACCCCGAAGGCGGGGGCGGCATCGAGATCGAGGGCGATCCCGAGCGCGCCGAGAAACAGCCCGGGAACCACCGCGCCCTCCATCCACGCGGCGACCCCATCCAGGGTCTCGCCCATTCCCTCGGCGAGCTTTCCGGCGGGCTCGTCGTCCGTGAGCTCGAGGAGCACGAGCCAGGCGCAGCCAGCGATCCCGATCGCGATGGCCGCTCCCACCTGGCCCATCCACGGCACCGGCGCAACCGCCAGGCGAAGGGCGGCGCCGCCCGCGAGCAGGCCCATGGTGCGCAGGCGCGGCCGGAGCACTTCTCCGCGCGCGAACGGGAGCACCGCGAACCCGGCGGCGACGAGCGGCAACCCGAGCGCGAGCAGCGGCGCGTTCTGCGATGCGGGCATGCACAGGAGCGCCACTGTGAAGAGCGCGGCCCCGGCCGCGAAGATCCGGCCGGCGATGAACCAGGGCCGCGAGCCCAGACCCGAGCCCGCGGCGACCAGGACGGCAGCGGCATACGCCGCGAGCATCGGCGCCGTTCCCTGGCCCGTGCTGGTGACGAACGGGGCGACGGCCGCGCCCCCGAACCCGACGCACCAGAGCGGTTCGTCGGCCTCGGTGAGGGCGAATGCGCCGAGCGCGACGGACGCCAAAGCGGAGAAAGCGAGCGCGAGCGGCGCGGGCACGAGGTCCAGCGATGGGCCGGCCGCCCAGGCGCACACGTGCACGGCGGCAAGGGCCAGCGCAAGCAGGCTGTCGCCGAACGAGCGCGAGCGCGGGCGGAGCCTCAAGCCTCCCACCGCGATCGCGGCCGCGGCGACCAGCCCGAGCGCAACGCGGACGGTGGGCCCGAGCAGACCATGCGCGATCGCCCAGCTCACGAAGGTGCCGATGGCGGCGAGCGCCAGCAGGGTCGCCAGGCCGAGCATCCCATACCGGCCGACCAAGGTTTCGAGATCGAGCGACGGAGTCGTCAGCGGAGCTGGCGGGGGACGTGGCGCCGACTCCTGGATCGGGGCCGCCGGCGGGCGCGGCCGCGGAGGGGCCTCGAGGCGCGCTTCGACGATCGCGGGTGGCGCCGGAGCGGACGGATTCCGATCGTCGGAGCTCCGCGCACGGATCATCTCGGAGCGAAGCTGACGCACCTCCCATTCGAGCGCTGCCACCCTGGCTTCCAGCGAAGCGCGATCGGCGTCTTCGGCCATGCCCTCCAGCATCGGCGCGGACGGGAAAGGATCAAGTTCGCGGCGCGTCGAGCGCGACAGACTGTGGGATCCGCCCTCACACGGGCCCTGCGATCCCGCTCTGATGCTGCATGTCGACGAAATCGACGTAAATGTCGCCGCTTGCCGGCGATTCGACGCCGTCGTCGGCCGCTTCTACGGCTCAGGCCGCGCGGGAGAGATCCTGGCGATCGCTCTTCAGATCCCCCGTGACCAGGCCGATGAGCTCGCTGGACACGGCGAGAAGGTGGTGCGGGCCGTACCCTCTCGAGCGCAGCTCCTTGTAAAAGGAGCGCGCCAGGACCCGGGCGGTTACCGCAGCGTCCGGGGGCATGGTCGCGGGGTCTTTGATCTCACGCTCTTCCGACACGGTGCACCTCGTAGGATTCGCTGCCGTTCAATGCAATCCTCCTGCCGCTGCCATTCGTCGGCCGGCTTCCCTCGGGGACACGGTCCAGGCATCGCGCGCGCGCCGGACGGCTTCGTCGTTCGGGGCTCCCGGCGCGACGATTTCGTAGGATGCGCGCGCGGGCCGCGGGTTGATGCGAGGGGACGGCGCGGTGAGCAGGTTCCGCGCATGGCGCACCCCAAGGACAAGGGCCCCAGTCCGCCGTTTCCCAAGCAGGAGCAGCAGCCGCCAGGCAGCGAGGCGGCGATGCAACCCCGTCCGGACCACGGCGAAGCGTCTTACAAAGGATTCGGTCGGCTGAAAGACAAGGTGGCGGTGATCACCGGGGCGGACAGCGGGATCGGCCGCGCCGTGGCGCTCGCGTTTGCACGCGAAGGGGCGGACATCGTGGTCTCGTACTGGAACGAGCACGAAGATGCGCGCGAGACCGGTCGCCTGGTCGAGAAAGCGGGCCGGCGCGTGGTGCTCGTCCCCGGGGATCTGGCCGAAGAGGCGCAATGCGCGCGCTTGATCGACACCGCGGCGCGCGAGTTCGGCCGCATCGACCTGCTCGTGAACAACGCTGCCTTTCAGGGCAAGCAAGTGGAGAACTTCGAGCAGATCGATTCGCAACGGCTCCGGCGGACCTTCGCCGTGAACATCGAGGCCATGTTCCACCTCGTGCGCCATGCGCTCCCCTGGATGAAGTCCGGGTCGGCGATCATCAATACCGCCTCCGTCCAGGCGTACCATCCGAGCGCCGCCATCCTCGACTACGCCACGACCAAGGGAGCGATCGTCGCTTTCACCAAGGGCTTGGCGCAGCACCTGATCGAGCGGGGCATCCGCGTGAACTGCGTCGCCCCCGGCCCTGTGTGGACGCCTCTGGTGGTGGCCTCGTTTCATGAAGAGAAGAACGCGCAGTTCGGCAAGGGCTACCCGATGGAGCGTCCCGCGCAACCAGCTGAGCTGGCGCCGTCGTACGTCTTTCTTGCCTCGGATGAATCGCGCTACGTCGTCGGAGAGGTCCTCGGCGTCACGGGTGGAAAGCCGCTTGGATAGTGCGCGAGGGGTGGGCGGACCGCACCTTGCATGAAGCCATCCAACCTGTTAGATCGCCCGTCCCTTTCCGGGTTGTCTCCGGAGAGCCGCTGTTCCTGTAGTCCAACTACGCACACCTCCCGATCAGGGCGGGGTTCCCGCATGGGCCCGTCTTGGCGTGACGGAGGTGGAGGAGAAAAAACGAATGTCCGAGAACGTCGAATCACATCCTGTCCAGCTCGCCCCGACAGGACCCGGCACGAGCGAAGTCGCTCCGCTGGTGTCCGATCAGGACGTGCAGAAGGCCGCGATGCAGCCCGCGCAGGGCATCACCATGCGCCAGCTGCTCGAGGCCGGGGTCCACTTCGGCCACCAGACCAAGCGGTGGAACCCGAAGATGAAGCCGTACATCTTCGGCGCCCGCAACGGCATCTACATCGTAGATTTGCAAAAGACGGTGCGGCTCGCGCGCGAGGCGTTCAAGTTCGTCAGCGACGTCTGCTCGCGCGGCGGCTCGGTGCTGTTCGTCGGCACCAAGAAGCAGGCGCAGGACGCCGTGGTCGAGGAGGCGACGCGCTCCGGCCAGTTCTACGTGGTGAACCGCTGGCTGGGCGGCACGCTCACCAACTTCAAGACCATCAAGAGCGGTATCGACAGGCTCAAGGCGCTGGAGAAGATGGCCGCCGACGGCACCTTCGAGAAGCTGCCCAAGAAGGAAGTGGCGCAGCTCGAGAACGAGATGGAGAAGCTGAAGAAGAACCTGGGCGGCATCCAGGAGATGACGCGGCTTCCCGGCTGTCTCTTCGTGATCGATCCGAAGAAGGAGCACATCGCCATCCACGAGGCCACGCGCCTCGGCATTCCCATCGTCGCGCTGGTCGACACCAACTGCGATCCGGAAGGCATCGATTACGTCATCCCCGGCAACGACGACGCCATCCGCTCGATCCGGCTCTTCTGCGGAAAGATCGCCGAAGCAGCCATCGAGGGGAGGGCGCGCTACCAGGCGCACCATGCCGGCGAGCCGGCGCAGCCCGAGGCGGAAGAGGGAGAGGATCGCGACGCTGCTTCCGAGCGCCGTGGCCGTCGGGATGGCCGCCGCGGGGGCGCGCGTGGAGGACGCGGAGAGCGGCGCCCGATGATGCGCGCCGATACCGAGCCGCCTCCGGGTCCGATCGTGGAACACAAGCCCACGCTGGCCGCCGGCGAGCCGAGCGAGACCGGCGAAACGAAGACGGAGGAGTAGGACGCGATGGCGGAAGTGACTTCGGCGATGGTGAAGGACCTGCGCGAGAAGACCGGCGCGGGGATGATGGATTGCAAGAAGGCGCTGGTGGAGTCGGACGGTGACCCGGAGCGGGCCGTCACCTGGCTGCGCGAGAAGGGCCTGGCCACGGCGGGCAAGAAGGCCGGCCGCAGCGCCACCGAAGGCGCCGTGGGATCGTACATCCATCTGGGCGGAAAGATCGGCGTGCTCGTCGAGGTGAACTGCGAGACCGATTTCACCGCGCGCAACGAGAAGTTCCAGGCGCTGGTCAAGGACGTCGCAATGCAGATCGCCTGGAGCAATCCGAGGTGGGTCCGTCGCGAGGATGTCCCCGCGGAAGAGGTCGAAAAGGAAAAGGGCACCGAGCGGGCCAGACTGCGCAACGAGGGCAAGGCGGAGGCGATGCTCGACCGGATCCTCCCCGGGAAGATGGAGAAGTACTTCCAGAGGGAGGTGCTGCTCGAGCAGGCGTTCTTCCGGGACCCGGAAGGAAAGCGCTCGGTGCAGGACGAGATCAACGCGGCGGTCGCGCTGATCAAGGAGAACATCCAGGTGCGCCGCTTTACCCGTTACGCGCTCGGCGAAGGCCTGAAGAAAGAGCAGAAGGACTTCGCCGCCGAGGTGAGCGCGGCGGTAACCGGCCAGAAATAGCCGGCAGCGCATGCAGGCATTCCGGGCCGAGGTCGAGCAGCGGTTTCGCGAGCTGAGGGACCGGATCGTCGCGGGACTCCAGCAAGTGGAGGGATCCGGCGCGACGTTCGGCCGGACGGCCTGGGAGCGGCCCGGCGGCGGCGGCGGAGAGATGAGCGAGCTCCGGGGCGAGCTGTTCGAGAAAGCGGGGTGCAACTTCTCCGCGGTGCACGGCGACAAGTTCCCGCCCGCGCCGCCCGGCGCGCTCCCGGAGGCCCGGGGCTCGGACGTGCGGCCCCCGAAGTTCGAGGACCTCGCCGGCAAGCCATTCTTCGCGACCGGCGTATCGCTCGTCCTGCACCCGAAAAACCCGTTCGTTCCCGTCGTGCACATGAACGTCCGCTATCTCGAAGCGGGCAAGGTCTCGTGGTTCGGCGGCGGCATGGATCTGACGCCGTTCAAGCCCTTTCCCGAGGACACGACGCACTTCCACGGCGTCCTGCAGCAGGCCTGCGGGCCCGAGCGCTACGCCCGCTTCTCGCAGTGGGCGCGCGAGTACTTCTTCATCCCGCATCGGGGCTCGGAACGCGGCGTCGGCGGGATCTTTTTCGACTACTTGCGCGGGCAGGAGGAGTGGCGCTTCGTGCAGCAGGTGGGCGACGCCTTCCTCCCCGCCTATCTGCCGATCGCGGAGCGCCGGCGTGGAACGCCCTGGACGGAAGCCGACCGCTCCGCGCAGTTGCGCTGGCGCGGCCGATACGTGGAATTCAACCTGATCTACGACCGCGGCACTCTGTTCGGACTGAAGAGCGGGGGCAACGTCGACGCCATCTTCATGAGCCTCCCACCGCTGGTGAGCTGGTGAACGACTCGCCGTTCTTCAGGACGACGAACCGCGGGCTTCCCGGCTGGCGCAGCGCCGCGCGCAGCTTCGCTTCCGCTTCGCCGTCCGCCTCGTCGCCCTGCGCGAACGTCCCGAAGTGGATGGGGATGGAAGTCCTCGCGCCCAGCGTGCGCGCCGCGGTCGTGGCATCGCGCGCATCCATGTGCACGGGTCCGAACAGCAGCCGCGGCACGCCGGGAGCGATCGGGAGCAGCGCCACCCGCGGCGCGCCGAAGTGGTCGGCGATCTCCTGGAAGTGCGGCCCGTACGCGGTGTCGCCCGCGAAGTAGACGTCGCCGGAGTGCGATCGCAGCACGAATCCGAGCCAGAGCCGCGCGTTGCGGTCGCACGCGCCACGGCGGCAGTTGTGGCGCGCGGGAACGCCCCAGACGCGCACGCCGCCGATGCTCGTCCATTGCCACCAGTCCAGCTCGGTGACGCGGTGGAAGCCGAAGCTCGCGAGCAGCGCCCCCTGCCCCAGGCCGACCACGAAGCGCGGGTGGTGCTCCGCGGAGATCCGCTGCAGCGTGGGGATGTCCATGTGATCGTAGTGGTCGTGGCTGATCAGCACGGCGTCGATGGGCGGCAGGTCCTCGAACCGGATGCCCGGCGGCCGCCGCCGCTTGCGCGCGATGTAGGGCACCGGGCCCGCCACGTCGCCCCAGATCGGGTCGGTGAGCACGTTCAGCCCGTCCATCTGGATGAGCACCGTGGCGTGATTGACGAACGTGATGCGCAGCTCTCCCTCGGTCACGCGGATCGGAGGAGCAGGCGCCGGCGGGGCATCGGCGAAATCGGGCCAGGCGCCGGGAGCGCGGTGTCGCCGCCAGCGGACGAGGTCGGCCAGCGCCGGGTCGCCCGGGATCTGGTTGTGGAACCTCTCGCCGTCGAAATGGTCGGTCACCCGGCCGTGCCAGCGCGGGCCGGAAAACTCGCAACAGCCGGCGCAGAGCAGGGCGATGAGAACGGCGCGCACGCATCCGCCATGGTACAACAGGATGTCGCCATGCCCGATCGGATCGCCATCCGCACCAACCGGGATCTGGCTCCTTACATCGACCACACGCTGCTGAAGCCCGAGGTGAGCCCCGAGGACCTGGTGAAGCTCTGCAACGAGGCGCGCACCTACGGGTTCGCAACTGTCTGCGTCGCCTCGCACAACGTGGCGCTCTGCGCCCGCCTCCTCGAGGGGAGTGGCATCCGGCCCATCGCGGTGGTCGGCTTCCCCTCCGGAACGGAGACGACCGAGGCCAAGGTGGCGGAGGCGCGCGAGGCGATCGGCGCGGGCGCCGCCGAGATCGACATGGTGATCCACGTGGGCCGGCTCAAAGCGAAGGACTACGCCTACGTCGAACGCGACATCCGGGAGGTCGTTGAAGCGACGACGCCGCGGCCCGTGAAGGTGATCCTCGAAACGGGCGCGCTCGGCCGCGACGAGAAAGTGATCGGCTGCGCCCTGGCGAAGGCGGCCGGGGCGGCATTCGTGAAGACCAGCACCGGATCCGGCCCGGGCGGTGCGACCGCCGAGGACGTCGCACTGATGCGGCAGGTGGTCGGCGAGGACTTCGGCGTGAAGGCGAGCGGAGGCGTGCGCACCGCTGCCGATGCGCGGAGGATGCTCGAGGCCGGCGCGAATCGCCTGGGCGCGAGCGCCAGCGTGGCCATCGTCAGCCACGCGAAGGGCTGAGATGGGCCGCTTCATCGCCATCGTGATCGACTCGTGCGGCGCGGGCGAGCTTCCGGACGCGAAGGCGTACGGTGACGCCGGCGCGAACACGCTGGGAAACTGCGCGCGCAAGGTCGGCGGCCTGCGCGTTCCGAATCTCCAGTCATGGGGCCTGGGAAACATCACCGCCATCGCCGGCTGCCCGCCCACGGACTCTCCCCGGGCGGCGTTCGGGCGCATGTCCGAACAGTCCCAGGGCAAGGACACCACCACCGGACACTGGGAGATGATGGGCGTCCTGCTGCAGAAGGGCTTCACCACCTTTCCGCGAGGATTTCCGCCGGCCCTGATGGACGCATGGTTGCGCCTTTCCGGCGCGCCCGGGTACCTCGGAAACAAGACCGCCAGCGGCACGGTGATCCTCGACGAGCTCGGCGAGGAGCACCTGCGCACCGGACTTCCCATCGTGTACACGAGCGCGGACAGCGTGTTCCAGGTGGCCGCGCACGAGCAGAAGGTGCCCCTGCAGACGCTGTATTCCTGGTGCGAGGCGGCGCGCACCGTCGGCAAGGAGTACGGGCTCGCGCGGGTCATCGCCCGGCCCTTCGTCGGCGACGGCCGCGGCAGGTTCAAACGCACGTACGATCGGCGCGACTTCTCGCAGCCGCCGCCGAAGGGAACGGTGCTCGACCTGCTCGCCGAGAAGGGCGTGCGCACCGTCGGAGTGGGAAAGATCCCGGACATCTACGACCGGCAGGGCATCGCGGAGTCGGTGCATACCGAGGGCAATGCCGATGGGCTGCGGAAGACCGCGGAGATCCTGGGATCCATGGCGCCCGGGTTCCTGTTCGTGAATCTCGTGGACACCGACATGCTCTACGGGCACCGCCGCGACCCGGAAGGATATGCGCGGGCCCTCGCGGAGATCGATGCGGCGCTGCCCTCGATCGTCGCGCCGCTGCGGTCAGGCGATCTGCTGGTCCTCACCGCCGACCATGGCAACGACCCCACGTTTCCTGGCACCGACCACACGCGCGAGTACGTCCCGCTCCTCGCGCACTCGCCTGGCCGCGCGAAAGGAGCGGACCTCGGCGTGCGCGAGACCTTCGGCGATCTGGGGGCGACGGTCGCCGAGTACTTCGGCGTACGGGCGCCCCGGGGGAGGAGCTTCCTGGGGGCGGTGGCCTGATGGGAGGGCCGGACGAGGGAGCGGAGAAACCGGTCCTCGACGCCTTCTTTCGCTTCAGCCATGGCCATCGCGTGCGCTACGACGAGGTGGACGCACAGGGCATCGTCGGGAACGCCAGCTGGCTGAACCTGGTCCAGCTGGGCCGGATCGAATACCTGCGCTATCTCGGCCTGATGCTGGAAGGCGGGGCCCGCAGCCCCGTCCAGGCCGTCGTCCGGCGGGCGGTGGTGGACTACCTGGCGCCGGCGCGGTTCGACGACGCTCTCTCGATCCGCGTGCGCACGGCGCACCTGGGCCACCGAAGCGCGCGGCTCGAGTACATCGTCGACAACGTCGACACCGGACTGCGCCCGGTGACCGCCGAGACGGTGATCGTCTGCGTCGAGCTGGCGACGATGCGCAGCCTGCCCTGGCCGGAGTTCTGGCGGCAGCGGGTGCTGGAGTTGGAGGGAGAGAACGTCCGCGTCGGCCAAGGGTGATCACTTCTGTACAGCCCCAAAACAATAGCCGCATGCCCGCGTCTTCGGCGCGGGAACGGCTAGCGCCCCTCCGGTTCGTACGGAACCCCGTCCGCCGCGGGCGCGCGCGTGCGGCCCACTCCGGACGCGAGCACCAGCAGCGTGAGGGCATACGGCAGGGCGAGGAAGATGCCTTCGAGGCGCAAGTCGGCTGCGCGCAGCGAGAACGAGAGCTGCCGTTGCAAGGCGTCCGCCGCGGCGAAGAAGAACGCCGCGGCCGCTGCCCCGAGCGGAGTCCACTTCCCGAACACCATGGCGGCGAGGGCCATGAATCCCTGTCCGGCGGGCATGCGCGCATCGAACTGGCCGACGATGCCGACCGAGAGCGTCGCGCCCCCGATGCCGGCCAGCACTCCGCTGCCGGCGACGCAGAGCGCGCGCAGGGGCAGCACGCGAATTCCCAGCGTCGCCGCGGCCCGCGGATGCTCGCCGATCGCCCGCACGCGCAGGCCCGCGGGCGTGTGCGCCAGCCAGAGATGGAAGAGTACGGGCACGGCGAGCGCCGCATAAGCGAGCGCGGAATGTCCGAAGCGGTCGCGCGATAGCGCGGGGGACGGCGGGCTTACGCCGGCAGAGCCGAAGACCGCCTGTAATAGATACGTCACCAGGCCGAGGGCGACCAGGTTGAGCGCGATCCCGCTCACCACCTGATCGGCGCGGAAGCGCAGCGACAGCAGCGCGTGCACTCCGGCCGCTGCGGCGCCGGCCAGCGCGCCGCAGGCGACTCCCACCCAGGGTGAACCGGAGAAGATCGCGCCGGCCGCCGCGGCGAATGCTCCGAAGCGCATCATGCCTTCGAGCCCGATGTTGACGACGCCCGCCCGTTCGCTGAGCACGCCCCCGAGCGCGGCGAATACCAAGGGCGGCGCGAAGTCGAGG
>Ga0209689_1003649_pt1 | contig 11319 bp, 14 predicted proteins | sample GraSoiAngelo_149_FD_187119 | JGI IMG/M metagenome (GOLD analysis project Ga0209689, IMG submission 187119) | Grasslands soil microbial communities from the Angelo Coastal Reserve, California, USA - 14_1009_09_30cm (SPAdes) (version 2) | ecosystem: Environmental > Terrestrial > Soil > Grasslands ...
GTGGCGGAGCGGGCGAGATTCGAACTCGCGAACGGGGTACGCCCGTTACGGCATTTCCAGTGCCGCGCCCTCGACCAGACTAGGCGACCGCTCCGCAGCCAGTCGATTCTATCCGCCGTTGCGCTGACCAGAGCGACGGCTTTTGCCCGAGGCCCGCCCTTCCAGATTGAACACCGCCGTGATCACAGAGAGGTGCGTCAGCGCCTGGGGAAAATTCCCCAGGAGCTCGCCGGTCTTTGGATCGTATTCCTCGGCAAACAGCCCGAGGTCGTTGGCCGTCTCGGTGACGCGACTGAAGAGCTCCTCGGCTTCCCCCATCCGCCCCATCTGTGCGAGCACATTAACCAGCCAGAGGGTGCAAATGATGAAGGCGCCCTCGGGCTCGTGGAACTCTGACTCCTCCGGGATGTAGCGATAGAGAAAACCATTGCTGGTCAGCTTTTCCTGGAGGACCTTGACGGTCGAAACCACGCGCGGGTCCGTGGCTGGCAGCATCTCGTACATCGGGATCGCCAGCGCCGTCGCGTCGAGATCATCGGAATCCAGTGCCTGGGTAAACGCACCGAGCTGATGGTTGAAGCCGCGCTCCAGGACCTGCTGCTTGATCGAATCGCGCGTGCGTCGAACCGACGTTAATCTCTCCCTCCCCATCCGGAGCGCTTGTTCCATGTGGAGCACCCGGTCGAGACCGCACCACATGAGAACCTGCGAGTAGACGTAGCGACCGGGTCGGCGACGCGACTCCCACATGCCGGAGTCCTCAGCCTCCCAGTTTTCGACAAGGTGGTCGATGACGTCGAGCACGACCTGGCGGCGTGGTCGGGGCATTTGCTTGCGCGCTCGCCAGGCGGTGTAGACCGTCTGCAAGACCTCCCCGTAAATATCAAGCTGGACCTGGTCGACGGCGGCGTTGCCGATTCGGACTGGCTTGGAGCCGCGATAGCCATGGAGATCCTCGATGACGTACTCCGGGATCCGGTCGTCACCATCCACCGTGTACATGACTCGGAATCGCTCGGGGTGCCGGTTGTGCGCCATTCGCAGCCAGCGAAGGAATCCGTCACCCTCCGCAACGAATCCCATCTGATATAGCGCATTCACCAGGTCAGAGGTGTCCCGGATCCAGCTGTAGCGGTAGTCCCAATTCAGGGGACCCCCTGGGCTCTCCGGCAGGGATGTGGTCGGAGCCGCGACGAACGCACCAGTCGGCTGATATTGCATCAGCTTGAGCGCCAGCGCCGATCGATGGAGCGGCTCGTCGAACCGCCCTTCATACGTGGTGGCACGCAACCAGTCCATCCAGTAGTCGTCGGTCTGATGCAGAAAGGCGTGCGCCGCATCGATGCCGATCGCGGCCGGGATGGTTCGGTCCTCGACGTAGTGCAGCAGGATCGCACCCCGATGCCCGGGCATGATCCGGCCCGTCACCACGGCGATGCCGTCGACAAGCTCCAGCGCGGCGTCCTCCGGATACTGGAGAAAGAGCCTGGCCTCCTCCCATTCAGCCGCGATCAGGCCAGGATGAACCTGGCTTAAGCTCGGCACCGCGCGGCCATAGTCGAATCGCGGTTTGAAGGTCAGCTTCCAGGCCGTTCGGCCGGCTTGCGGCTGCATCATTCGAACCAGCCGGAGCGACGGCGGCGGCTTGAGCCTTCTCCGCGGGACTGCGAGCGGCATGAAGTCGACCACGCGCATCCGGGTGTGACCGAGCGACCAGATCGTCTGTAGCACGTTCGAGTCACGGCGGTACTGGCGGAACACGGTGGCGCCGCCGTCGGCAGGAACGAGTTGGAGAAAACCGCCGCGGTCCCAGTCCAGCAGCCGGCCGAAGACCCAGGGGCTGTCGAAGCGTGGCAGGCACATCCAATCGATGGAGCCGGCCTTGCTGACCAGGGCGGCCGATCGCAGATCGCCGATCATGCCGTAGTCCCCAATCGGCGGATAGCGACCCTCGAGCTCAGGCAATGGTTTCGTCAACCCGGCGGTTCGTGAAAGACCATGCGGCCCGCGCCGAACCCGATCAATCCGAGTACCCCGATCACGACCAGCGGAAAGCCGATATGAATCCCGATCAGGGTCAGGCTGAGGAGGATGCCCAGCAATGTGACGCAGCCACTGCAGCCAAGCCCAAAGTTCATCAGGGCCCGCATAGACCGCAAGCAGTCTAACTAGTGGGCGACTTTGTCCGGTTGCGAATCCGCCGCGGGCCGATCACGTCGGGTGGCTGGCTACGGACCCAGACGTTGAGCAAGACCACCGTCCACATCCGAAATGGTCGCCACGTCTCGGCCCGCTGGAGAACCGCCGCTCGATCCGGTCGCTCCTGCAATCCGTACAACAACTGGATCGCTCGCGGGGTCAGCTCGTCGTCGGTGACGGCGTCGACCAGGCCCGCGCCTCGCATGAGAATGCCCTGAGCGAAAAACTCTCCGATTCCGGGCAAGGTTGTGATACTCCGCCTGCAGCCGACCGATCACCGGATCGCGCCGTCCGACCTCTTCAAAGCCGCGCCCGTCGACATCGAGTGAGACGGTGGCGAGTGCCTGCCGCCAGGCTCGATCGGCCTCGGCCCCGGTGGCGCCGTGGATCTCCCCGCGGATCTCGGCGCCGAGCTGGCGGAGGACGACGGCGGCGGAACTCTTCCAGCCCTCCACCGGAAAGGCCATCACAATCGCGTCGCCACGCCTCGGCCAGCCGCCAAAATGGGCCGTCTGCGTCTCGAGATCGAAGGGTCCCTGGGGGACCATTTCGTACCGAGCCATTGATGCGATCGCCAGCTCCTCTCCTTTCTTCAGCCGATGCGCTGTCGCAGCAGGGCCCGTTCCGCCGGATTCTCGGTAAGCTCCAGCGCCCGGTTGAGCGCGGCGGGGACCTCGTTTTCGCGGCCGAGCTCGCGGAGCAACTGGGCTCGGGTGGAATGGTACAGGTGATAGTCCTTCAACTCGTCCGCCAGACTCTCCAACTCCGCCAGCGCCGGCTCCGGACCGGCGACGTGACGCATAGCGATGGCGCGGTTCAAGCGCACTACCGGCGTCGGCCAGAAGATCAGCAACGAGTTGTAGAGCAGCAAGATTTGCGCCCAGTCGGTTGCCTCCCAGGAGGTTGCCTCGGCGTGGCAGGCTGCGATCGCCGCCTGCAGCTGATACGGCCCGGGGCGGCGCAGCCATGACGCGCGCTCCAGCATCGTCGACGCTTCCCTGATCGAGCGCTGGTCCCAGCGACTTCGATCCTGGTCCTTGAGGAGGATCAGACCCCCGGCTCGATCGAACCGGACCGTCGCCCGCGCCAGGTGCAGCTGCATCAGCGCCACCAGGCCGATCACCTCCGGCTCATTCGGGAGCAATCGCATCAACAGGGTTGACAGCCAGCAGGCATCCTCCGCCAGATCCCGTCGTGCCGGCGATGGTCCGGAGGTGGCGAGATACCCCTCGTTGAACGCCAGGTAGAGCACGGCCAGGACTTCGTCGAGCCGCTCGCTGAGCTCGTCGGCGTCCGGCATTCGGTAGGGAATGCCGGCCTCGACGATCTTCCGCTTGGCCCGCACGATCCGTTGCGCCATGGTCGCCTCACTGGTCAGAAAGGCGCGGGCTATCTCCGGCGTCGTAAGCCCGATCACCGCCCGCAGGGTGAGCGCGACCTGCGCCTCGCGGCTGAGCGCGGGGTGGCAGCAGGTGAAGATCAGCCGCAGCCGATCGTCCTGCTCCCCCCTCACTTCCTGGCTCGACGAGGCCACCAACAGCGACAGCTTTTCCAGGTACGTCTTCCCGCGACGGATCCGGTCGAGGGCTTTCCGGCGCGCCGTCGTCATCAGCCACGCGCCCGGGTTCTGCGGAATGCCTTCCGCCGGCCAGTGCTGCAGCGCCTCGACGACCGACTCCTGGACCAGCTCCTCGCCGAGATCGAAATCACCGAGGAAGCGGACCAGCGCCGCGGTCAGCTGGCCCGCCTCCTCCCGAAAGACCGCCGTGAGCGCGGCGTCGACCGCCGCCTGGTCGCTGGACGTCTACATCCCCGGGCGTTCGACGACAGGCCGGAGCTCGACCTTGCCACCGCCGGGCCAGCTCTTGGCGATTCCGATCGCCTCATCCAGGTTGGCGACGTTGAGGACGCCGTATCCCCCGATGGTTTCCTTGGCTTCGGCGAATGGTCCGTCGGTGACGACCGGCTTCCCGCCATTCAGCTTCACGGTGGTGGCGGTGTGCACCGGTTGCAGCTGGTAGCCATCGACGATCTTGCCTTTTCCGCTGAGCTCGCCCCACCACTCGCCGATCCGGCCGAAGATCTCCTTCTGCTTTGCCTCGGGGATGCTTTCCCAGGACCCCGCCTCGCTGACCAGCAACATCATGTACTTCACGCTTGTCCTCCTTGTGGCCTTCCGGCCCTTATTCTGCCTATTCGACGAATGGGGCGACGGCAAAATCGACAGTGGCCGGCCCAATTGCTACGCTTGTAGCCGGTGGCTGAGTCGGCTCGCTACGGCGACCGGGTCGCCGTCCCCGAACCCTATTCGATCGAGCACATCCCCTTTGCCGAGCGGCACGGCCACGGCCGGCAGCTCCTCTGGCTCTGGCTGGCGGCCAACTTGACGATCGCCGACTACGCGATCGGCTTTCTCCCGGTGCGGATCCTGGGCCTCGCCGTATGGCCGACGATCATCGCGCTGGCCCTGGGCAACATTCTCGGCGGGCTGGTCCTGGCCTGGTCGGCGGCGATGGGCCCGGCGGCCGGCTACCCGCAGATGTTCATCGGGCGGCGAGCCTTCGGCCGGGTGGGCGGCTACGTCCCGGCGGCGCTCAACTGGCTGAGCACCGCGGGGTGGTTCACGGTCAACACCATCCTTGGCAGTTTTGCCATTCAGCTGCTGGTTCCTGGACTCCCCTTCCCGGTGGCGGCCGCCATCCTGGTCGTGGTCCAGACGCTGCTTGTCGTCTACGGCCACAACTTGATCCAGGCGTTCGAGCGCTACCTGGCGCTCATCCTCGGCATCCTCTTCGGGATCGCCACCGTGATCGCGCTAACGCACGGCTCGACCATCGCCGCCTGGCAACCGAAGCCGGTCGGCAGCACCCTGGCCCTGTTTGCGATCGTGCTCGCCGTCTCCTTCTCCTACATCATGAGCTGGTCACCGTATGCCTCCGACTACTCGCGTTACCTTCCCGAAATCACCTCGCGCTCGTACATCGCGATTTACGTCTTCATCGGCGCGGCGCTTGCCTCCTTCCTGACCGAGGTCGTCGGTGTGCTGGTCGCCATCCTGGCGCCGGGCGCCGCCACCCCGATCGCGGCGCTCAAGGTCGCGATGGGCGGCTTCGGCGCTTTTGCCGTGGTCGCGGTCATCCTGGGCGCGACCACCGCCAACGTGCTGAACCTCTACTCGAACACCATGTCGGCGAAGGTGCTCGATGTGCGGCTACCCCGCTGGCAGCTCGCCGTCGTGGGCGGCATCCTGGGATTCATCCTGGCACTCGTCGGCTACCAGAACTTCACCCAGAACTACCAGAACTTTCTGATCGTGCTCGACTACTGGATCATGCCCTGGCTGGCCGTGGTGCTGCTCGACTTCTACCTCTTCAAGCACACCGAGCCGATGGGTTTCAGCGGGGCGCCTGATTGGAACCGGACCGGTCCGATCGCCTTCGTCATCGGCCTGCTGGCCTCGTTGCTCTTCATCTCGGAAACGTTCGCCAAGGGTCCCCTGGCGTCGCTCTTCGGCGGCGCCGACTTCGGCTATTTCATTGGCTTCATCGTCGCCGGGGTGGTATACCTTCTACTCAATCGCACCCGCGCGCCGCAACGCTAGCACGATCGAGGAGGAAGGGATGGCTAACAACGAACGCTCGGTGGAGAGCTCGGCAAGCCCGCAGGCGGTCTGGAAGATCTGGTCCGATACGGCGACCTGGCAGGAGTGGAATCCGGACGTGCAATCGATTGCGCTCAATGGACCATTCGCCGGCGGCACCACCGGGACGATGAAGACCAAGCAAGGGACGCGGCAGATTCAGCTGACCGAGGTGGTTCCGGGACGGTCGTTCCGGCTCGAGACCACGGTGATTCCCCTGACCCGCTTCGCTTTCGAGTGCCAGGTGGCCGCCGGACCCGCCGGCAAGACCACCATCAGCCAGGCGATCCGGGTGGGCGGCCCGCTCGGCGGACTGGTCGGGGGCATGATGGGACGCCAAATCGCCGATACCTTCCCGCCGCTGCTGCAGGGCCTGGCCCGCAAAGCCGAGTCGAGCGAGGGCCGGAGCTAGCCAGCTCCCGTCGGGCGTTCGGGAAGGGTCGGGCGGAAGAAGGTACGAACGGGCTCGGGAAAGCGTTGCAGCACGTCGTCCGGAACCTCGAAGCTGACCTCGGTCGCGAACCGGGTGTCGATGAAGCGATCGATGGCGACCTTGATCAGCTGACGGGCGGCATCGACCGGCATCTCGATCTCGGTGAAGGTCGGGCTGTTTTCCTGCAAAAAGGCGTCGAGATCGGCGGACATCTGGGTGGCCAGCCGGCGCAGCTCCGCGGTGGCCTCGCCCACATCCCGGCCGTCGCGGATCGCGCGCAGCTGCTGCCCCTTGAGCTCCCATAGCCTGGCGTTGTAGGGCGCGATGGCAACGCCGAGCTCACGCTGCACCGCCCGAATCCGCTGCAGTCGCGGCAGTCCGACCTCGCGCGCCCAGCGTCGCCGGGCTTCGGCGTCACCGACCGCGCAGGCGCCGTACCACCGGTGACGCGCGAGCAGCGGCCGCGTTTCGAGATGCCGACAGGTGAGCACCGGCTCGAGCGGCTGATAGAGCGTGTCCAGCGGGATGAATTGGCGCGCTTGATAGGCGGGGCAGGCGTCGAAGTCCGCCGCAAACGGCTTGGGATACGGGCACTCGTCGGCGGGCCGCGTCATCGCGCTTCATCATATGAGGTGATGGTTGGACCGCTGTATCTCGAACATCTCTCGGATGCCGATCTCAGGATGCTGGCGGCGGCCACCGAGCTGGACGACGCGGCGCGCCGTGATCCCGGACGAATCGAGGCGATGATCGACAGCCCGGCGGTGTTCCGGCGGCTGTTCGGGACTCCCGGGCGCGATCCGTTACTGCAGGGCTCGCCGTTTCTCCTCTTCGCGGTGCTGGTCCATCGGGCGGTTCGCGACCTGGGCCAGGCGTCATTTGTCGAGGAGTGGGTGGGGCCGCGCCAGCGAGTCCCGGTCTTCGACGTCGGTGGATTGCGAGACTTCGGCGCCGACCCGATGCACCGCTTCTTCCTGGCGGAACTGCTGGCGTCGTACACACACGTCGCCAGTGGGAGCGTGCTGGTGCAGACTCGGCGAGGCTGGCGGCGCCGCCACTTCAGCGAGCTGGACCCGCTCCGCCTGATCGAACTCGCCGAATTGCTGCCGGTCGCGGAGCGCGCATCGGTCTACCGCCGGCTCGGTGATCTCTCGCTCTTTCTGACCGGGGTCTTTCCCGACTACGCCGCCGAGCGGCTAGTTGTCGAGCGGGAGCGTCGCCGGCTGGAGCGGGCGCTGGCCACCGCGGACCGATCGGCGACCGAACGCCGCGACGGGATCTGGCTGCTGGAGTCGCTCGGCCGGCGCGCCTACCGAATCGCCCAGCAGGCCGCCGATCGGCGGAGCGCCATGGCCGGCGTGCTGGCGGAGGTGAGCCAGAACTTCGCCGTGGCCCGCCGGGTGCTGAATTTCATGACCGACCGATACCTCTTCCCGCTGCGCCGGCAGTGGTTCGCGGCCGGCTGATGGCACGATGGGCAGAGTTCCAGGCGGCGGAGCGGGACATGGCCGGTCGCGTCGCGGAACGATTTGCCATCCGCAAGCACAAAACGCTGGCGACGCTGCGCAAGGATGGCTCGCCGCGGATCAGCGGAATCGAGACGGAGTTTGAAAATGGTGAGATCTATCTCGGGATGATGCCGGACTCGCGCAAGCTCCATGATCTTCGGCGCGATCCCCGGCTGGCGCTGCACAGTCCCACCGACGATCCTCCGATCGATCGACCGTCCGGTTGGCGCGGCGAAGCCAAAATTACGGGGCGGGCCGTCGAGGTTTCGGCTGCGAGCTCGCCGGTCGCCGGCGCAGGTCGGATCCGCGTGGATATCACCGAGGTGGTCCTGACCTATCTCAACCGGGCCGGCAACCGGCTGGTGGTCGAGTCATGGCACCCGGGCCGCGGCCGTGACCGGCTCGAACGAGCGTGAAGAGCGCGGCGCTGCGGACGATGCGCAGCCATAGCGAAGATCGACGGCACGCCCTGGTCGCCGCCGCCTTCGGCCAGATCGCTGAGCGTGGATTCGAAGGCCTGCGCACCCGAGAGGTGGCGGCGGAGGCGGGGGTCAACATCGCGACCCTGCACTACTACTTCCCCACCAAAGAAGCGCTGATCCGCGGCGTTGTGGCGCACGCGATGGGCCGTTTCCGCTCGACGCTCGCGCCGCATGGCTCGCCGGACGAACAGCTCGCCAACCATCTCAAGGCCGTCCGCGCCCTGCTGCGGAAAGAACCCGAAATCGCCAGCGTGATGGGCGAGCTGGCGCTCCGCTCCGCGCGCGATACCTCGCTGGCGCGGATCATGCGGGAATCGAACGACGCCTGGCATCGGACACTGCGCGGTCTGCTCCGCCGGGCGGCGCGCGCCGGCGACCTCCCGACCGCCTTCGACACCGACGAGGCGGCGGCCCTGATCGTCGCGACGCTGACGAGCATGGTGCTGCCCTCGATGACCTCGTCACGCAAAGACCAGGCCTTCCGCGAGCTGGAACGCTGGCTGAACAGCGCGGCGGGGACAACCCGATCTCGTCCAAGCAACTGATTGACTCGCCTGCTAGACTGTAGTCAATCATCTGATTGGATTTTCCTGGAGGTCTCCAGCATGGCAATGAATGCTCAGCCATTCGACGGTCCCGGTGACCGCCCGCCAACCCCGGCGCGAGCTCCGTCATTTGTTTCGCTCTTCAATCCGATTGGCCGGCGGTTAGCCGGCGCCGGGTTGATGGGCCCCAACGCCCTGCTGACGGTCCGCGGACGAAAGAGCGGCCTGTCACGTACCACGCCGGTGGCTTTCGTCGAGGTCGATGGCCGCCGCTGGATCATCGCCACCTTCGGCGATGTCAATTGGGCACGCAACCTGCGGGCGGCCGGTGAGGCCAGCATCACGATCAAGCGGCGGGCCGAACCGGTGCGCGCCACCGAGCTCTCCCCCGAAGAGGGCACCCGATTCTTCCGTGAGGTCTTGGCGCCGTACGTCAAGCGGCTGCCGGTTGGCGGCTTGCTGCTTCGTCTGCTGGGAGCGACCGATATCCTGACCGATCCAGAAGGCGCCGCCCGACACCGGCCGGTGTTCGAGCTCCGACCCGCCGCTAGTGGCGACGGTCGGGCCAGGCCGGCGACGCCGGACTCGCGATAACCGGCACGACGAAGCTCGGACGGCCGCGCTCGTACTGAAAGACGCGCGCCGAGACCTGGGCGATCAGGCTGAAGCCGGTGACTTCGTCCGGTCCCTCGACCGCGACGGCGAGCACGTAGCTGACCCGTCCGTCGGTCACGTAGGCGGAATCGTTTTCGGTGCCGTTCAGGCTGCCCACCTTGTGAACGACGGCAACGCCGCCCGGCATGCCGGCCGGAATTCCCTGTTCGAAGGCGGTGTGGGTCAGGATCGGATAGAGCCACTGTTGCGCCCGCGCCCCACCAAGCCGGCCGAGTTCCTCGTTGATCCAGGCCTGCGCGAGGTCATCGGGGGTGGTGGTGTTCGGAATCCACAGCGCTGACGAACCCATCCCGATCGACCGGGCGAAGGCGTTGAGTGCATGAGGACCGCCAAGGTAGCGCACCAGGATGCGCGCCGCTGTGTTGTCCGAGTAGCGGCCGGCGCGGACGGCGAGGTCCTGGCGGCTGAAGCAGGAGCCGTCGTCATAGTCGGCAAACCAGCCGTCCTCGGCGTCGCTGGGCTCGTAGCACAGGACGTCCGATGGACGGACCTGACCGGCGGCGATCTGCTGCGCCTGCGCCATCAGCAACGGGAGTTTGTAGGCGCTGGCCGCGTAGAAGCTCTGGCCGCCGTTGATCGAAAGACTGGTGCGGCGCGGCCCGCTGAGCTCCTGCAGGCTGATGCCCACCCGCCCGCCGCTGCCAGCGGCGATGGCCGTGAGGTCACGTCGGAGCCGGTCGGCGTCCGAGGGCGCGAGCACCGTCGTGACCGGCGGCGGCGGTGTCGTCGCGACCACCAGGGAGATGGCCGGCAGGGGCGCAGTCCGGGCGGCCGGCCCGGTGGCTGCAGCCAGACTGGGGTACGCCGCGCTGCTGACCGGGATCAGGAGCGCGACCCCGAGCGGATAGATCACGCTCCGAAGATAGACGGCACCCCTCACTGCTGAGGTTCAGGTTAGCCACGCGATCCCTGGAGGTCCTGTGAGGGCGATGAGAACCGGTGGCGATTCGTTGATCGACGGGCGCCGAGTCGCTAACGGCCCGGTAAAGGATCAGGGAAGCTGGTCGGGAACCTCGACCACGACCTGCACGCCGAAGGGCGATCGGTTGTAGGAGGCGGCGACCAGGCCACCGATCAGCCCACCCACCAGCGCGGCGAAGATGCCGACGAGCAGCCCGGCAAACGGAACCACGATGAACCAGTCCGATTGGATCCGCTGCAGCACCGGGATCTGGCTGCCGAACGGCAGCAACTGTTCGGTCACGCCCAGCGTCAGGCTCAGGTCGCGCTGCCAGTTCAAGATCGCACCGGCGAACCAGGCCAGCGCCGCCCCCAGCACGCAGCCGGTCACGACCCCCAGCCCGAAGCCGATCCAGCCACCGGCGATCATCGTCGCGCGGACCGAGACGGCGACCACCCGGCCGCTGACCTGGTGCATCACGAGATGGTCACCCGCCGCGCCGAGCGGCGAATCAGGAGCAGCATCACCAGCAGGATGACGGACGGGATCAGCAGCGCCACCACCAGGGCGTACGCCAGGTATCCGAGGAATCGCAGCCCCTGGACCGCGGGCTGCCGTGGCTGGCCGGTGGCGGTCGACACGATCTTCTGACGGGCGCCTTGCCCGGCCCCACCGCTGAACAGCGCGGCGGCCTGCAGGCCCGCCGGTCGCGGATCGCCATTCGGCGCGTATAGCCCGAAGTGTTCGATCTTCACGCCCGGCCGCTGGGTCCAGTAGTCGTCGAGCGTCCACCAGGTGGCCGCCCCCAGGAAGCCCGAGGGTAAGGTATCGAGGTACGGTGCCGCGGCCTGGTAGCTGTCGGCCAGGATCCGGCGCTGCTCCTCCTGGTCGTTGACGCTGTCCGACCAGCGACCGAACTCGAGGATCATGATCGGC
>Ga0209689_1003650_pt1 | contig 11318 bp, 11 predicted proteins | sample GraSoiAngelo_149_FD_187119 | JGI IMG/M metagenome (GOLD analysis project Ga0209689, IMG submission 187119) | Grasslands soil microbial communities from the Angelo Coastal Reserve, California, USA - 14_1009_09_30cm (SPAdes) (version 2) | ecosystem: Environmental > Terrestrial > Soil > Grasslands ...
CAGCAGATAAAAAACCTGCGGGGGCAGCCGGCACTGCCATTCATCCACTTCTGGCCAGAGGGGCACCGCTATGCCTTCGTCATCACCCACGATGTTGAAACGGGCGAGGGCCAGCAGCTCGCGCGCGAGCTTGCCGAGCTCGACGCCGGCTACGGCTTCCACTCCTCCTTTAACTTCGTCGCCGAGGACTACCGTCTCGACGTCGACCTCATCGAGGAGCTGCGCGAGCGCGGATTCGAGGTTGGCGTGCACGGGGTTCACCACGACGGCAGGGCGTTTTGCTCCCGAGCGGAGTTCCTGCGGCAGGCGCAGCGCATCAACCGGCACCTCAAGCGACTTGACGCGGTCGGCTTCCGCACGCCGCTGACGCACCGGCACCCGGAATGGATGCAGGCGCTGGACGTTGAATACGATCTTTCCTTCTTCGACACGGATCCGTTCGAACCCCTTTCCGGTGGAACCATGAGCCTGTGGCCCTTTACCATCGGGCGCTTTCTCGAGCTGCCCTACACCCTGGTGCAGGATTACACGCTCACGGCGATCTTGAAGGAGACGACGCCGCGGATCTGGCTACAAAAGGTTGATTTCATCAGCGCGCATCACGGTCTGGCGCTGGTGAACACTCACCCCGACTACCTCGAGGTCGGCCAGACGCGCAGGGTCTACGAATCCTTCCTCGCGGCGATGCGCAGCCGCGCCGACTTCTGGAACGCACTCCCCTGCGAGGCGGCGCGCTGGTGGCGCGCGCGCACCACGGCGTCCTCCCTGGCTGAGCTGCCTGGCGCCGTGGCCGGCGTGATCGGCGAGGACGGGAACATTTCGGTTGGACCGCTTGAAGCGGTCGCGAGCTGAACCGTGTTAGCGCAGAGAATCGCGACCGCTGCGCCGACGTTGGAGCTGGCGGCGATCGATGACCCTCGATGGACCGCATTCATCGAGTCTCGGCCGGATGCGACACTGTTCCACCACCCGGCCTGGGTGCAGGTGCTGGCCGAGGCCTACGGCTACCATGCGTTCCTCATCGTCCATCGCGACGAGGACGGGAACATCGTGGCCGGGATGCCGGTGCTCGATGTGCGCAACGCGCTCCGGGGCCGTCGCCAGATCTCCCTCCCATTTACGGATTCCTGCCCGCCACTTGCCCGCAACGCCCAGCAGCTGACGTTCTTCGCGCAAGAGCTCACCCGCTGGCAGGTTGACGCGCAGTCCAGCATCGAGATACACGGTGTGCTTCCTGACTTGGACGGCATCGATCGGGTCCAGGTCGGTTTTGGCCACCAGCTCTCGCTCGAGCGCGATCCGGCGCGCGTCTTCAGCCGCTTCCATCCCAACATCCGGCGCTGGATCAGGAAATCGGTGAGGGAGGGATTGACGGTTCGCCTGGGCACGAGTCCAGCGGATCTCGAGCCTTTCTACCGGCTCCACTGGCAGACCCGAAGGCGCCTGGGCGTTCCACTGCAGCCGCGATGCTTCTTCGACAGCCTCTGGCGGCGAGTCATCGAGCCGGGGTTCGGGTTTGTGGCGTTCGTCTACCTGCGCGAGCGACCAATCGCCGCCGACCTGTTTCTGGCGTGGAATGGCACGCTGATCGGCAAGTTCAATGCCTCCGACCAGCAGTTCTGGTCGCTGCGGCCCAACAACCTCGTGGTGTGGGCTGGCATCGAGTGGGCCTGCCGGCGCGGCTACCGCGTGCTGGACTTCGGAAAAACCGACAGCGACAACGGTGGGCTTCGCGACTTCAAGATGGGCTGGGGTTCGACCGAAGTGCCGCTCTTCTATTCCTACCTCGGCGGCCCAGCCCCCAGCCCGCGCGACGGGCTTGCCGCTCGCGTCCTCACGCGGGTGATTCAGGCGTCCCCACCGGTCGTGTGCCGGGTCGCCGGAGAGCTGCTCTACCGGCAGTGCGCCTGACCCGAGTTCAGCGTGGGCCCGCCGCTGGCATAGGACTGATGTCCCGGGCGACCCGGGACACAGTGGACACCGCCGGCGTCGCGCCACACGGGGTGATGGTGCTTGATCTCATTTTCATCGCGCCGCTCCGTACCTAGACTCGAGGGTGATGTCGCGACGAGCGCGGCCCGCGAACCCATCGTGAGGAGAGACGCGTGCTGAACCCGATCACAGCCCAGGATTTGTTTGTACCGGTCGCACCTCCTCGGCCGATCTTCAATCCGGCGGTGATCAAGCGGCTGTTCGACCTCGTGACGGCGTCGTTGGCCCTGCTCGTCGCCCTCCCGCTCCTTGCGCTGCTGGTGATCGCCATCGTGGTCGAGTCGCCCGGCAATCCCTTCTTCGTTCAGGATCGGCTCGGGCTGCACGGCAAGCGCTTCAAGCTGCTCAAGCTGCGCACCATGGTGCCTGATGCCGAGCAACGGCGCGCCGAGATCGAGCATCTCAACGAGGCGCTGCCGCCACTCTTCAAGGTGCGGCGCGATCCGCGCGTCACCCGAATGGGCCGGATCCTGCGCGCCACCAGCCTGGATGAGGTGCCGCAGCTGATCAACGTCGTTCGCGGCGACATGAGCCTGGTCGGTCCGCGGCCCCGTCTCCCCTACGAGTTCGACATCAACGATCCGGCGGTGGCGCGACGGCTGAGTGTGAAGCCAGGCCTGGCCGGCCTCTGGCAGGTCAGCGGTCGGGCCCAGCTGAACTTCGACGAAGCGCTCGCCCTCGACCTCCAGTACGTCGACGACTGGAGCTTCTGGCTCGACCTCAAGCTGATTGCGAAGACCTTCTGGGTGGTCGTCACCCTGAAGGGCGCCTACTAGTAGCCCGGCGACACGTAGTTGATGCCGGCGACGCCGGTAGGCACGAAGTCGCCGCCGGCCGGGAGGCCGCTGTGGATCCCGCCAGTGATGGCCGCGATGGTTGGCCACCGTGCCACGCCACCGCTGTAGATCGGTTCGCAACCGTGACCCCAGCCGGTGTCCGGCGCCACGGAGTTGTACCGCAAGCTCCGATCGGGTTCCTGGGCGTAGTCGTTGACGAGGCTGGTCGGCGGCGCCTCGCAGCCGGTGACGCCCCCGGCAATCCACCAGGCATAGCGATCCGTGTTGCCCGAGCAGCCGCTGACCGTGTTGGGGATGATGTCGATGTTGACGTTGCGGAAGTCGACGCTGCTGGGGTTGCGGATCGCGGGCGAGAAGTAGCCATCGGGCGCAACCTGCATCCCCTGGTAGGAGGTGGTCCCGGTCAGGTGGTCGATCCGCAGCGCCGCCCCGCTGGGTGCGTAGGGCTGGTAGACATCGGCATGAGCGCCCGCGTGCGGCCCGCTGTTACAACCCTGCAACCCCTGGACGCGGACGTTCTGGAGGGTCACCCTGGCCCAGCCACCGGGATAGGTCTGTTGGAGCACGATCCCGTCGCCACTCACGCTGGTGCCAGGGTTCTTGATCAGCACGCCCTCGATGTAGACCTCGCCGCCGTTCGGCCGATTGTTCGGGCTGGTGACGAGGTTGAAGCCGTGACACGGGCTGTTGTCCGTGTCGCAGGGCGTGGGCAGGTCGATCTCGCCGCCGATGATGATGACGGTGTGCCCACCGTTGATGTCGAGTCCGCCCACCACCGGCACCCCCGGCAACTTCACGATCCAGTCCCTGGTGGCGTCCAGGTGGAGGTTCTGGTGTCGTCCGGTATTGGAGACGTAGTAGGTGGCGCAGGCGTGCCCCGTATCTCCGCACGCGGGCGGCCGCCAGGTCAGGGTCGCGCGCGCGGCCCGCGTTGATGGCGCAACCCGCGCGGAAGTCGGCGTGGGCGTGGGGCTTGGGATCGGCGTGGCGGTCGGTATCGGCGTGGGGGTTGGTATCGGTGTGGGGCTCGTGGTAGGCCCCGGTGACAACGCCACCGGTTTCCTTAAGAGCTGAACAACGGCCAGCCCAGCCACCAGCAGCAATACCAGCCCCAATACGGCAAAGGGCCGGAGCGCTTTCATTGTGCGAGCTGCCAATCATGAGGCATCGGGGGGCTGGTGGCAGCCCCGCCACCCGGCGCTTTTGTGACAGTCAGCCTGTGCGCCGGTCTGTCCTATTCGTGGCGGGACAACCTCCTCAGTGACGGGCCTGCCTTCGAGACCTAGGCTCGAGGTGATGGTCCTCGCTCGCGCGACACGGCCTCCTCCCGCGGTGGCGGCCGGCAGGGTGCCGGTCGCCCGGCTGGCCTCGATCGTGACCGTCGCGGTGCTGCTGGCGCTGACCCTCGCGCTCCGGATCTGGGGCCTGCCGGGGACGGGACTGGTGGCGTATGACGAGGGTTGGTCCCTCTCCAGCGGCCGTTTCCAGGTGAGCTTCCTCACCCACCCGGGCGACTGGCTCCGCCTCCTCCATCAGCACGGTCACCTCTTTCCCTTTGGCCATGACTGGAAAATCTCGCACGATCTCCTGCTGGGTAACCTCTTCGCGGCCGGCATCTCGCCGGAAAATCTAACCTGGTACAGCGCGCTGGCCGGCGCCGTCATGGTGGTCGTGCTGGCCGCGCTGGCCTGGAGGCGTTGGGGTGCTCCGGCCGGCGCGGTTGCGGGCGTCTTCGCCGGGGCCGTGCCCTTGAGCATCGTCTACGGTCACCAGATTCTGGCCGAGGCCGACGGCATGGCCGCGGTCGCGGTGGCGCTCTACCTCTGGGACCGCTGGTGGGATCGCCGACCCCGGCGCTTCCTGGTGATTGCCACCGTCCTCGTGTTCGCGTTGACCCTGAGCGTGAATTACCGCCTGCTGCCGACCATCCTGCCAATCCTCCTCGTGCTCGGGTGGCTCGCCCTCCGCTATCGCCGTCAGGATCTGCCGCCGAGGGCGTCGGTCGGACGCCTGGTCGCGGTGTGCCTGATCCCAGCCGCCGGCTTCGTCACGCTCTACCTGCTGTTACTCGGCGGCGCCGCCCTGGGTCTTCCTCGTCTGTCGGGCTACCTGCAGGATGAGTTCGTGCGATCGGGCAGCGGAGCGGCCCTGCCGTTCGCCCTCCCCGATTTCTACGTCCGGACGTTCTGGGACTTTTTGGGTCCGGTGGTCGCGCTGACGGCCGGACTTGGTTGTGCCGCCCTGCTGTGGAGCTGGAAGAAGCTCGATCCCCTGGCCGCCGTCGCGCTTGGCAGCCTGCTCGGAACCTTCGTGTTCTTCACCGCGATCCACGACAAGGCGCCGCGAGCGATCGTCATTTGCGTTCCCTTCGCGGCGCTCGTTGCGGCCCGCGCCGTCACCCTGCTGGGCAACCGGGCGCTGCAATGGGGCGCAGCCCTCACCGTGTGCGGCGCGTGCCTCGTCAGTGGCTGGGCGGGCGGCGACAGCGCGCGCCTCGTCAGCGGCAGTGGTGACGCCGGCCGCTGGCTCGCGGCGCACCCCGGCGCGATCGTGGCATCGCGCGCCCCCGTTTTTGTGGCCTACACGGAACGGAAATGGGATGTCAGCGCGGGGATCGATCCCGCCCACGCGATCGTCGAGCCCGACGGGCACCGTCCCTGGGTGGTCGATGCCACGGTGCAGGGCCTGCGCCAGCGTGACGCGCGCTGGGTCGTCGTCGACTCCCATGCCCTCATCATCAGTCCGAGCCCGGTCTTTCAAGAGCTGATCGCCTGCGGACGACCCGTCGCGGAATTCAATGACCCCGCCGGCTGGTCGCGGTTGAGATTCCTCGAGGAGGCGGACTCGCTCCACCTGGGATACGACGCGGTCCTGGCCTTGCGTGATCGGCTACTGGCGGTGAGCCAGGCACAAACGATTCGTATCTATGATCTCGCTGGGCCCGGTACGGCCTCGTGCGAGTAGCAGGAGCGTCGCCGTGGGACTGATGCCACCCGAGATCTCGATCATCGTCCCGGCATACAACGAGGCCCGGCGGCTGCCCGAAACACTCGACCGGCTCGAACAGTACATCAGCGCGCGCGGGCTGCGCGCCGAGGTGATCGTGGTCGACGACGGCAGTGTGGACGCGACGGCACAACTCGTCCGGGAGCGCGCAGCGGGCTGGCCCGCGCTGTGCCTGTTGAGCGCGCCCACCAACCGCGGCAAGGGCGCGGCGGTTCAGCTGGGGATGGGAGCGGCCCGCGGACGCTTCCGGATCTTTTCGGATGCGGACCTGAGCGTCCCGATCGATGACCTGGACAAGGTGCTGGCGCCGCTGCGTGAGGGCGCCGCGGTGGCGATCGCGTCGCGTGGTCTTACGGCGTCGGACGTCCAGCGCCATCAGCCCTGGCATCGCGAGACGATGGGCCGGCTCTTCAACCTGCTGGTGCGGTTCCTGGTGATGGACGGGATCCGCGATACCCAGTGTGGCTTCAAGGCGTTCACCGCGCAGGCCGCCCAGCGTCTGTTTCCACCGCTGCAGACGCTGGGCTTCGGCTTCGACGTCGAGGTTCTCTACCGGGCGAGACGAGCCGGCTACGCGATCGTCGAGGTGCCGACCCGATGGGTCAATTCGCCGCTCACCACGGTCCGCGCCGGCCAGGGGCTGCGGGCGTTCTACGACCTGCTCTTGATCCCCCGGCGCGTGAGGAAACATTCGATGCCAGTGACGGCGAGCGAGCCGGCGCCTGACTTAGTGATAGCCGGGTGACACGTAGTTGATGCCGGCGCGCCCGACGGGGACGAAGTCGCCGCCGGCCGGGAGCCCGTTGCGGATCCCGCCGGTGATGGCCGGGATCGTCGGCCAGGTCGCCAGGCCACCGACGTAGAGCGGGTCGCAACCCTGACCCCAGCCGGTGTCGGGCGCCACGGAGTTGTAGATCAAGCTCCCATCGGGTTCCTGGGCGTAGTCGTTGACGAGGTTGGTCGGCGGGGCCTCGCAGCCGCCCACGCCCCCGGCAATCCACCAGGCGTAGTGATCAGAGGTCCCGGCGCAGCCGGGCACGGTGTTGGGGATGATGTTGATGTTGACGTTCCGGAAGTCGACGCTGCTGGGGTTGCGGATCGCGGGCGTGAAGTAGCCATCCGGCGCAACCTGCATCCCCTGGTAGGACGTGGTGCCGGTCAGGTGATCGATCCGGAGCGCCGCCCCGCTGGGCGCGTAGGGTTGAAAGACGTCGGCGTGGGCGCCGCTGTACGTGCCGACGTTGCAGCCTTGCAGGCCCTGAATGCGGAGGTTCTGCAAGGTCACCGTCGCCCAGCCGCCGGGATAGGTTTGCTGCAGGTCGATGCCATCGCCCGACACCTGCGTACCAGGGTTCTTGATCAGCACCCCTTCGATGTAGACCTCGCCGCCGTTCGGCGGATTGCTCGAGCTGGAGACGAGGTTGAAGCCGTGACAGGGGGCGTTGTCGGCACTACACGGGTCCGTTAAGTCGATTTCGCCGCCGATGATGATGACGTTGTGGCCACCATTGATGCCCAGGCCGCCGACAACCGGCGTCGTGGGTAGCTTGATGGTCCAGTCCTTTGTGCTATCGAGGGTGAAGCTCTGGTGCGCGCCGGTGTTCGCAACGTTGAGAGTGGCGCAGGCGTGGCTGGCATCACCGCAGGCGGGCGGCCGCCAGGTCAGCAGCGAGCCGGGGCCCGGCGCGGGCGTGGCCGTGGGTGTGGGAGTAGGCGTGGGAGCGGGCGTGGGCGTGGGCGTGGGCCCAGCTGTCGGCGTCGGCGTGGGCCCCGCTGTCGGCGTCGGCGTTGGGACCGGACTCGGGACGGCCACCGCCACGTTGTGCTCCACCGTTGCGGTGCGACCCAGGGCATCGGTGAGGGTCAAGCGCACGAATTTGGTGCCCACACTGGCAAAGGTGAACGCCAGCATCGGGCCGGTGCCGAGGTCACCGCAGGGTGACGGGCAGCCATCATCGGTCCATTTGTAGAAACACGGTCCGGCTCCGCACGTCGAGGCAGTCCCGTCGAACGAGATGGCCTGTCCGGTCGTCGGACGTGCCGGGCTGTAGGCGAAGCTCACCGTCGGGGCCAATCCCGGTGTTGGAAAGACTGGGGGCAGACTCGGCAGCACAGGGTACGACGGTGCCGGTGTCGGAGTCGGCCTGTTCGCGTTCCCATTGCCATTGTTGGCATTGCCATTGGCACTGCCATTGCCATTGCCACGTGTCGGAGATGGCGTGGCGGTGCTGCTTTGAGAGGGCGCGAGCGCCGTTGGGCTGTTCGTATGGCCGGTCACCGCCGCATCGACGGTGTTGACGGCGTTGGTGATTCCGTTCGAGATGGGTGAGTGCAGCACGAGCACCAGGAGGCAACAGAGAATAATGGCAATGACGACGAGGAAGCGGTTAACGTGGTCCATGTCTCCTCCACGGTCCACTTCATCGCAACCGCCCTCGTAACACAATCCGTAAGGGGCCACCAGTCGCTAACGGCGCGGTAGCAGATCCGAATCGCTCCGGATGCGCGTATTTGAATGATTACGACGCGGAAACTGATGCTGAGTCGACCAGACTCACTTCGTAAGATTGGTCAGATCATGCCCATTAGCGTGCTGCTGGTCGATGACAACACGCTTTTCCGTGAGGGCGTTGCCGAGATTCTGCAAAGGGATGGGCGGTTCGACGTGATCGGCCAGGCATCTCGCGGCGATGAGGCAGTGGCGGCGGCGGCCAACCTGCAGCCTGATCTGATCTTGATCGACTGGCAGATCCCGGGTATGACGGGAATCCAGGCGATCCGGCAGATACGCACTCGCGATAAGAAGGTGCCGATCGGGGTGCTGACGATGTTCGAGACGCAGGACCACGTCCGGGAGGCTCTCGCCGCCGGCGCCAACGGCTACGTCGCGAAAGACGCGACGCCGGCCGATCTATGTGAAGCGGCCGCCGCGCTCGCCGGCGGCACGAAAGATCTGGTGGCCGCCCTGGAGCCGGACGTCTCCTCCGCCGAAAGCGCGGCCGCGAGCTCGGTCCTGGCCGTGCTCAGCCCGCGAGAACTCGAGGTCCTGCGTGCCCTGACCAGTGACGCAGGCAACGACGCCATCGCTCATCGCCTGGGGATCAGCGGCCGAACGTTGCGCAATCACATCCGGAGCACCTATCGCAAGCTCGGTATCTACGACCGTGCCCAGGCGGTGATCGTCGCCGTCCGCGAGGGACTGGTGGAGGTGACGCCCCGGCGCCCCTCCTAGGCAGCCCATGACTGGGCGGGAGACCCATGGGACCGGACCCGGGCGCTCGTCCGCGGAAGTCCTATTGTCGGATTCACCTCACGGATCTAGGCTGGAATCCAGGGAGTCAATGATGGCATTGGAGTTCCAGCCCAGATCGGACGCATACGGACACACCTGCCGCCTTCCGTGGCCGAAGGATCCGGAAATTCCGGAAGGCCACTCGTGCGAATGCGGACGGCGGTGGGTCTACCAGCCGGCCCGCTGGGAGCCGCTGCTGACGCTCCAGGAACTCCAAATCCAGCAAGAGGCCGGCGACTTCCTTCAGGGCATCGTTCCACGCTTTCGCCCATCCGCCGGTCAGACGGGCACTAGCGACGGCGTGATCGTGCCCTTGCCTGGCGGTACAACTCCCTGAAGACGATCTAAGCCCCTCCTCAGGCCGGCGTCCCTTTATATGAAGGATGCGTCCCCGGCTGTCAAACAATTGCCGCCCCGGACGTCGGTATTAATGACGGTGCCGGAAAGCCGCCCTTCCCCCGTACAGGGAGGCTTCGCTAAGCCTCCCTCCCCTTCTGGGGAAGCTCGGCCTGAACCATTGGTTAGTTTCTACACTAGGAGTGAAAAGCAGTGCGCACTCTGGCTGACGGAAACGGAGGCGGGAACGGGGTCGATCTCAGCACGGCCCGGTTGACACCTCGCCAGTCCCAGATCCTCAGACTTGCCGCGAACGGCATGTCGGACAAGGAGATCGCGAGGCTGCTCGGGATCACGCATCGGACGGTGCGCACGCACTTCGAGAAACTCTTTAAAGACCGCGGGATTCGTAACCGATCTCAGGCGATCGCGCTGTGGTCCGCGCGCAGCACGGGGGATCGCCACATGCGTCCCGCCGACGAGTGCCCGTACCCCAAGCCCTTCCCGCCGGATTTCACCGAGTGTCCCGCCTACCAGGGGACCCAGATGGTCACGCTGGACCTGTCCCACCGCCCGCTGGGATCGGTAATGACCTGCCGTCACCTGGAGAGCCGGCTGATGCCGAAAACGAATTACCGCTGGTACGGCGCCTGCGTACTCGGTGATGCGGAAGCGCGCCGGCGCTGGAGCAACGCGGTCGGCGTGGAGCGTCTGCACGACATCAGCACGCTGCGTCAGGAAGTGTCCGCGCTCAGCATGCCCTACATCCAGCAGCTGCTCGACCTGAAAAACATGCCGGCCACGGATAACCCCCTGGCGCACACCCGTCGCATGCAGGGCGTGGTCGATGACTTCATGACGAAGATGACGGCGCTACTGCGAGAGCGCAAGGCGGTGCTCGACGAGTTGCATCTCCCGCTGGAAGCGTGTATCCGGCTGCTCGCCATGGCGATCGATCGTTTGGTGCAGCAAGGCCTGACCGAGTCGGAGTGGGAAGTGCCGGACGAGGTGCTCGCCCTCTTCCCGGACGACGTTCGGGCGTATTTCCAGCCGCGGCGGGCAACCGCAGCTTGGGCCCAAGCCCCCCTGAGAGGCGGAAACCACTCCGCCGCAAACTCCTAGCCCGGCCGACCATATATATAGGATGAGAATCGAGCCGGCACGCCCCCTGGAACCGCTTCCGCTTGCCCACCGCGAGTTCCTGGTGGAGGTGTACGGTCCCCTGTTCGGCGCGATCGGGCGGCTGGCCCTGCCGTCCCCGGTTCGGCTCAGCGACTTTGTCAACGAGCGAGAGGGATTTCTGCGACTGACCGATGTCGAATTCGCGACCGATGGCGACATGAGCGCGAAACCGCAGAAGGGTCCCCTGACCGAGTATCTGATCAACAAGACGGGGATCGAATTGATCGCCCAGCCTCCGGCGGAGGCGATCGAGCGCCGCTCGGAAGTCGACCCGGACTACGGCAAGTCGCTCTGGCAGGCCTTGAACAAGATGGCGGTCGACGCCAACGCCGACCTGCGCGTGCCCAAGGATCGGCACTACGTGCAGGTCCACACCCATCGGTTCACGGTGGGCGCCTACCTTCACCTGGCGAAGGGCGCCTCACTCGACGCGGTGCTCTCGCACCTCCCGACGAAGTTCGTCCCGGTGACGGATGCGACCGCCCACTTCCTGGGCGGCACGGGCGAGCCGAGCACCATCGAGCGGAAGCTCATGCTGGTGAATCGCGACCACATCCTGCTGGTCGCCCCCCGGGCCAACACGTAAGTCCGGTCGCGGGTCGTCCAGGAATTCTGGTCAGCTTGACAAGTCGTACTTGGCGGCGCCGGGGTGGGCCACTCTAACTGGCAACTCATGTCCCTCCCCCGCTTGCGGGGGAGGGCAGGTGGGGGGC
>Ga0209689_1003652_pt1 | contig 11316 bp, 6 predicted proteins | sample GraSoiAngelo_149_FD_187119 | JGI IMG/M metagenome (GOLD analysis project Ga0209689, IMG submission 187119) | Grasslands soil microbial communities from the Angelo Coastal Reserve, California, USA - 14_1009_09_30cm (SPAdes) (version 2) | ecosystem: Environmental > Terrestrial > Soil > Grasslands ...
CGATGGCCACTCCGGCCAGCACCGCCAGACGGTTCCTCGCGCAGAGCTCGATGATCCGGCCGATCATGGCATCGCCCGGCGCTACGGCTGCCCGCTCGCGCGCGCGGACTGCAGCGCGCCAGTCGCCTCACGGGCAGGGGCGAACGCCTCCACCGCGCCGCGCATCCGGCTCTCGGAGTCGACGAGGAAGTTGGCGGTCGTCACTACCGGATCGCCCTCCTGGAGTCCTTCCAGCACCTGTACCCGGCCATCGGCGCTCGCCCCGACGCGAACGGTGCGAGGCTCGAAGCGGCCGCCGCTGCGCGCGATGAAGACGTACTGCTGCTCTCCGGTATCGACCACGGCCTCTGCGGGCACCGTCAGGGCGTCATCGGCCGGAACGTCGATGACCAGCGTGCCGGACATTCCGGGACGCAGCCGGAGATCCGGGTTGGGGAGCCGCACGCGAGCGCGCAGCGTGCGGGTGTCCGGGTCCAGCGCCGGAAAGATGAAGTCCACGCTCCCGCGGAACGCCTCGCGCACCGGCATGCCGAGGAGGAGCTGCGCGCGCTGGCCCGACTGCACCCGGCGCACGTCCTGTTCATGCACGTCCGCCAGCACCCAGACGGTCGCGAGATCGACGATCTGGAAGAGCTCGGCGCCGGGCTGGACGTAAAGGCCGGGAAGGACGCTTCGCTTCGCGACGTAGCCGGAAACCGGCGCGCGCAGCGGGATGGCCAGCAGCGGCCGGCCGCGCCTGACGACCGCGTCGATGTCCCGCTGAGCGATCCCGAGGCGCTGCAAGGTGTTGTTTTCTTCCTCGACCGGGCCTGCCGGCACGTTCTGCTTCGCGGCCCATCCCCTTCCCACCAGGAACACCTTCTGCGCGGTCAGGAGCTCCGGACCCGAAACGGTGGCGAGAATCTGCCCCTTCTCGACCCGCTCCCCGACCTGCGCGCGCACTTCCTCGACCCAGCCGGAGAAGCGGGTCGTCACGAGCGCGACGGTGGACTCGTCCGCCGAGACGAAAGCCGTCGTGCGCAACTGCGCGGTGAGCCGCTGGCGCGTCGCGACCGCGGTGCGAATCCCGGCGAGCTGGGTGCGCTCGAGACCGATCTCGATCGGAGCCAGGCCGGGCACTCCTCCCCGTTCCGGTGCGGCCGATTCATGGCGTGTGACGGGAACGAGCTCCATCCGGCAGATCGGGCATTCACCCGGACCATCCCGCAGGATGGTGGGGTGCATCGGGCACTGATACCGGCTGGCGGTCTCCACGACCCGCCGCGCCGGAGGCTCCGAGTACAGCCACGCGACCGCGGCCGCGCAGGAGAGGACAGCGATCAGGGCCCAGCGCGCGATTGCTGCCACGCGCACTCCCGCAGGCGGTGCCTCCTCTTCGATTTCGCGCTCCACCGATCGCGCCTCCCGCAGCCGGGAGGGTGGAGACGGCTCCTGACGGGCGCAAGCTCGCCTGCCCGTTGCGCGCACATCGCGTGTCGGGAAACGGGCAGTTACCCGAGGTGCACCATGCGCGCGACCGACGGGACGCCCTGCGCATTGAGGATGAACAGCATGTACGGTCCCGGCGTGGCGAGATCCGGCACGGCGGGTGCTGTGACCTGCAGCGAGTTGCCTCCCGACGAGCTGAAATGGAGCGGGACGCGGAGCTCGCTCGAGTTGAAGGTGTGCGTAACGGCGCCGTTGCGCATCAGTACCACGGCCGAGATCTGAGCGGCGTCCGGGGAAGAGACCTGGAACGACGCGCCATACGCGAGCGAGTCCGGGGCCTGGGTGATGGTGGGCCGGGCCGCGAGCGAACCGTCGGAGTTGAACAGATAAGGCGGTGAGAACATCTCGATGTTCGGTTCGTCTGTTCCGGACGCGCCTTCTCCGCCGCCGCCCACCAGCACCCGGGCATCGGGCATGAGCAGGGCAACGGAGTGGTAGACGCGGAGGATCGTCATGCTGGACAACTCGGTCCACTTCTCCGTCGCCGGATCCCAGAGCTCGGCGGAAAACACTGCGTGGGTCTCGTCGTTGAAACCGGTCCCGCTGGTGCCACCGGTGATCAGCACCTTGCCATCTGGCAGCACGGTCCCCGTGACATGCCGGCGCGGGTGGTTCATCGATGCCGTGAAACGCCACGCGGGAGAGGCAGCGTTGATATCGATCACCTCGGCAGTGTCGGTCGGCGGGATGGCGCCCCCTGCGATCATCACCTTCCCTGGGGCGTACATGACGGCAGTGCCATAGTCCCGATTGGCGAACTTCGTGGTCGGTCCGTCGCTCCATTGCCCGGTCCCTGTCGTATCGAGGAACTTGGTATGCCGGTCGGAGCCCGCCAGGAAGACGCGGCCGCCTGGCGCGGGGAACAGCTTCGGGTACCAGGGGACCGGAAACTGCGCTCCCGTGAGCTCGCGCCAGGTGCCGTCCGGATTCCGCACCTCGGGGATCTCGTTCAGGAGGTGATCCGCGGTATTGCCGGAAACGACCAGGATGCTTCCATCGGCCATGGTCATCGCGGTCGGATACCAACGGCCGGCGGCCATCGGCGGGGCGGTGCTCCACGTGGACGTGGCCGGATCGAACACATTGACGTCCGGGAGGCCGTACTCGTCCGTGATGTGCCCGCCAGGCACGATCACCTGGCCGTTTGGCAGGACCGCGTTCCCGGAGCAGAACTCCCAGGACGGAGCCTTCACCGTGGAGAACGAATTCGAGTTCGGGTCCCAGACGGTGGCCTCCCCCAACCGGCTCCAGTTGAGGACCCTGCCATCCTGCAACAGCACGACATGGATGGGAACGACCGGCCAGGTCTCGACGGGATCCCACTGTCCAAGCACCGGCGGAGGCGTGAGCTGCACCGTCACGGTCGCGATGGCGGAGATGGCCGGGTCAGCGTGGCTGGTCGCAACGACATGGAACGTTCCGACCGTCGCCGGCGCCGTGTAGAGGCCAGTGGGATCCACGGTGCCGCCGGAATTTCCCTCGCTCACCGACCAGAGCACCGCGGTGTCCGGGTTCCCGCTCACCTGCGCAATGAGACGCCGCGTGCCGTTCACGGCCAGCGTCACCGCCGCCGGCCGTACGACCACCTGGACCGCGCCTGGCCGCACCGTGACAGTCGCTGTCGCAGTGCGCGAGGGATCGGCATGGCTCGTCGCGATCACGTGGAAGGTCCCGGTGGTCTGGGGTGCCGTATAGACCCCGGTGGCGTCGACGGACCCGCCATTGCGCTCTTTTACCGACCAGCGGACGGCGGTGTCGGGATCGCCGGTCACCTGGGCGGAGATCTGAAGCGTGCCGCCCGGCGCCACGCTCGCCGCCGTAGGCGTCACGGCCACCTGGACGAGAGGGAAGTTCTGAGTCGTGCACGGGGTCTGCGAGTTCGCGACCGACCCGATGCGGGTCGTGCCGGCAGACAGGACCACGGTCCCGATGGCGCGGGTGGAGAAGAAGGTCTCGCTGAAGACCTGGCTGCCCGGTGGCGCAGGCAGATCGACCGTCCCCTGATCGCCGGAGTTCTCCACCTTCCAGCTCACCGTCACCGCGGAAGCGGACGAGTTCTGGATCCGGAAGCGGTTTTCGCAGACGTACGTGAGCGAGATCTTCGAGACGTCGATCCCCGGCGACTGGTGATCGCCCGTCGAAGCGCCTTGGCCACATGCCGCAAGCAACGCGGCGCAAACCGCCGCCCGCGCGGTCCCCCTCGAGCCCATGCCCGCCCCCCCACTTCAAGCGACCAAGCGGAAGGTTGCGATAACACTGCCCGGCTGCAAGCCCCCCGAACGCCCCGGGTCGCTTTCGCTCATCTGCTCACGGTTGAACGCAGGCGTGGGCGCTGTTCGAATACAAGGGCTGCAACTGCAGGATCCCGGTGGAGAGCGGGAAGCAGGCAGCGGTGCCAAAGCACTTGTCGCCGATCTCCTGGCCGAGCGGGTCCCGCCAGGCCGTGATGAACGGATCGGTGATGGTCTCGATGAACTCGTGGGCGGCGAAGATGCCGAGCGCGGTCGCTTCGGGCGAGGATCCGTTGCAGCCGGCCACGGTGCGCAAGCACGCCGTTCCCTTGGGATTGGGCAGATAGACAACCAGCAGGGTCTGCCCGTGGCAGAGTCCCCAGTAGTGCCAGGCGCAGAAGGGGGAGTTCCCCGCCGGAAAGACGGACGAGACCACGAAGACCACGTCTCCTGCAGCCGGCGCGATCCCGCTCCTGTCCAGGGCGCGGCAGGCCTGGTCGGCGATCTCGGACTCGGCGGGGTCCTCGGCGGGCGGCGCGCTCGGATCGAACAGGTTTCCCGCGAAGGAAGTGGTCGCGTTCGCCCCGCGCATGTACTCGTCCGTGGCACGAAGCCACGCGGACCCGTCGAGCCCCTGCAGCAGGGACTCGAGGAGCGGACGCGCGTCTGAAGGGAAGGCGTTCACGTCGCCCCACCAGAGCGCGAAGGTGCGCGTCGTGGGGGCGACGGTTCCGCCGTGATCGACGAGGTCCAGCCGCTGCACCGTGACCGTCGCGATGCCGGTCTTGCTCGGGTCGGTGCGGCTCGTCGCCACCACGTGGTAGATGCCCTCATGGTCGCTCGGCGCGATGTACTGCCCGAGCGCATCGATCGTTCCGCCTGCGTCTCCCTCGTGGATGGACCAGGAGACTTCGGCGTCGGTGGTGCCGGGCAGGTGGGCGCGGAAGACGACGACGCTGCCTGTCTCCACCGTCACGGTCTCGGGCTTCACCGGCGAAGACTGCGAAGGCCGCGCCACATACAGGGTCGCCACCGAGACCCGAGCCGGATCGGCGAGGCTCTGCGCGGTCACGTACCAGGTTCCCTCGGTCTGCGGCGCCGTGTAGAACCCGTCCTGACGGATCCTTCCGCCATCGGAAGTCCAGATCACGCGAGTGTCCGCGGTTCCGGTCACCGTCGCGGCGAGCAGCGTCGTCCCGCCCGGCTCCAGGTCTGCCGCCCTCGGCGTGATGGAGACCCAAACGCCGGGGGGACGGACCACGCTGACCACGGCCGTCGCGGATCGGGCCGGATCGACGATGCTCTTCGCCACCAGATGGAAAGTGCCGCCGGCGGGAGGAGCGGTGTACGTCCCGGCCTGATCGATCGAACCGCCTTGCGGACCTTCCATGATCGTCCAGGACACGCGCGTGTCCGTCGACCCCGTCACCAAGGCGGTGAACTGCTGCATCGCCTCGGGCGCGAGCGTGACCGCCTGCGGCGACAACTCCACGGAGATCGTGCTCACGGAAACGAAAGCGGTAGCGGACCGGCCGGGGTCGGCGCGGCTCCTTGCGGTGACGCTGAATGTTCCGGGCGCGTTCGGCGCGGTGTAGATGCCGCTCTGATCGATCGTCCCAGCGTCCGTGGACCAGGTCACCGCTGCGTCCGACGTGCCCGCCACTGCCGCGATGAAGCGGATGGTGCCCCCGCCCGCGATGGCCACCGCGGCAGGATCGATCGACACTTCGACGATCGCCGGCGCCGTCCCTTGCGGTCCGCCACTCCGCCCGCACGCTGCCGAGATGACGGCACACAGCGCCATCCATCCCGCTCGCCCCCTGGCGCGCATTGGCCGCCCCCAGATGTTCAAGTTAGGACGCGGTGCGTTGCTGGACAAGTAACCGTGCTTGCAACGGATTCAGGCAAGCGAGCGCTTCCGGCACAGCATCGCGGCGCGGCTGCTACTCCCGTTTCGCCCCCGCTTTCGCGCGCGCCCGCAACTCGACCATCGACTGGCGGATCCCGGGCGCGTCGAGCGCCTTCGGCGTAAGCCGCAGATACTTGTCGTAGGCCTGCAGCGCTTCCGCGTCGTGCCCCTGCATCGCGTACGCCATGCCGAGGCCGCGGAACGCGACTGCGATGGTCGGCTCGTTCTCGAGCGCGGCCTTGAAGCTCGCCAGCGCTTCGTCTGCGTTTCCTTCCTCGAGGGCCGTTTCGCCGCGGCGGACCTGAGAGAGCGCGAGAGCGTGCAGCATGGCTGCGTGCGAGTTCGCGGCCGGCTGGCGTCTTGCTGGCGGCGACGCTGTGGCTGGAGTCGGTGCCGGCGCCCCGGCATCGGTGTTGGCCGCGAGACCTGCGTCGGCGTTTCCATTCTCGGCGGCAACAACGGTTCCCGCATCCGCGGGGGCTTCTGCGGTGACCGGCCTGGCTTCAGCCGGAGGAGGCGTCGCTTCGGCCGGTGCGGGCTTCGCTTCTGCCGGACCAGGCTTCGCTTCCGCCGGAACAGGCTTCGCGTCCGCCGGGGCCGGCGGGGGTTCGCTGACGACGCGCCTGCTTCCCGATGGCGCCGGCTTCGCCTCCGCTACGGCCGCGTCCCTGGCGGCGGGCGCCACTTCGACCGGCTCCAGAGGCGGTGGCGGCGCGTTGGCCATGGGCAACAGGCCGGAGCGCGGCGGGATCGCGAGCAACCCGAACGCCCAGGCTGCGGCGAAGACCGCCGCCGAGGTGAGCGCCGCGACCGCCATGGCTGGAGCGACCACCGACTGGCGGCGCCGGCCGGCCTGGTCCGCCCGCGTCTGCCCCATCTCGAACCGCTCGATCGTTTCCGACGACTCCCGCTGGGATGCCTCGAGACGCGCCTGCGCCTTGCCGAGCTGCGCCACCTGCGTTTCGAGCTGGTGCAGCCTGTCGTTCAGCTTCGCCGCGGCCTCTTTCTCGGGCGACGTCCGCGAGAAGCGGTTTCGCAGCGCCGAGAGGATGGTCCGCTCTCCCTCCGAAGGCGGGCGTGGCTGGACTTCCTCCACCGCCTCGTGCAGCTGCCGGAGATCCTCGATGCGCCCGCGCCGATCGACAGCGAGGGCGCGGCGGACCACGTCGCCGAGGGAGCCGGTAAGCTCCGGGCCCGCGGCATGGCCCGGCGGCGGCGCGAGCCTGCCGGTCAGCAGCTCGTAGCCGAGCACGCCCGCGGCGTAGACCTGCACCTTCGGGTCGTTCTTGTCCGGAGCGTCCGCGGAGAGAAGCTCGGGCGCGAGGTAGGCCGGTTCGGCCTCCGGCGCCTGTTCATCGAACGCCTCGACGTGAAGCGCGCCCGCATCGTCGATCCGGACGAGCCGCCCCCGCAGCGTAGAGTCGTTGGCGGCCGCCAGCCGCACGGCGCCCGCGAAGAGGACGGCGGCCTCGTTGTACGGCAGCCGCTGTCCGGCCGCGCGCGACTTCTCCAGGATCTCGTAGGCGCTGATCATCGCGTGGACGAACTGTAACCGATCCATGCGGGCGGGTTCAGTAACCGACGCCCATCGACTCGGCCCTGGCGCAAATCCGTGCGCGAGATTTTCTCTCGGGGCGCTCGGCGTTTGATGTGAAGCCTGGCGCCGGTGTTGACTGGGGCGGGGGGAACGTTAGGTTACAGGACGGCGTGAGGCATGGTGCCCACGCCTGGAGTCCCCGCCGGGAGCGACAGGCCCCGGCGAGTTGGAGGAAGCGATGCACCCAGGCATGATGTGGTGGTGGAAGAACGCGCGCCGGCAGGGCTGCGGCCGCGAAGGCGCGTACGCCGGCGAAGGCGGTTGGCAGGCAGGTCCGTGGCGCGGCGGTTCCGGGGATGACTTCGGCGGCGGCTCGTTCGGCGTCCGCCGGCCGCTCCGGTTCCTCGCGTACAAGTTGAACCTGAGCGAAGAGCAGGTCTCGGAGCTGGCGAAGATCCTCGACGAGCTGAAGACCGAGCGTGCCCAGGCGGCCGTGGACGACCGGCGCACGGTGGCCGCGTTCGCCGACGCTCTCGGGCTCGACGCGTTCGACGAGGCGCGGGCGCGCGAAGGCGGCGACCTGCGCGTCAAGAGCGCGGAGCGGCTTCGCGAGGCGGTGATCAAGGCGCTCGGCCGGATCCACGCGCTGCTCGACTCCGGGCAGCGGGCGCAGCTCGCCTACCTGATCCGCACCGGCGTTCTGTCGCTGTAGCGCCTCCCCGCCGGAGGCGGGTTTGGCGATATGTGGTGGCTGCGTGTCTCCGTGAAGACGGAGACACGCTCCCCGCGACTACTTCATGAAGTCGTTCTGATACCCGCCGGCCGCAACGGCAGCGTCGGCCACGTGCTGGATGGCGTCGTCGTTGTTGCGGCCGGTGCTCCCGCGCAGGTTGCTGCGGATGCGCGTGCGCGCGTCCGAATAGAACGTGTACGTCATCGAGAGCTCGTTCTTCGCCTTCTCGAGCCCGCGCTGCTCGATGATCCGGGTGGTGCGCGCCAGCGCGGCGCAGAGCGCCAGCAGGTCGATGGCGATGTCCGCGATCCGCCCCACCAGCAGCTGCTGCTCGACGATGTTTCGGCCATGCTTGCGCAGGGAGCTCTCGGCGACGGCGGCCAGCGATTGCACCGCATCCTCGACGTAGATGACCTGCTCCTGCAGCGCCGGGTGCGCCTTGGTGATCTGCGGCGTGCGGCCATATGGCACCGCCTGCATCGGGACGGACTGCCTCGCCTTGCGCACGGCGTAATCGCGCAGCAGGCCGAATCCCTTGATCGGATCGGTGAGCGAGCTCGCCAGCTCCTTGCCGAAACCCTTCAGGTACTCGCCGGGCTTCTGCAGGCCGGTGAGGCCGATGTACTGGCGGAGAATCTCGTTCGTGCCCTCGAAGATGCGGTTGATGCGCGCGTCCCGCACCGCCTGTTCGTAGAGCTGCTCGCGCATGTACCCCATGCCGCCGGCGATCTGCAGCGCCTCGTCGCTCGCGTTCCACACCGCTTCCGAATTGAACACCTTGGTGGCGGCGCCCTCGACGGAATAGTCGACTCCGCCGCGATCGATGGTCGAGGAAACGATGTAGCAGAGCGACTCGCTCACGTAGAGGTTCGTCGCCATCCGGCCGAGCTTCTCCTTGATCTTGCTGAAGCTCGTGAGCGGCCGCCCGAACTGCTTGCGCTCCGTCGCGTGCGCGATGGCGAGCTGCAGCAGCCTCCGCTGCCCTCCCACGGCGCCGGCGCCCAGCCCGGTCCGGCCATGGTTGAGGATGCTCATCGCCACCTTGAAACCCTTGCCCTCCTCGCCCAGCACGTTGGCGGCGGGCACGCGCACGTTGTCGAAGTAGACGGCGGTCGTGTTCGAAGCGCGGATGCCCATCTTGTCCTCGTGCGGGCCGTGCGTGATGCCGCCGAGGTCGCGCGTGACGATGAACGCGGTGATCTTCCCCTTCTGGTCCGGCGTGTCCGGCGTCGTCTTGGCGAACACCGTGTAGAAGTCGGCGATACCCCCGTTCGTGATCCACAGTTTCTGCCCGTTGAGGATGTAGAAGTCGCCGTCGCGGCGGGCGCTGGTCTTGATCGAGAACGCGTCCGAGCCGCTGCCCGGCTCCGTGAGGCAGAACGCCGCGATGGTCTCGCCGGTGGCGAGCTTCGGCAGGTAGCGCCGCTTCTGCGCCTCGTTGCCGAAGAGCAGCAGTCCCTTGAAGCCGATGCTGGAGTGCGCCCCGAGAGTGACCGCGATGGAGACGTCATACATCGATACCTGCTGCATCACGCGCGCGTACCCGCTGTTCGAGAGCCCGAGCCCGCCGTGCTCCTCGGGCACGATCAGCCCGAACAGGCCGATCTCCCGCAACGACTGCAGCACCTCCGGCGGAAACTCGCCCTCGCGATCCAGCTTCCGCGAGTCGATGCCGCCCATGTACCGGTCGATCGTCTCGCAGATCGGGGCTACGAGCTCGGCCTGGTCGCGCGTCATCCCGGGGTAGGGAAAGAGCTGGTCCTCGAGGATTTCGCCGAAGAACAGCGACTTGCCGAAGGACGCATTCGGATCGAAGGGCATCCTTCGAGTTTAACGCAGCTCGTCGATCCCCGCCGGAAACCGGCCAGGCCAGAGCGCATGTCTACTGGAGCGCGGCGGCCACGATGACCTTCGCCTCGTCCAGGATCGACTTCAGATGCGCCTCGTCGCGGAAGCTCTCTGCATAGATCTTGTAGACGTCCTCCGTGCCGGAAGGCCGGGCGGCAAACCAGCCGTTCTCCGCCACGACCTTGAGGCCGCCGATCTCCGCTCCGTTGCCGGGCGCCCTCGTCAGCTTCGCCGTGATCCGTTCGCCGGCGAGCGTGGATGCGCGCACTGCTTCCGGCGACAGCTTCTTCAGCGCGCTCTTCTGCGCCGGAGTCGCCGGCGCGTCGATGCGCGTGTATACCGGGCGCCCCAGCTCGTCCGACAGCTCGAGATATTGCACGCCGGGATCCTTGCCCGTCCGGCCGAGCATCTCCGCCGCCAGCAGGTCCATGATGATGCCGTCCTTGTCGGTGGACCAGACCGACCCGTCGCGCCGCAGGAACGAGGCGCCCGCGCTCTCCTCGCCGCCGAAGCCGAGCGAGCCGTCGAGCAACCCGTCTACGAACCACTTGAACCCGACTGGCACCTCGCGCAGCGTCCGACCGATCTTCCGCGCCACGCGATCGATCAGCGCCGACGAGACCAACGTCTTTCCCACTTCGGCGCGCGCCGGCCAGCCGCGATTGCTGAACAGGTACTGGATGGCGACCGCCAGGTAGTGATTGGGATTCATCAGCCCCATGCTCGGCGTCACGATCCCGTGCCGGTCGGAATCGGTGTCGTTGCCGAAGGCGAGCTGGTACTGGTCCTTCAGCCCGACGAGCTTCGCCATCGCGTATGGCGACGAGCAGTCCATCCGGATCTTCCCGTCGTAATCCAGCGTCATGAACGCGAACGTCGGATCGACGGTGCGGTTCACCACCGTGATGTCGAGCCCGTACTCGGACGCGATCGGGTCCCAGTAATCGAGGTTGGCCCCGCCGAGCGGATCGACGGCGAGCCGCAGGCTACGCGCGCGCTCGAGATCGATCACGTTGCCCAGATCCCGCACGTACGGCGTGACGAAGTCGTGTTCCTCCAGCGCGCCCGGACGCACCGCGCGGCCGATCGCCTCGGGGTTGCGCAGCAGCTCGTTCGCCCGCTTCTCGATCCATCCAGTCGCCACCGTGTCGGCTGGTCCGCCGTTCGGTGGGTTGTACTTGATGCCGCCGTCCTCGGGCGGGTTGTGCGAGGGCGTGATGACGATGCCGTCCGCGAACCCGCGCGTCAGCCCGCGGTTGTAGGTGAGGATGGCGTGCGAGATCACCGGCGTCGGCGTCGCGCGGCCCGACCAGAGCACGTGCAGGTCGTTCGCCGCCAGCACCTCGAGCGCGGTCTCCTGCGCCGGATCAGAGAGCGCGTGCGTGTCCTTCCCCAGGTAGAGCGGCCCGCTGGTGCCCTGCGCCTTGCGGTACTCGCAGACTGCCTGGGTGACCGCCAGGATGTGCGCCTCGTTGAAGGCGCGCTTGAGCGAGGAGCCGCGATGGCCGCTGGTCCCGAACGCGACGCGCTGCTGCGGATCGGCGGGATCGGGCTTCTCGTCGTAGTAGAG
>Ga0209689_1003653_pt1 | contig 11315 bp, 15 predicted proteins | sample GraSoiAngelo_149_FD_187119 | JGI IMG/M metagenome (GOLD analysis project Ga0209689, IMG submission 187119) | Grasslands soil microbial communities from the Angelo Coastal Reserve, California, USA - 14_1009_09_30cm (SPAdes) (version 2) | ecosystem: Environmental > Terrestrial > Soil > Grasslands ...
TGAACTCAACGTCTGTGTTGATCACACGAATCACGCCGAGTGTGCCGTCCTTTGAAACGAGAATATCACCTTGTTCGGGATTAGCGCGTCTAAGAAATTCCGCGTGATCGTCGGGCGTCACGTAATTGAGTTTCTCGAAGCTGATTCCGAGACCGGCGGTGAGGTTACGGACGGTGACGAATGGAATTCCGGAAGGCACATAGTTTGGCTTTTTGTGAAACGCCATCGACAACCTTCGTTGATAGCTGCTCGACGCTGGCCCACGTCCAACCTTCCGACAGTTTCGGTAATTCGTGCGCATTCGGTGCGACCGGCTCTTTGTATTTGCCTTTGCCATTCCATTTTTCGCAGCGCTCCTTGAGAATGCGCTGCAAAAGAATCTCGGCGGATTCGTAAATGCGATTTTCTTTGCGCGCAAGTTCGGCTTCCGTGGGAACGAGGTGCCCTTCGCAGGCGGCTTTGAGAACGGCGGCGCGATAACGTTTGAGTTTTGTCTGGATCGATCGCAATGCCGCAACTCCAGTTTCCAATCGCGTGAATTGTTTCTCGATCTCCGCCACGATTTGCCGCTGTTCGTCGAGCGGTGGAAGCGGAAACTCAATTTGGCCCAGCGTTTTGCTGTTCACATTTGGCTGACCAATGCCTCGCTTGCCGCGCTCGATCTGTTGCCAATAATCAGGACTCTGAAAGAAGTGAGCGAGGTATCTGGCATCGACATCTTCAGAAACGCGGACCCGAATGCGATATTTTGGAATGTCTTCTGCGACGATATCGCAAGAGGGCACCGCATCCCAATCAACTCGGCCCTCTTGGATATCTGTGATGCGCAAAAATTTTGGACATTTTTGTCTTTGGATCGCACTCGCCGTATGGCCGTATTGGATCGAATCGGCAACGTCCTTCAGCCGAATGTTTGTCGGCGCTCTCACTTGAAATTTTCGATCTTGCGATAAGACGGCGGTTCCTCGCGTACCGACGCCCCATGTTGCGCAGGTGACGCCGCGCGGATCGCAAGCGCGCGTTCGCGCAAGTCGTCGAGCATTCGAAGCTTTTCGGCGATCGGGCGTGCGGCCAGATCGCGCCGTAACGCGCGTTTGCTTTCGAGCATCTTTTTCAAATCAAAACTCACGGCGTCAGGAATTGTTTTTCAAAACGGTTCCACATGTTGGTCAAATCATGTTGCGCGAGAATGGATTGAAATTGTTCGGCATCCAATGCGCCGGCTTCAACGAACTGGAGCAGCCGAGCTTTGTCTTTTGCGCGGCCGGTCTGGAGCGCAATCGCGGCCAGATGTTCGGCGGTGAAAACGTGCGCGGGCACGCCATCGACGTCAATCGTCACGGAATCGCGCAGCGCTTCTTCGAGCAGCAGGCCAGTAGCTGGAAGGAATTGCACCGGCCAATCAGCGATAACGATGAATTCGTCCTGCATCGTGCAGCCGCGGGCTTTGAGATAATCGAAAACCGGTTCGAGGCTAATGAGTGAATCTTGGGGTTGCGCGCGAAACGCGATGAAGATGTCCACGTCGAGCGTGGAAACAGGTTCAAGATAAAAAGTTGCACCGACTGCGCCGCCAATGGCGTAGCGATCGATAATACCATCAGCCTGCATGCGGTTGATCGTTTCGATGACTTCGCGAATCCTCATGCTGCGAGAACAGTGTTAAGCTCATCGAGCAACTTCGGCAGGTCGTTGCCGAAGAGCTGATGCGCTTTGCCAAGGCCGCCGCGTTGGCGAAATGGCGCGAATTCCAAATCGTCCGGCTCGATGGTCACACTCGTGGCGATGTGATCGCGAATGAGATTGAGCCACGCGAGTTGCTCAGACGTGAAAGTTACTCCGGCTTTCGCTTTGTCCATCAGCCATTCGTGAAAACGTTCGGTCACGGAATCGGCGAACGGCTTGAGCACCGGTTGTTGTTCCAGTGCGAATCGGACGAGTGGCACCAGATCGGCAAAACGGTTGACCGCGGATCTGCCCTTTACTTTTTCCGGCGCCTCGCTTTCAAACGCGCGCCACAACTGTGCCTCGTTCCACGACGCGTTTTCCTCGCGAAGTTTTTTCTCCAATTCCTTCAGCATCAGCTCTGTGAGACGTTTCGCGTACGGCCGGCTGTAAAGAATCTGCAGCGCTTCGATCTCGATCTTGTGCTTGTCGATGTAATCGCGAAACGAGCGCGTAGTCTGGCGAAGATCGTCCGCTGTCTTTTTATCGGCACCCGCGCAAATCAATCGATCTTTTGAAACGGTGTCGATGGTTTGCTCGGCGACGCGGTGAACTTGAATAATCTTTTGCCGCAGGTCTGGGTTTGCGGCCAAAGGAGCAGTCGCTTCCTTCGCGAGTTTTTCTGCCGCAGATTTCAGATCGGACGCCGCGAGCGGACGCCCCGGCGGTGCGTCCCTACCAGCTTGCGCTTCGATTTTGTCGGGATCGACAGCTTCAAGAAGATTCTTAGCCAGCTGCGAAAGCGATTGGCCGCCTGCTAACTTTTCCACATCAGCGCGCACATCCGGTTCGAGTTGTTTCTCGAGCCGAATGAGCCGCCCAGCGAGTGACGTGAGCGTTTCTGGTTCGCGCACACCAAGCGCCACACCTTCGAGCAATTTCTCGATCGGCACGCTCGGTTTTTGTTCCAATGGACGCGAATCGCTCTTGTCGCGCTCGCACACGCCGACAGCGTCAATGACCACAAAGTGAGTTTTGACTGTGGCGTCCGGTGTCACGGCTTGGAATTCTGTCGGCGACATGACACGAACGCCGCGACCTTTCATTTGCTCGAAGAAGCTTTGCGATTTCACCGAGCGCATGAAGAACACGATTTCGAGCGGTTTCACATCCGTGCCGGTGGCGATCATATCGACAGTCACGGCGATGCGCGGGTCGTGCGAGTTGCGGAACTTCTGAATCAAATCCTTCGGCTTAGCTCCAGTCGTGCGATAGGTGATTTTTTGGCAGAAGTCATTTCCTTTGCCAAACTCTTCGCGAACGATTTGGACGATGTCTTCCGCGTGCGAATCGTCTTTAGCGAAGATGAGCGTCTTCGGCACAGTGGTGCGGCCAGGAAAAATTTCCGTGAAGAGTCGATCGCGAAAAGTGCGAATCACGGTGCGGATTTGATCTGGTGCAACGACCGCTCGATCGAGTTCGCCAGCTTCATATGCGAGGTCGTCACTGAGCTGTTCCCAGCGCACTTTGCGTGTGAGGCGATCGCGCTTGTCCACGTAGAAACCCTTCTCGACTTTGCCGCCGCCCTTCGTGATCTCGGTGTCGATCTTGTAAACGTCGTAGTTCACGTTTACACCGTCAGCGACAGCTTTCTCGTGATTGTATTCCATCACGAGGTTTTGCTTGAAGAAGCCAAACGTTTGTTTGTTTGGCGTTGCGGTTAGCCCAATCAAATACGCATCGAAATATTCGAGGACTTGCCGCCAGAGATTATAGATAGATCGGTGACATTCGTCGGTAATGATGAAGTCGAAGGTTTCAATCGGAACTGCTGGATTATAGACGACTGGCAGCGGCTCTTTGAACAACGCTGCGATTCGCTCGCCGGAAGCTTCGTCTAGCTCAGGATCGAGTTCCTCGCCCTTGAGCATCGAGTAGAGCCGCTGAATCGTTGAAATGCAGACCCGACTGACGAGATCGAGCTTTGAGGACTGAAGATGCTGGATGTTGTAAAGCTCGGTGAACTTCCGGCCGTCGTCGGGCGTAACGAACTGCTGAAATTCTTTCAGCGTTTGGTCGCCGAGATTTCCTCGATCGACGAGAAAGAGAATGCGTCGCGCGCCGGCGAGTTTAATCAGCCGATAAACCAGATTGGCAGCGGTGTATGTCTTGCCGCTGCCAGTCGCCATCTGCACAAGCGAGCGGCGCTTGTTTTCGGCAAGCGATTTTTCAAGATTGTGGATCGCTTCGATCTGCGCAGACCAAAGATTGGTGGTGGGCATCTGATCGGCGGTCAAAAGATCGCGAAGACGATCGCTTAGCTGGCGCTCGGTTTGCGCCCATTCGACGAGCGTTTCCGGTCGATGAAACGCGAAGATATTTCTACTCGTCGGGACTGCGTCGAGGCGATTGGTGAATCGTGTTTCGGTGCCGGTGGATTCGTACGCGAACGGCAGCGGGTCGTGCCACTTCGGATGATTTTCGAGAACGCCTTTTCCGTACTTGCCGGACTGTTCTTCGACACCGATGAGCGTGTAGCCCTCCGGCTTTGCTTCGACGGTCCCGATTATCTTTTCGTCAGCGAAGAGGAGATAATCTGCCTCGCCACTCTTTAGTAAGCCTTCGCGAAGCGCGATTCCGGTCGCTGCGGAAAGATTGATGTTGCTGCGGTTTTGAATGATCCAGCCACACTCAGCCAACAGCTTGTCTATCTTCTCGCGTGCGAGCTCTTCCGGGGACTGCATGGAAGCGCGGAAAATAGCAGAAATTTAGCTGTGTGAGAAGCCGATTCGGGGAGGTAGATAGTTGATGGTTGAGTGTTGAGAGTTAAAAGTTGAGGGTTGGTCAGCCTTCGCGCACAGCTGCGGCGTCACAGGTAGTTGAGAGTTGAGAGTTGAGAAGATTGTCCCAAACGTTCCGAATACGATTCATTTCTTCAGTAGTCAAAACTCCAAGCCGCCGCTCGAGTTTGACTGTAGAAATGGTCTGCACCTGTTGCAGGTGAAACGCGCCGGGTTTTAGGAACGGCTTCGGAACGTTCAATTCCCAGCGGTTGCCGCGCAGTGACGTGGTATGAAGCACGACCGTGACGAGGTCGAGTTCGTCAGCAGCCGGTTCGCCGGTCAGGAGGAGTGCAGGACGGACCTTGGCGGCCATCCCGAAATCGATCATCCAAACTTCACCCGGATTGACGCCGCGCATCTTCGTCCTCCATCCGGTCGAGCATCAGTGCCCCCGCCAGTGCTCCCTGATTGCACAGACTCACGTCGGAGTCTTGATTGGCGATTTCGAGCAGCCCTTGGCGAACAGCTCGGCGTTCAGCTTCGCTCAGCTTCGGAAGTTCCTTGATGATTTCAGATGCGCTCACTGCGAAATTATAGCCTTCGGTCAGCAATTTGTCAGGCGAGAGCCTATCTGAAACTTTTTCGGATGAGAAGCGGGAAGAAAGGATGAAGGACGAAGAATTGCGGACTGCGGAATGCGGAGAGCGGAGCACGATTGCGGAACTCAGATCGCGGATCGCGGAGAGCGAAAAGGTCAGAAGTTGGAGGCTGCGCCTTTTTGCGGAGGACGGGGAGCTGTGAACTCGCGTTATGCTTTAGAATGCTGTAAGTCTCGCTGCGATAGAGAACTTATCTATGGAGATTCACCAGCTGCGTTATTTGGTCGCGGTGGCGGAGGAAGGAAGCTTTTCCCGCGCGGCCGCCAAGGTGCGCGTCGCTCAACCTTCGCTCAGCCAACAGATTCGAAAGCTGGAAGCGGAGGTCGGTCAACCGCTATTCGATCGTCTGCCACGTTCAGTCGTCCTGACCGAAGCGGGCCGTTGTTTGATCGATTACGCACGGCAAATTTTGGCTTCGATCGGCGACGCCCGCCGTTGCGTCGACGAATTCAAGAACGAGGTCGCCGGCAGGCTGGCGGTGGGCGCAATTCCCACGATCGCGCCATATGTCCTCCCGGAATTGGTCGGGAAATTCCAAAAACATTATCCAGAAGTGACGCTGGAAATCGTGGAAGACGTGACTGACGGCATCGCTCGGCGGGTGGAAGCTGGAGAGCTCGACGTCGCGTTAGCATCCACTTGCCAGCAAGCTCCAACTCTGCGACGCGAATCTCTGGGCAGCGAACCATTGCTTGCGCTGGTCCCGAAAGGACATCCTCTGGCAAAGAAAACTCTGGTCGCAATGGACGATCTCAAATCGCAAAGGTTTCTGCTCCTCCACGAGATGCATTGCCTGTCGCAACAGGTGAATCACCTGCTCGCGGCCCGTCGTCTTCGGCCGGAGATAGCGCTGGCCGGCAGCCAGCTAGGAACGATCGCTAACATGGTCGCGGCTGCGATCGGCGTCTCAATTGTGCCCCAAATGATGGTGAAACACCAAGCCACCCCCGGATGCGTCAGTGTGCCATTCGCTCCGCCGGTTCCGGAGCGGGAACTGAATCTTCTTTACAACCCGCTTCGGTTTCAGAGCAAAGCGGCCGCAGCGTTCCGTCAGGAAGCTGCGGCCGCCTTTTCATGTCAAGATTCGTCGATCGCTCCCAACGCGAAGTAGTAAGCTTTCTATCTCAGCGTCTCTAGCGCCGCCGCCACCAATAGCATCGGCCAGACAGCGAGGATCAGGATCACTCCAAAGAGGGCGAGCTCAGGGAAATAATGGGGTCGTGCCCTGTGCACGTATCGTTCCTCAAGGAACCGTAAAATGCGTAACCGCATCGGCATAGTAGTTTTCATATAATCGTACCTCCTATTATCGTTGTTCTTTGTTGGTTGATGAAAAAGTGAATCAACAGGCCCAGGTTCACGACGGTCCCGCTTAGCGAGACCGAGAATATCGAAGTTCAGAACGACGCGTTGTAGATGACCCAGAACTTTGCCGAGCGGGACCCGGCCGATTACGTTCCAGGACCGTCGCCGCCCTTGATCGTTCCCATCCCTAAACCTGAGCCGTTCATACGGTCAACAACTGGCCACAGCCCGGACGCTCGTTGAAATACTTTCTGCGTCTAGACGCGATAGGATTTTCCTATTGCGGGGAGCCCAATGAGGAATGACAGCCTCCGGCCCAGAGTGGCCTACACTCTGGCGGGAGGACGGACGGTGAGAGGTGAGAGGTCAGAGTGCAGAACAGAAAAGCCACCCTTCATCCCGCAGTAGCGGGATTAACCTCGCGGCTGACACAGCCGCCACTACAGCTCTGCCGCGAGCGGATCGCATGCCAGGGAGCGGCGCAGGCGGGTCCAGCGCGGGGGCATCGAGCGATTTGATCATTCCTCGATTGCGCCGCTTATTTTTCGCAGGTGTTCCCGAAACGTGTAACTGGGATCGGTTGCTCGTTTCTCGAGATACCGCGCAAACTCTAACTGTTCCCGCAGCGAGTGCCCGCTTTTGATCGCCTCCGCCTGATGCCGTTCCCGTTGCCAGATTTCGTGTGCAACGCCAAGCAGTTCGTCGACACGCTCCGCAACGGCAAACAAACAACCATCGTCGTCGGCGAAAACGACATCGTCGGCTTCGACCAGGAAGTTACCAAAGCGTGCGGAACGCAACGCCGAGGAATCACGAGGGTCGAGCCGTCGCGGGCCGGAACGACATGCCCCATAGCTGAAAATGGGCAGACGAATCTGCCGGAGCTCTGGCGTATCGCGATGCACGCCCCAGACTATGATTCCAGCCAAACCGCAGTGTTGAGTCTCGAGCGCAGTTAAATCGCCGATGCAGCCTTCGTCCAAGCGGCCGCCGTTATCGATTATCAGAACTTCGCCCGGTTGCCCCTGCATTGCTTCCAGAAAAACATCGACGCTTCCAAAATGTCCGACCGGTAGCGCTGGGCAGCGAGACGTCGATCGGGCGTCACGGATGCCAGGCGGACTGATTCGGAGCGGAATCTTCAAGCGCAGAGCGGCATCGGCGATGAGCGGAGTCGAAAGTTCGGCAAAAGCGCGAGATAGCGATTCCGCTTCGATGCTGCGACCCTGCTCGCATTCGGCTGGCTTTGCAAAAGGGAGGAAGATTGCTGCAGTCTACCCAGCGGCGTCCCCGCGCGCCGTGTTGCGGATTTCTGCAAACTGTCGGAATGACAGATGTGAAGCAATTTCTTGTCGTTGTTCTGGCGGTTTTCACAGCGTTGAGCTGGGTCTGGGCTAACCTGGGCGACAACGGCGACAAAATTGAAGATTCATACGGCCAAATAATCGAGCGACATTTACTCGATGATGGAGCGGTCAGCGTTCTTTACCATAAGGATCGATATTTTTACTTTGTAATTTTCGCCGACCGCCGCAGCGTTTTGGAAAGATATTCTCACGTCAAGGGTACCGATCTTTCCGAAAAAGAGATCACAAGATTCCTAAAGGCGAATACTGGCGGCGCGACGTGGGCGCCGGACGACAAGTCGAAAGAACGTCGATTCAAACGCAGCGATCACAAGGCTGAGGCAACATACGCGAACATGGCTGGCCGTCCGACCCTGACGGTGCGGGAACTTTACACCGAACGATAACGATTCTTCCTTAGCCGTTGCCTTCCTATGGTCCCTTGGGCGCGGCTTTGTTTCCCGCTTGGATTGCGTCCTGTTCGGTCATGTATTTGCCCTGCCTCGTCGTGCCGTAAAAACGCGAGCCTTCCCTGTGGTAAACATGCGTCTCCGTATTAACCCACACGAGACCGTGGCCCCCGCCCGGTGCGGGTGGGTTGGCCGCTTCCTCGGTCGTGCGCCCTGCAGGCACAGGACTTGCGGCCGGACGCGCTTTTGTCTCAGTTTTTGCTTTTTTGCGAGCGGGTTTTTCTTTGGGCGAAGCCGCTGGCGACCCGCCGGGTGAAGGCGATGCAGCTTTCTCAGCCGGTGAGGGCGATGCAGCGGGCGACTCGGCCGGGCTGGGTGATTGACCTTGCACAATGCAGATCGCGGCAAGTCCGATTACAGAAATGAGGGCAAAAAACTTGGTACTCATAATGTCAGTATAACGAAGCGGCAGGATTGCAGTCAACACATTCCGACGCACAGAGATGCGAAGCCAAAGGGCAGATGACAGAGAACAGAATCAGGGCGCGGGTCGGACCGAGGTCTTTCGCAGCACGAACGCCGCAACGATTCCCACAAGAAAGAAGCCGACGATCTGGATGAACATGTAGCCGGCGGTGTAAACACCAGGGAAGCCATACCAGTTCCAATAAGAAACGTTGGTAGCGATAGCGGCGAGTATTCCGGCAGCCAAAACGAAGCCGACTCGGCCGGCGAAACTCGCGATGCGTGTCTGGGCGAGGAGGAACAGGACCAGGATCGCTTCGAGCAGTTCAGTGCCGAATTCGATTCCGAGCCATTTGCCCAACGTGAACGGGCGCCCGGGCGCATGATACATGAGAATGCCGGAAGGATTCGTCGCCATTTTTTCGCCCATGTGTTTCATCGCTTCGTTCTTTTCCTGTCGGGTTGCGTTCTTGCCGACGCCAGGCGCAGGAAAAATGTAAAGACCGGTCTGTTCGCCGATGTTGTTTTGCATTGCGCCGAGGACGGCTGATTCATTTGGAATTTCGCGGAGGCCAGCTTCGCCCAGAGGCAACGCCATGTGGGCGATCGATGTCCAGATAAACATGACGACTCCCCCTAGAATTCCGGCGAGAAGGATTTTCATGAGTAAGAAGGCTGACGGATGAAGCAGGAATTTAGAAGGAAAAAATTAAGAATTAGAAAGCGGAAACCGGAACAGGGCAAAGGGCAGACTGGAACGTCCAATCGTTAAATCGTTGAAGCGTTGAGAGCGGCCCCCTTCATCTCCAGACACGGGGCTTCCGTGTGTGTCCTACTCCGGCGCGACACGCGGCGAGCCATGGAAGGCAGGATTGAGAATTGCGGAATGCGGATTGCGGAGTGAGGGAAGCAGCGGAAGTTTTCTTGATGTGCTTCCGTAGGGGAATTCTCTTCTCTGTCCTGTGCATTGGTATTGCGTTCGCCGGGTCACGGTTCGCGCAAGCGCAAGAGGCCACATCGGCAACGCTTCCAGAACAGTCACAGCCGGTGGAAGCAACGCCAACACCCGGTCCGAAAAAGCGAACGTCAAAACCGAGTCTCGAAATTTCAGCTGAAACGCCAAGTCCAAAGCCCACTCCGGTCGCAGAACAGACGCCCCCTGTAGAAGAACTGGCAACGCCCGCTGCGACGGCAGAAAAGAAAACGCGTCCAAGAAGGCGGGCGATTTCCGCGCAACCCAAGGCCCCCGAATTTCCGGCTGCCAGCCTGATGTCGATGTCGGCTGCAAAAGCTATGGCAGTTAGCGCTCCTCTGCCCGAGTATCCCTACCAAGCGATACGGGCCAATATCACTGGTACCGGACTTTGCGTTATGCTCGTTGATACCGCGACCGGCAAGGTTACCAGCGCGCTGATGGCGCAAAGCACAGGTAATGCGATTCTCGATAAAGTTACGACCGATACTTTTCTAAGGTGGCGGTTCAAACCCGGAACGGTGTCGCAGGTTCGAGTGCCGATCACGTATGAATGAGATCGTTAAATCGTTGAAGCGGAGGAGGGCGGCGTTCAGTAGATGAATGGCAACAGTCGCCAGCGGGTGCGTTGTTGATAGCAGCGATATTGTTCGCCGAATTGGCGCACCAGAAAATCTTCTTCGGCACGGATGCGCCCGATGATGGGCACGAACATTGCCGCCGTTAAGAGCAGACCGATGATGCTCCGAAACACGAGCGCCCAGCCCACCATCGCGAGAAGCGCGCCGAGATAGCTGGGGTGCCGGACAAAACGGTAAAAGCCGTTGATCTTCAGGCGGTGATCGGATTGAACCGCGACAAAGATGCTGAAGCGATGGCCGAGCTCGAACACGGTAGCAACACGCACGAATCCGCCGATCGCGGTGATGATTAATCCGAGATAACGGACAGTATTCCCGTCGATGGTCCAGCGGTTGAGACGATCGAGATGGGGCGGCAGCCAAGCGAACGCGACGGCGATGATAATCAAAGGAATAAAAATCCACCGGCTAGATGGATCTTCCCGCTGGCCGATTCCAACACTGCTGCTTCCAGAAAAGCCGAAAGCGATTGCGCCGGTTAGGGTGAGGATGATGAGGCCGACGCGCGCTGGATGCGCGAAGAACGTCGTCCAATTGCCCCAACCCCAAATGACGAGTGCGAGAAACGGCAGTGTTCCACCGAGTCCAAAAACGAGGTTCTTAGCGGTCTGATTTGTCATCAACTGACAGCGTGAGCGGGCAGACGAGATCATCAAAGTACACGACGCAATCGCAAGCCTCGAAGTGAGACATCCCGGGTCAGACGGAAAATTGCGCGCGCACTTCCCCGGACACTCGCATTGGCCGGCCGGTTTGAGTATTGACGGGACACCAGAGCGTGCGCGCCTGCGAGAAGAGCTGGTGATCGCTCTTACGCCGGATCTCGGTGAACCGTTCAAACGTGAGGCCAGTGGCTTTGCCGACCCATGTGCGAAGCACGATTTCGTCGCCGAGCGTGGCGGGTATCTTGTAATCGATTTCGTGGCGCAACACGACCCAACCGATCATCTCCTGCGCTTCGGGACTGGTGATTGCTCGCCAGTGGGCGGTGGCGACATCCTGCACCCAGCGCAGGTAAACGGTGTTGTTGACGTGATTTTGCTCGTCGATGTCGTCAGCTAGAACTGG
>Ga0209689_1003657_pt1 | contig 11309 bp, 11 predicted proteins | sample GraSoiAngelo_149_FD_187119 | JGI IMG/M metagenome (GOLD analysis project Ga0209689, IMG submission 187119) | Grasslands soil microbial communities from the Angelo Coastal Reserve, California, USA - 14_1009_09_30cm (SPAdes) (version 2) | ecosystem: Environmental > Terrestrial > Soil > Grasslands ...
CTGGCAGTGCGTATTTACGCAGCTAACTCGGTCCACTAAAAAGTGAAGATACGCCAGAGGACCTTGAAGGTAGCCCAATGCCGATACGCGCGCCGGGTGCGCCTAACAGATCGCTTCAGCTAATTCCGAAGGCTCTCGCGAGCAGACGCGGTGGACGGCGTACTAAATTAGCTGAGAGTTAAGAGATGATTGTTGAGACAAAGGGACATTGCGCTCCCGCCAGCTCCGCGCCGCGTGTTTTATTTACGCTGGGTGGTTGAGCTCCTTCTCGTTAGACCTATGCCCGACAAGGTTCACAAAGGTGACTAAAAGCTCTCTCGATTCTCAGGTATCGCTCCAACAACCTCGCCAGGCACCGCCGGTGAGGCGTGTGTTGCGCATCCTGCTCGGCCTTGTGCTGATGGTTTACGTGGCGCCTGTTTACTTCCAGGTCCCGGTGCGAGTTGCCGTGAGGTCGTTGCTGCTGATGCTCGGCTTGATTGGCGTCTACAGCCTAATCCATATCGCTGTATCCCGACGCATCATCCCCTTTGGCCCGTGGCGAACGGGTTGCTCGTCGCGTTGTATGTTGCCGGTGGTTCGGGGTTACCAATCCTTGGCCACGGAGAGGGCCAGCTCGCAGCCGTTACCTTTTTCGGTGTTTCGTTGGTAGTTGCCCGCGTGCGCGCCGCTCCCGGTTGTGAGGTGATGGCAATCCCCAGTATCCTCTTTGGAAAACACACTGAACTGGCGTGTCTCATCTTCTCCCCCCTCGACAGACTTGAGCGCAAGTTGCGAAGCAAACGCAATGTCTGACCCGTATGTAGGGTGTTAAGTGTAGCAGGCGAGTATGGTTAATTGGTTTTCTTAGTTCACGAACTCGGTTGCATAGCGCACTTATTCCCTATTTATGAGATGGGGTTCTAATCAAAACATAAGCCCTCCCCTGCTCTTCTTTTCTCTCATTCGATTTCAATTGGGACAAGGCAGCATCCCGAAGGTCGCGAATCAAAGCCGGCGCTTTCTCTGCGGACGCAACCAACGCGTCGAGATTCCCACGGTTCCATTCGGCAACAGCGCGATCTCGATCGATGAAATGCGTTTTCCGCAGATAGAGCAGCAGCCCTTCATCCTTCGCGGAAACGACTTCGTAACGCCAATGATGCGCTTCTGCTTCATGACGAACGTCGCGTCCGAAAACAACAAGCGCGTCGCGATGATCACGATATCCCGAGATAACCTTGAAAATTGTGTAGCCGCCGATAACCAAGATCGAGAGAATCAACGCGACCGAACTCCATCGATAGATGCGGGTTCGCGCGGCCTCATTCTTTGTAGCCACCCGCCTTAGGCGGGTCAGATCCAAGTTGTTTGCTGAGGAACGGCTCACAGAGCCGTGGCTACAGGCTGCCCATTTCCCAACTTGCGCCGCAAGCAGCAGACAGAGTGGCGGAACAACGGGAAAAATTCGATCGACGCGTTTTGATGGGATCAGCGACATCGCGACCAGGCCGCCCACGCTCCAGCAAAGCAGCCAGAAGGTTTCAGGTGACATTTCGCGAAAAACCGAGCGCAGCCGCCAGTTTCGTCCGGCGGCTGCCGGAACAATCGCGAAAACGATCATCAGCTCGCTCCACGGAGCAAATTTGTGCAGCAGATGCGGCAAATAAAAATAAAGCGGTTGCGGCCGATGGTTTGTTTCGCCAAAGCGCGCCGCGAATTCGCGTACGACGACTTCACCGAAGAAACCGGCCTGAAAAAGGATTCCGCCGATCACCCAGAGAAGGAAGACAACGAGAGAAGCAACCCAGGGCCACCAGCCGCACCAGGCGCTGACGCTGTTTTGGAGCGCCCTGCCATCCTGGCCGGGGTCACCGACCCCGGCTACAGCTACCGCACGCCATTGAAACAGCGCAATCCCCGGAAGCAAAAACGCGTAAACAATCGGACCCTTAATCAACATCGCGGCGGTGAGCAATGCGAAGATGTAAAATCGATCCCGAGACCTCCACGGTTCTTCCTTCTGAATTTTTCGCCAGATCCATGAGCCAATCAGGAAAATTACGAGCGCAAGCGGCATGTCCGTGCGCACGAGCGTCGCCAGGCGTGGACTGAGCAGATTGAATCCAAACGCGCCGAGTGCGATCGCGCCGGCACTTGTTCCGTAAGCTGAAGTAGCAGAGCGAAACAAAAAAATAGACAGAACAATCGCCGCCAGAAGCGACGGCAACCGCCACGCTACATCCCAAGACCGCGTCAACGCAAAAAGACCGGCTGAAATCCATCCGATCAACGGTGGCTTGGTGGCCACATGTTCGTGCGGCGTCTGCTGATAGAACCAGCGTCCTTCCTTGATCATTTGAAAGGAAGTAAAGGCCTGCTTGGCCTGATCGTAATCGTCGAGCTGCCACGGCAAATTAGCGATGACAGACAAGAGGATCGCGACCGCAGCAACGATCCAAACGGTGCGCTTGTTCTGAAGAAGGTGCTCCAGCAAGGGAACCTCCATGTTTGCAACAGAAGCTAATCGCGCCAGAGAACCGCGCGCATCGGTGCACCATCGCCACCGGCGATTTTTAGAGGCAACGCCGCGAAATTATAAATGCCTGGTCCGACGCCACTCAAATCGAGCGATTCGACGATGGCGATCCCGGTGCCGGCGAGGGCATGGTGATTCTGCAACGATTTAGAATCGATCTCGTCCACCGACGGCAGATCTAACCCCAGCAGCTTGACTCCATTTTTTTGCAGCCACGACGGGACGTTCGCTGCGATCACCGGAATTTGATTCGGAAAAACCGTGGAGTCACTCCATCGGCCGGTTTTTACGAGAAGCCGCGAGCTCTCTGCAATCTCCTCAGAATGCGATTGAAGATCTTCCACCGTGATCAGGTGTTTTTCTTTCGACTGCGAGAAAGCTTGTGTGAGATCGACGACGGCAGCGCGGCCCAGGTAAATTTCGAGCGGCGCTTTCTCGATCGATTCCCCGTTCGTGTCGAAATGGAATTCGGCATCGGCGTGGGTGCCGCTATGCACGCTCATACCGATCGCGCCAAGATTTACGCTCTGGCCCTCCGCTATCTTTCTAGTCAGCCGAAAATGAAACGGCTCGTCTCCGGGCCATTCCGCCAGATCGTCCGAGAGCGTCCGGGAGATATCCCAAATTTTCATCGCTGATCAGTTAATTCGCTTCATATCGATTTCGCGCCAATCTCCTCAACAATTGCGCGCGCGGCTTGGTCGCTCGCTCCGCCTTCGCCCAGCTTGCCGACGATTCTATCGAACTCCGAAATCATTCGATCGCGAGCATCCGCGTCCTCTATTAACCGGCGCACGGCTTTAACAATGGCGTCGGGTCTTGCGCGGTGTTGAATAAATTCGGGAACCACTTCTCTGTCTGCGAGCACGTTAGGCATGCCAAGGTATTTTACGCTAACGACCAGCCGCGCTGCTAGATAAGTAGGCCACGCCACCTTGTAAATCAGCACAAATGGCAGCCGGAAGTAGGCAGCTTCAAGCGTGGCGCTGCCTGAGGCGACAATTCCGGCAAACGCGCGCTGCATAAGCGCAGCCGTTTCGCCCACTTTGATTTGAATGCCTTGTTGTCCTTGTCCACGTCGAACAAGCATTTTCCCCATTTCCCGAGCGAGTTCCTCCGATGCGGCTGCAACTTCGAAACACATATTGCAGTTTTGTTTTTGGAGTTCAGGCAGACTTTCGAGCATCACCGGGAAAATTTTTCGCACTTCGCGCATGCGGCTGCCCGGAAAAAGCCCGATTAAATTCCGATCGCGCTCAGTGCCGATCTTCCGAGCGCGCAATCTTTCGATCATCGGATGGCCGACAAATACCGCGCGCAAGCCAGATTTGTTATAGAGGTCGGCCTCAAACGGGAAGATGCAAAGCATGAGGTCCAGAAAGCGCGCCATTTTTTTGATGCGGCCGCGATTCCAGGCCCATACTTGGGGGCTGATGTAGTAAATGATCTTTTGTCGCGGCGACTGTTTTCGCAATGCGCGAGCGAGGCGCAAATTGAACCCCGGGTAATCGATCAACACGATCGCGTCGGGTTTGCTCTCCTGAATCTCGTTAAGGGTTTCGTGAAACTGTTCTCGAAAGTAACCGTACTTTCTGATCACTTCCCACAAGCCGAGGACGGCTGCGTCATCGATCCAGTTTTTGAATTGCTTGCCAGCGATCTTTCGCATTTGTGGCCCACCGCGTCCGATGAATTGAAGATCGGCATCCCGCTCGCGCAGAGAATACATTAACGCAGCGGCGTGATTATCGGCGCTCGCTTCGCCAGCGACGAAGTAGATGGTCATGGATTTCATTCTTGTTGTAGCCACGGGCCTGTGGCCCGTCCGCGCTCGATGCACCTCAAGAAACCGCCCACAGGCGGTGGCTCAGCAATCAGCACCTGAATATATCAGCGAGCTTTCACGCACTCGAGCCGATTCGCTTCGTTATTTCAACTGCCAGCTCCAGTGCTGCCGTTGCCTGAAACCCGGATACGCGCGGCGCGCGGCCAGTGCTCGCACATTCGATGAATGAGGTGAGCTGACGTTTGAGCGGTTCATCGCGTTCGATCTCGACTTTGTCCCGCGTAATCCGTCCCCAAGCGCGACGATAGATTTCGCCGCTCTGATTTTGATAATCGAGCGAGAGATACGCGTCCTCCTGAAACACGCGAATCTTGCGCATGCGCTCGGGACTGATGCGGCTCGACGTAATGTTTGCCACGCAACCATTCTCGAAACGCAGCCGCGCATTTGCGATGTCTTCACTGCGGCTCAAGACCGGCACCCCCACCGCATCGATACTCTGCACAGGCGAACGAACGAAATGCAAAATGACTTCCAGATCATGGATCATCAGATCGAGAACCACGCCGATATCAGTGCTGCGGTCAGGGTAAGGCGACAGCCGATGCGCTTCGATGAAACGCGGATGGGTCAGGTGTTTTTCGAGTGCGCTTAGAACCGGATTGAACCGTTCGACGTGGCCAACTTGCAAGATGAGGCCCTTGCGCGCCGCCAATTCCGCCAGTTTGCTGGCATGCGCGGTGTTATCGGTGATCGGTTTTTCGACCAGCAAATGTTTGCCGCGCGCGAGCAGAGCCCGTGCAACCTCGTAGTGCGTGTTGGTCGGCGTCGCCACGGAAGCAGCGTCCACCGTGTCAATAAACTCATCGAGCGATTTTGTGGGCGCCGCGCCAAACTTTCTTCCAATCGCATTGCCTCTTACAAGATCGACGTCATAGACCGCCGCAAACTCCGCCGACGGAATTTCTCCGTAAAGCCGGGCGTGGTTGCTTCCGATATGACCAACGCCAACAACTCCAACACGCAATTTTTTCATGAACGAATCGCAGTCAACTCCGAAAGCTTTCGCGGTCAACTGCAACGAAGAATCAAACGCACACGCAGCTGAATTGGAGCGGAACCTCAAAGGTGGATCGCCCGCTCCGCGGACGATACTAATTCATGCGGCTCCGCCGCCAAACTTTAGCATCGAGCATGGAACCGCTCGACCCACCTTTCGCCCTTTTACTTCACACAGTTCGCGAGGAACCAATCGTAGGTTTGCGCGACGCCATCGCGGAGCTGGATCGTGGGACGCCAGCCAAGATCACCCAGCTTGGTGATATCGAGAAGTTTTCGCGGTGTGCCGTCTGGCTTGGTCGCGTCCCAGGCGAGTTCTCCGTCAAAACCAATGACGTCACAGATCAACTCGGCCAGCTCGCGAATTGAGATGTCCTCGCCGCATCCGACGTTAATGATTTCGGGGGAATCATATTTCTCGAGCAGAAAAAGACAGGCCGAAGCAAGATCGTCCACATGCAAAAATTCGCGGCGCGGCTTTCCAGAACCCCACACAATCAGCTCTCGCACCTTCCGCGTTTTCGCTTCATGCGCTTTGCGCAAGAGCGCGGCCAGCACATGTGATGTTTCCAGATCGAAATTGTCGTTCGGGCCGTAAAGATTTGTCGGCATTGCTGAAATGAAATTCGCCCCATATTCGCGAGAATATGCCTGGCAAAGTTTGATGCCGGCGATCTTCGCGATTGCGTAAGCTTCATTGGTCGGTTCGAGCGGTCCGCTCAGCAAGGCTGTTTCGGGAATCGGTTGCGGCGCGAACTTGGGATAAATGCAGGAGCTTCCAAGAAAGAGCAGTTTGCGCACGCCGGCTTGGTGGGCCGCGTGAATGACGTTGTTTTGAATCCGCAAATTATCGAGCAGGAACTCGACTGGAAAATCGTTATTCGCCTTGATACCGCCTACCCTTGCCGCAGCAAAAATCACGACGCCTGGCTTTTCCTGTGCGAAAAAATGTCGCACGGCCTCTTCATCAGCTAAATCAAGCTCCGACCGGTTGCGCTTCGGCAGATTGTTGAAGCCCTCACTTTCGACGCGGCGGATTATAGCGCTGCCGACAAGACCGCGGTGACCGGCAACAAAAATTTTGTCCGATTTTTGCATCATGAGGTTGCCCAGCTGACGACGTAGCATTTTCTTTTTTTTCCGCCTTTGCGCAATCCTCACTTTGAAAAAGGCAATCACGGCTGGATCGCCGTTCGTTTGCTCTTGTTCATTCGCGAACGAGGATTTTGAATTCGCCAATGCGATGGCTAGTAGCATTCTTCTTTTTCGTCGCGCTTGCGATTTGTGCGGCAACCGCTTCGGCTGTCGATGAAAGCGAAGCCCGGCCGGAGTCAACGACTCCGGCGACAGCTTCCGCAGAGGCGCCGGTCGACCAGCTGATTCCGTGGCTGCTTGATGAAGATCGACAATTGCGCGGGATTCCATTTGCCGAAGTAATCCTCGACACGACCGGCAAACATGTCTTGCCTGTCGATGTCAACAGCGAAACCGACCAGCGCGTAATCAAGAAAATCAGTGCGGCGTGCGATGAGGCGATCAAGCGGATGAACGCGCCGAACAGTGTGATTCAAGGCACTTCACGCATCAACGAAGTGAGCAGTCATTTCGAAGATACGCTGCGCGAGTTGCTCAATTCAGCGTCGGGATTGAGCTGCGGTTTTCCCCGTACCGCGCAGGATCGCGTAATGCGTTCCGGCTACCCCGACCTGCGAATTATCGATCTTGCGAGCAAACGCGTTTTCTACCTGGACCCAAAACTTTACGCGGCTGGAAACCGCGACAGTACCTTCCGCACGTTTTATTTCGAGCCGAAAGTGGCGACGAACAAGGTCCGCGATGACGCCGTGCATTTCATCGTCGGGTTTGAGCACGAGCCGCGCGAAAAAAATGGGCGCTGGAAATTCACCCGCTGGGACCTCGTCGATCTTTCTCATTTCAAGGTGAAGTTGAAAGCTGAGTTCCAGGGCAGCAACCGCGACATGTATCGGGCGGAGGCGATTGTGGCAAGCTCGGCTGAGCGAGATTAACTCGTGCTCATGCTCGACGTCTCGATTACGATTGCGAGCAAGAGGAAGAGTAGGAGTTGCTCAGAGGGGCGCTGGACGTAATGGTATTGTTTCAATGATTTCGCAGACAAAAGAGACATTTCAGTTCGATACGATTGACGATGTCGTGAGCGATATCGCCAAGGGCCGTATTGTGATCGTGACCGACGACGCCGACCGCGAGAACGAAGGCGATCTGGTGATGGCGGCAGAAAAAGTGACGCCGGAAGCGGTCAACTTCATGGCCACGCATGGGCGAGGCTTGATTTGTGCGCCCGTTTCGAATGAGCGCGCGGAACAACTCGGCCTGCAACGGATGGTGGCGCAAAACCGCGAAATGCATCGCACCGACTTTACAGTATCCGTGGATGCAGCGCGCGGCGTCACTACCGGGATCAGCGCATACGATCGGGCGACGACGATCCTGGCGATTGCCAATCCGAAATCGTCGCCCGAGGACCTCGTACAACCCGGTCACGTCTTTCCCTTGCGGGCGAAGGACGGCGGGGTATTGCGCCGGACTGGTCACACCGAGGCGGCTGTCGACCTCGCGCACCTAGCTGGTCTGCAATCGGCCGGAGTGCTTTGCGAGATTCTCCACGACGACGGCACCATGGCGCGGTTGGCGGAGCTGATGGAGTTCCGCAAAAAGCACGGACTGCGCATTTGCACGATTCAAAGTTTGATCGCGCATCGCCGCGTCCGCGAAAAACTGGTGGAGCTGGAACAGATCGTAAAAATGCCGACCGAATACGGCGAGTTCGATTTGCACTTATACCGCGCGAAGCTCGACGGCCAGCATCATCTCGCGCTCGTGAAAGGCAAGATCGACAAGGACAAACCAACGCTGGTTCGCGTGCACAGCCAATGTCTTACCGGAGACGTTTTCGGCTCATGCCGATGCGATTGTGGAAATCAGCTGCACGCAGCGCTCCGGCAAATCCAGGAGGAAGGCAGCGGCGTTCTGGTTTATATGCGGCAGGAAGGCCGCGGCATCGGGCTCGCGGCAAAAATTCACGCCTACAAATTGCAGGAAGAAGGACTCGATACGGTGGAGGCAAATGCCAAACTTGGTTATCCAACCGATTTGCGCGACTACGGTCTCGGGGCTCAAATCCTCTTCGATCTTGGTGTCCGTCAGTTCCGTTTTCTGACCAACAATCCAAAGAAAGTCGTCGGCCTCGAAGGTTACGGTCTGGAGATGGTAGAACAGGTGCCAATTCGCAGTGAGGCGAATCCCCACAACGCCAAATACCTTGAGACAAAGAAGGTAAAGATGGGGCATCTGCTGTGATTACGGAGTGCCGATTGCCCGCCACGGCGGGTGAACTTCTTGCGGATTGCGGCGCGATCAAAATGTAAATCTGAAAGCGAATGTCCAGCACCGCGCCGCCTCGTCCGCGAATTCTTAAGACCAGACGCAGGTTCTCCATCGTGGCGAGCCGATTTAATCCGCAATACGTGCAGGGTCTGGTCGATCACGCTGATAAAGAATTGCGCGCGCTTGCGCCGAGCGCGACGATTTTGGTCCAGCGAGTGCCTGGGGCATTCGAAATTCCTGTGGTTGTGCGCGAGGTGGCTTCACGGGGAAAAGCCGACGCGATCATCGCCTGCGGGGTGATTCTGAAAGGTAAAACGAACCACGCGCAAAACCTGAGCCGCTCTGTGACGGACGCTCTCCAGCACATCGCCGTTGATCACGGTGTGCCAGTGATCAATGTCGTGCTCAGTTTTGATAACGAAATTCAAGCGCGCGAGCGCTGCCTGGAAAATAGAATCAACCGCGGGACGGAGGCCGCGCGGGCCGCAGTGGAAATCGTCAACGTCATGTCAGACCTTCGCAAGAGCTAATTTTTATGGGCAAACGACGAAGAGCGCGGGAAGCAGCGATTCAATATCATTTCTGGCGCGATCTTCAGCACGGCGAAGGACCCGAGCATATCGATGATTTCTGGGAATTTTGCCCGGCCACGCCACGTGTGCGCGAATTCGCGCAGCCGCTCATCGAAGGGATGGTCGCGCATCTGCCGGAAATCGATGAACGCATCCGGCGCTACTGTGAAAATTATGAATTCGGTCGTATCTCCGCAGTCGATCGCAACGTCCTGCGGCTTGCGATCTACGAGATGCTTTATCGCGACGACATCCCGCCGGTTGTCTCGATCAACGAAGCGATCGAGGTGGCAAAAACTTTCGGCGGCGCGGAATCTGGCCGTTTTGTGAATGGCATTCTCGATCGGGTGCGAAAGGATCTCACGCGCCCGGCACGCGAGCCAACGCCTTCGGCGCGAGACTCCGAGACTCGTTAAATCGTTTCATCGTTTCATCGGTTAACGATTCGCGACCCATGACCTTTCTCCAATCCCTCGCCCAACAATTCGCCGGCAAACCGATCGACTGGGACGAACTTGAAGAATCCCTCATCCGCGCGGATCTCGGTGTGCCCATGACAACGCGAATCATCAAAACACTGCAAGAGCGCGAAGCCTGGTCCCTAATGGGCATAAGCGACGTTGTGAAAGTCGTGCGCGCGGAAATTGCCCGCATTCTGCCGCACAATCCACCGCCGATCCGGCCGTTGCCTGCGAAGCCAAAAGTAATTTTGCTCCTGGGTGTAAACGGCACTGGCAAGACAACGTCGACAGCGAAACTGGCTCATTATCTTCAGCACGGTCGACATAGTGTATTGCTGGCAGCAGCTGACACTTTTCGCGCCGCTGCCATTGAGCAGCTTGGCGTCTGGGCAAAAAGGCTCGGGGTCGAAATGATTCGGGGCCAATATAATGCCGATCCGGCCGCGCTTTGTTACGAAGCATATCAGGCTGCCGCCCAAGGCAAGATCGAATTCCTCCTATGCGACACCGCCGGTCGGATGCACACGAAAACAAATTTGATGGCCGAGTTGCAAAAGGTGAAACGTACTCTCGGCAAACACGACCCGGACGCGCCGCATGAGACTCTGCTGGTGGTCGATGCAACGACTGGCGGAAATGCGTTCAGTCAAGCGCGCGAATTCCAAAGCGCAATTGGACTCACTGGTCTCATTGTGACCAAGCTCGACGGCAGCGGCAAGGGCGGCGTCATCGTGGCAATTCAGGAGCAACTCGGGATCCCCACACGTTTCATCGGCACCGGCGAAAAAATCGATGATTTCGCTCCATTCGACGCTAGCGAATTTGTCGGGAAAATGTTGTAACTGACGTTCCGAACAGTGGGAGAAGCAATCAAAGAAACCTTCGTACCGGAGGACAGCGTCGCTCCGGTTGGGGCGACGGGACTGCGCGGTTTTCTCGCGAAATTCACGGTGCTCAAGGGAGCGGAACGCGAATTGTGGCTCACGTTCTTGATAAAGCTCCTGATCATCTCCGCCTACTCGATCACGAATAAAACGCTGATTTTATGGCTTTCGTCAGATCTCGGGTTCAGCGATCAAGCAGCGGGAGCTTTGATCGGGTGGGTTTGGGCGCCGGCGATGACCGTGTTCACGTTATTGGCGGGCTCGCTTACCGACGCGCTCGGTCTTCGCCGAACTTTTTTTCTCGGTGTCATTATCTGTCTGATTGCTCGCTCGATGATGGTGTTTACGACGATACCCTGGCTGGCGCTTGCCGGCGGTTTGTTTCCCTTAGTCATCGGGGAAGCACTAGGTACGCCGGTGCTGATCGCAGCGGCGCGGCGATATTCGACTACGCGACAACGCTCGATCTCCTTCTCGATGATCTACATGGTGATGAACGTTGGCTATCTGATCGCTGGCAGCATTTTCGACTACGTGCGCCATTCGTTAGGCGAGTATGGCTACTTAAATCTCCTTGGATTGCACATAACAACTTACCGGACACTATTCCTGGTAAGCCTCGGCTTCGAGGTACTGCTTCTGCCGACGATTTATTTTCTGAGG
>Ga0209689_1003660_pt1 | contig 11307 bp, 8 predicted proteins | sample GraSoiAngelo_149_FD_187119 | JGI IMG/M metagenome (GOLD analysis project Ga0209689, IMG submission 187119) | Grasslands soil microbial communities from the Angelo Coastal Reserve, California, USA - 14_1009_09_30cm (SPAdes) (version 2) | ecosystem: Environmental > Terrestrial > Soil > Grasslands ...
TTTAACCTGTCGTGGGTGTGGCTGGCGGGCCTGGGGTCGGCAATGGTGAACACGGTGTACAGCTACTGGGGCTATTACAACATCTGTCACTTGGGAGGAGAAATCCGAGATCCGGAACGGAATATTCCACGCGGGATTTTTCTTTCGATTTTGGGGATTGCGGTGCTTTATCTGGCGATGCAGACGAGCCTTCTCGGTGTGGTACCGTGGCGGGAGGCGCAGCATTCTCCGTTCATCGTGAGCATGTTCGTGGAAAAACTCTATGGGCCTGGTTCGGCGCGATTTGTCACCTGGATGGTCTTGTGGATCGCCATGGCATCGGTGTTTTCGCTGCTGCTGGGTTATTCGCGGGTGCCTTATTCGGCGGCGCTAGATGGGAATTTCTTTCCGGTATTTGCGCGCCTGCATCCCAGCAAACATTTTCCGCACGTGTCGCTGCTGGTTCTCGGGGGGCTGGCGTTTCTCTTCAGCGTTTCACTGAAGCTGGAGACGGCCATTGCCGGAATTCTTTCCATGCGGCTGCTGGTGCAGTTCATTGGACAGGCAGTGGGAGTGATGTTGCTGCGGCGGCGCTGGGGTACGGAGCGGTTGCCGTTCAAGATGTGGCTGTATCCGCTGCCAGCGGTGCTGACCATTTTCGGGTGGGCGTGGCTGTTCTGGCAGACCGGGGCGACACGGAAATGGGGGCTGGCGGAGATCGCGCTGGGAGCCCTGGCGTTTCTCATTCGCGCGCGGAAGGTGCGACAATGGCCGTTTGGAACGTCGCCGTCGATGGTTAGTGGTTCACAGTGAGCATTCTCGGAGTGGAGGTTGCGTGAATTTCTATTTTCAACGTTTGGCGCTCCTTGCGGTAATGGCTTGCGGGGTGACGGCGTTCTTGCTCGCTCCGGTGTGGGCACAATTTCCTCCAGCGCCGGGGACAGGACTCGGCTTGCCGGAAACCATCGAGGCCATCGAGAGGGCTCGGATTACCACGCGGATCCTGTACGTGACGGCTCATCCGGACGACGAGAGCGCTGCGGTGCTTACCTATGTGGCTCGCGGGCTCCATGCGGATGTCGCGCTACTCTCCCTCACACGCGGCGAAGGCGGGCAGAACGACCTCGGCCCCGAACAAGCACCGCAGCTGGGATTGATCAGGACCGAGGAATTGCTAGCGGCGACACGGGGCTATGGCGTGAGGCTGTACTTTACACGAGCCAAAGATTTTGGCTATTCGAAGACTCCGGAAGAAACGGAGCGGATCTGGGGCGACCAGGTCCTGGAAGACATGGTCGCGGTGATCCGCGGATTTCGCCCCAACCTGGTGATTAACGGCTGGGGAGGCGTGCACACGGGCCACGGACATCATCAAGCCGCGGGGTTGCTCACGCCGAAGGCGGTCGCGCTCGCCGCGGATCCTTCCTTCAAGCTGCGCGGCTCATCGCCGGAAGCACAGGACTCGACGCCCTGGGGTGACCGCAAGCCTGTAATCCTGCTGGATCTCGACCGCAGCGAGGCTCCCAAGGGTTACTTGTTCCCTGTCGATGAGATTGCGCCGCTCTACGGAAAATCATGGCGCGAAATGGGACTCGATGCTTTCGCAAATCATCGCTCCCAGGGAATCACCGGGTTTCTAGCCTCGCCGTTTCTGCGCCGCGCTGTCGCGCTGCTACGCGAGGACGGCGGCGAATTCGATCCCGCCTCGCTGGCCCAGCCACTTGGTCCCCTGGACGAAGACTTTGAAGCCGGGAATATGGGCGCTGACCCGCTCATGCGAACCGTGGATGGCGCCCTGGTGGCGGCCCGGGATGCCGCGCTGCGACTCGATTGGAAGTCGGCCGCCAGTTCCCTGGTTGCCGCAGGTAGGAAAATCAATGAAGTGCCCGTGCCCTCGATTTCCTACCAAGTTCCCGCCCCGGTCGTATCCCTGTCGCGAAGTCTAAAACGGAAACGGGAAAAAATAGACGCGGCTCTGGCTCTGGTCGCCGGGCTGCGACTAGATGCGCTCGCCGATCGCAGCGAGATCGTCCCCGGAGAGACCTTCACGGTTCGCGTGGACTCTCGTCATCGTGGAGAAATTGCCGGAGATTTCAAGAAGCCCGTACTGTTGCTTCCCTCTGATTGGAACGTCACCAAAGAAGAGGCCGAAACCAGTGGGTCCGTTCGGTTTACCGTTTCTGCAGGGCAGAATCCCCAGCGCACGCCGGCCTCCGTTACGGCGATATTGCCGGAACCTCCGCCCCTTGTGGTGGTCAGCCAGGAAGCGGTGGTGGATGGCTATTCGTTTACAGTTAGCTCGCCGGTGACGCAGCTTCGCGCGAGTTCCGCGCGAGCAGATCGAATGCCGCTGCGAATCGTTCCGGCCTACGCGCCGGCGGTCGAGCCAAAACAAGTGATCGAGATTGCCGCCAGACAGGGCAAGCCGTTCGATGTACTGCTTCGGGTGCATTCCTATACAACGCAGGCGAGTGAGGTTCGCGCCGGGCTGACGGTGCCGCGTGGTTGGAAAACCGGCGCAGCCGTGCCATTGAAATTTGAGGGCGTGGGCGACCGCTATGCGCGACTGACAGTGACCCCACCACTAAAGATGGCCAAGGGGCGCTTCAAGATTTCGGCGTACGCGGAACGCCTGGCCGACCGCGCGCGTGGCGACAAGGCGGAGAAGTTCACCACTTCGCTGGAACCTTTGCCGACACTGCCGACGCAGCTTTGGAGCGAACCTGCCCAGTGCGTCCTGCACGCGTTTGACGTGCTGGTGCCGGCGAATCTCCGCGTGGGCTACGTTACGGCGGAGAGCGAACCGGTGCCGGAAGCGCTCGAGCGCCTAGGCATTCGTGTGGAGATGCTGAACGCGGCGGCGCTGGCCTTCCAGGATCTATCCCCCTTCAATGCCATCGTGATCGGGGTGCGCGCGTACGAACTCCGGCCGGAATTGTCTGGAGCGAATCAGCGGCTGCTGGATTATGTATCGAAGGGTGGAACACTCGTCGTGCAATACCAGCGGGAGTTCGCCTGGGACAAATTCCACTATGCACCATATCCGGCCCTGATCTCGCCGCCGCTGCCGCCCGCAAAAGAGGGTGCAGGGCAGGTGAATCGTCCGCTTCCGCGCATCACGGACGAGAACTCTTCGGTGAAACTCCTGAAGCCGAATGATCCGTTGCTCACCCATCCCAATAAAATCACGCCAGACGACTTCCGTGGCTGGGTGCAAGAGCGTGGCCTGTATTTCTGGACGGAATTCGACCCCCAATACACGCCGCTCCTGGCCATGAACGATCCCGGCGAGCCTGACCTCACAGGCGGCCTGGTCTACACTCCTTACGGCAAGGGCACTTACATTTACACGGGCCTGGCCTTCTTTCGTCAGTTTCCCGAAGGCGTCCCAGGCGCTTACCGGCTTTTCGTCAACTTACTCAGTGCGTCCGAGAGTCGCTCCGCCCGGTCCGCAGCGAAAAGACCTCGGCGCTGAACCACGACCAAGGCAAACAATTGACGTCCTCCTGTCCCCAGAAGGAAAGGATTCCTACGGTCTTCCGCTGGTTTTTTCTGAGACGGCTTGCTTCGGTGTGTAACGGACCGCACTTCAGGCGAAAACACGACCGCAGGGCCGAGGACCATGCGCCGCAGAAATCAACAGGGCCTTATATCCCGGTCAAGAACGCCGAGGCCTTACGGCCCACATGGTAAACCACATGGGCACATCGCCGCGCCCAGCTCAGCGTGCTATTCTCTTCAACCGAGGGGTAAAACGCGAATGAAAAAGCACCTTCGAACCCGCTTTGCCAGCCGCACGACTCAAAGGGTCATTTTCTTGTTGCTGGTAGCCGCACTTTCTCTCAGTTGCGTTTCTCTGGCTGCGGCACAGAAGGAAAAGAAAAAGAAGACCGAGCCGGCTTCGTCCACGGGGAGCTCCAAGATGCTGATTCCCTTGACCGACGAACAGCAGATTGATTACGCGCTGTCGGAAATGCTGGGCGCATGGCAACTCGGGGATAGCGAAAAGCTCCGCCAGGACTACGCCGACGATGTTGCCATTGTGAACGGCTCGTGGGCGCCGCCGATTCTCGGCTGGACCAACTATCTTGCCGTTTACCAGCAGCAGCGTGCGCGCATGCAGCAGGTGCGCATGGATCGCACAAATACCTATATCAAAGTGAATGGTATGGTGGGTTGGGCGTGCTACCAGTGGGATTTCGCAGCAGTTGTGGATGGCCAGCAGACAGAATCCCAAGGCCAGACTACCGTGGTACTCGAGAAGCGCAACAACCACTGGGTCATCGTGCTTAACCACACCTCGCTCGCGCCGAGGGTCCCCCAGGCCACTCCAGCCAACGCGCCTTCAGGGCAGCAACCACCTGCCAAGCCGTCGCCGCGCTGAAACTCGCCGGCAAACTATGGAGACCTAGAAAAGACCTTTTAGCCCTTCCTTGAGCCACATTCCAGCAATCAACAGCAGCAGAACGCCTGCCAGGATGCCGGTCCCCATGATGGGCCGCGAGAGCGCGTTGATTTTCTCAACCAGCTCCCGCTGCTCTTTGGCGATATGCTCTTCAGCCGCGTCGAGAAAGATTTGATCATCTTCGTGGCTTGCGAGCAGGCTCCGTCGAAGCAACAGAACGAGGAACACAGCGGTAACGACTCCCCAGACGATCAGCAGGTAAAGCAATGGGCCCGTCAGCGTTTGTGGTTCCATGGTGAACCTCCCGTTGGACCGATCCGCGGTGCCGGCCCGGCCGGCAAGGGGTTTACTTGTCTTGATGGGGCGAGTATAGCACTCTGGATTAGAAATTCTAGTGCCGAGAATTATCAAAACAGATGCTCTTCCCATGAGCTCGCTTGCCTTGGGACCTGGCCGAAAGGCGGCTGGATACCGTCCGGCGAACTGGCAGACGTGCTAGCTTCAGGGGCTGGTAACCCAGGAGAAATTTCGCTTTCGCAGACCTCTACTCCCAGCAGAAAACCCCTTTAGCAGCAAGGGATTACGGGTTGTGAACATTTTTCGCTGCTGCGCTACGATTTCCACTTACTGCGACGCCCCGACGCGGGATTCGTTGCCGAAAGAAATCCGGCAATGTAGAATGACGCCTGTGCCCGAATGGCGGAATTGGCAGACGCGCTGCGTTCAGGTCGCAGTTCTCGCAAGGGAGTGGAGGTTCGAGTCCTCTTTCGGGCACCAATTGATTCGATGGTGAAGCAGAACGCACGCGACTCCGCACCCTCATACTTCCTCCGGCTTGTTTCGCAGAATTCCATCACTCGTACCTCAGCGCCACCATCGGATCGACCTTCGTCGCGCGGCGGGCCGGGAAATAAGTTGCAGATAGCGCTACCAGGATGAGCAACGACAGCGCGCCAAGAAAAGTCAGCGGGTCGGTATTCGTCACGCCGAACAGCATCCGCTTGATCAGCCATGCCGACCAAAGCGCCAGCACTAATCCGACGGCGAGTCCAACGCCAGCAAACCGCATGGCGCGTCGCATGAAGAGCGAAACAATATCTTTGCCGCAAGCACCAAAAGCCATCCGTACGCCAATTTCAGGAATGCGCTGGGTGACGAAGTAATGCATCACCCCGTACACACCGACCGCCGCGAGCAGCAGCGCAAGCGCCGAAAATAGTCCCATCAGCCAAGCCTGAAAACGCCTCGCCGCGGTTTGCTCACGCAGCACGTCCTGCATGGTGGTGATACCGGAAAGGATGACGCTCTTATCGAGCGAACGGAGGGTGCTGCGGATGGTCGGCGCCAGTTGCATCGGGTCAGCGGAGATTCGCACTATCAAGTTAGGCGTGGCTTCTCCCCTTTGCGCCTGAACCTCGTAAATCTCTGCCAGGGGCACCCGTTCGAGACCATGGCTGCGCATATCCGCGACGAGCCCCACAACCGTCACCCACTCGTCATTGCGGCCCCGCGGATCGAATCCCTTTAACCGCTTGCCGATACTGTCTTCGCCGGGCCAATACCGTTTCGCCAACGTCTGATTGATGATTGCCACTGGAGGGGATTCCGGCCCATCCTGTGGCGTGAAGTATCTGCCTTGAAGCAGGGGGATTGCCATGGCGCGAAAATAATCGCCACTAACCTGCGTCCAAACCAGCGGCGTCCAACTGCCGATGGGCTCGGGGGCATGTCCTTCGACCTGGCGCAGCGCGTGATTCTGGTTCTCCTCGAGAAAGAAGATGTTGCCGACGGTGCCCACGGCTTCGACCCCGGGTATTTTGTGCAGTCGCTCCCAGGCCCGCTGGTAATAATCAGCCATGCGGGCAGGAGGAGTGGCGTCCGGATTGGCAAATTGCACTTTCATCGTGAGTAGGTGATCGGGTTGGAAGCCGGGATCGAGTGCCAGCACTTCGACAAAGCTGCGGATCAGCAGGCCGGCACTGGCCAGTAAGACTAGCGAGAGCGCAAACTGAGCTCCCACCAGCAGTCCCTGTAGTCCAAGTGTGCTGCTTGCGGTGCTTTGCTGGCCGGTCTTCAGCAACTCATGGGGACCGGCGGCGGAAAATCGGCGCGCCGGCGCCAAACCAAAACCGAGGCCACAAAGCAGCGCGAGCAAAAAACTGAAGACCAGCACAGCGGTATCAATCCGGGTTTCATCAAGACGCGGAACGGTGAGCGGGGACAGTGCCACGAGCAGATGGAGTGCAGGACCTGTGAGTAGCACGCCTGCGCCGCCGGCGATGATCCCCAGTAACACGGATTCCGTCAGGAGCTGCCGAATGACCCGCCAGCGAGTGGCGCCCATGGCCACCCGCACCGCCAACTCCCGCGCACGCGCGACGCCGCGTGCGAGAAAGAGAGTTGTGAGATTGGTGCAGGTCAGGAGCAGCAGCAGTAGGACGCAGAGTGAAAGCAACAACAGCGGCCGGCGCATTTCGCCAGCGATATACTCATTGAGTCGGCGCACTTCGACACCCAGCGTCTTGTCGGAATCAGGGTACTGAAGCGCCAGGCGTGCCGCGATCGTGTTCATCTCTGCCTGTGCGGCTTCGAGCGGCATCTTCGGACTCAACCGTGCGATGACTTGGAATCTGGCAACGCCTTGCGGACGCGTCTGGCTGAATGGATCGCTGGACGAAGGCTCTTCGTATGGGTTCGTTGTCAGGGGCGCCCAGAGTTGCACCTCGCCCTCAACGCGGTTCTCCCAGTGGCCCGCGAGAAAGGGAAAGCGGAACTGAGGCGGCATCACGCCCACCACCCGCCAAGGCTGGCCGTCAATATTGATATCGTGGCCTAGGGCTTCAAGCGAGCCGCCGAAGCGCGACTGCCAGAGTCCATGACTCAGAATGACCACCCGTTCGCGGTGCTGCAAATCCTCATCGCTAAAGGCGTGACCGAGGAGCGGTTGAACGCCCATGAGCGCGAAGAGATTTGCCGAGACGAAGGCCCCTTGGACCTTCTCTGGCTCCTCGCCGGTCAGGGTAACTACCGACCAGCCTCGCTTGTAGAAGATAGCCAGATCCTCAAAGGTATGTGCCTGACGGCGCCATTCGAGAAAGTCGCGATAACTCGTGCTTCCGTCGGTAACGGCCCAACCGCGGGGGCGCGAGTCCGTAACCCAGAGCATCGTTAATTGTTCAGGGTTCCTATAGGGTAGCGGACGAAGGAGTACGGCGTGCACGACACTGAAGACCGCAGCGTTGGCACCGATACCGAGCCCGAGGATCAGTACCGCAAGAGCAGCGAAGCCAGGATTCTTCTCTAGCGTGCGCATGCCATAACGCAAATCCTGGAGGAAGCCTTCGACGTGGTTCACGCCGCGCGCGTCGCGGCACTCCTCCTTGGCGCGCTCGAATCCGCCAAAGTCCATCCGCGCTCGCCGCAGCGCCTCCGAGCGCGGCACGCCGCTGCGCACCAAATCCTCCGCGACTGCCTCGATGTGAAATCGCAGCTCCGTATCCATCTCGCTTTCCATGCGAGAGCGCCCCACCAGGGCGGGCCACCAGGAGCGAAAGCGACTCAACAAAGTCATACTTCCGCTGGTGTCGTGTGCAGGATTCCAGCGATGACCTCTGCCATGCGGTTCCACTTTTCGGTTTCGCTTTGCAGCCTGCGCTTTCCGGCCGCGGTGAGGCGGTAATACTTCGCCTTTCGATTGTTGTCCGACTCACCCCATTCACTCGCAATCCAACCCTGATGTTCAAGGCGATACCGGGCGGGATACACAGAGCCTTGCTGAATCTCCAGACGATCTTTTGAGCTCTGTTGAATGCAGAGCAGAATGCCGTAGCCGTCGAACGACCCGAGGGAAACGGCCTGGAGGATCAGCATGTCCAGCGTGCCCTGCAGAAGTTCGAGTTGCTGATCCACGAAAGCGGTCTCTCCTAGAAGGACTAGGAATATAATCATAGTCTCCTAGATTGTCAAGGAGAGAGACAAGCTGCTCATCTCGCCGCCCCTGCGGCCTAATCGCTCCGCCTGCGGCGTCCGAGGCCTTCGTTTCCCTAGAAAAAGCTTTCGAAGCCGCGAAGGTTAGGCTTCAGGCAGTGATGGTCAAGGTTTAACGCCGCGCCACAACGCAGCTAAGATTTTCTTCAGCGCTTGCTGGGCATACAGCCAGCGGAATCACTGGAGGCTGCTCGGGTGGACGGGAATGATGCCGTTTGGCCTCTACGGAATCATCAAGATTCAAGATTCTCCCGAGCGGTTCAATTTTTTCCGTGCTACAGAAGCGCCCAAGACCGGCTCTTTCAAAGCGCCCAAGACCTGACAGAAAACGAAGTGCGCGCTCAACTAGAAGTGGCGGGCCTACCGCAAGCTGGAATGGATTCACGGATTTAAGAAGCGCGAAGCGCGTACGAGAGAACGAGGAACAGCTTTCAGCCCCCACTCATTCCTGAGCAGGCGCGGTTGCGACTCTCCCCTTGCGCTTCTACAAGAGAAGCGCTATCTTCCCTGTAGAAGTGATAGGGGAACGAATGGCGGACCGCCGAATCGATCTCCCTCAAGGCACTCTGGACCTCCTGATTCTCCGCACCGTCGCTTTGGAGCCCCTGCACGGCTGGGCGATTTCTGAGCGCATCCACCAGATTTCCAGCAAAGTTCTGTTTGTGCAGCAGGGCTCGCTGTATCCCGCGCTCCATCGCCTGGAGCGCAAGGACTGGATCACCGCGCGCTGGGGAGTATCGGAGAACAATCGCCGCGCCAAGTTTTATGAATTGACTCGGCTGGGGCGCAAACAACTGGAACTTCAAGAAAGCACTTGGCGCACCCTCGCCGCCGCCGTGGCGCAAATCCTCGAGGCCACTTAGGAGACGCTCATGCTGAATGACTTGCGGTTGCGTTTGCGCGCCCTCTTTCGCAGGAAAGCCGTGGAAGTGGAAATGGACGAGGAACTCCGCTTTCACTTCGAGAATCAGGTCGCCAAGCTCATGCGGTCCGGTTGGACGCCGGCAGAAGCCCAGCGCCGCGCCCGGTTGGAGTTTGGCGGCATGGAACAGATCAAAGAGGAATATCGCGAGGCCCGCGGCGTGAGTTTCATCGGAACATTCGTCCAGGACATCCGCTTCGGTCTCCGCATCCTCGGCCGGACACCGGTGATTACCTGCGTTGCCGTTGTGTCACTCGCTCTGGGAATCGGAGCCCATACCGCCATCTTCAGCCTCATAGACACGGTCATGCTCCGGCTGCTCCCGGTCCAGAAACCCGAAGAGTTAGTGCTGCTAGCCAGAACCCATGCGCTGCTGGAAAGTGATCCCACTCCCTCCTTTACCAACGCTCTGTGGGAAGAAGTCCGCGACCATCAGGACGTTTTTTCGGGTGTCTTTTCCTGGAGCGACAGCAAGTTCGACCTCTCCCGGGGTGGGGCGGTCCGCCAGGCCAATGGAATCTTTACGAGCGGCAACTATTTCAGAACGCTGGGTGTCCCACCGGCTGCCGGGCGCTTGATGGCAGCGGCCGACGATCAACCTGGCTGCCCGGGTGTTGCGGTATTGAGCTACGGATTCTGGCAGGATCATTTTGGCGCGGCAGAAGGCGCGGTCGGCGGCACGATTTCACTGGACCATCACATTTTTCAAATCGTGGGGGTCAGCGCACCAGGCTTTTACGGCGTGGAGATCGGCCAGAATTTCGACGTGGCGGTCCCGGTTTGCGCGGCGGCTATTTTCGACGGCAAAGAATCGCGCCTCGAACATCGTTCTTGGTGGTGGCTGAGGATCATAGGCCGCCGAAAGCCCGCAATCAGTGTGGAGCAGATCAACGCGCGGCTCGGCGTGATCTCGCCGGAGGTTTTTGCCGGCGCCTTGCCGCCAGACTGGGATCCGCAGGGAAAGAAAGATTTCGTCAAGCTAAGGCTGGTCAGCTCTCCGGCGGCGACCGGAACGTCATATCTTCGCAGGCGCTTCGGAGAGCCGCTCCACATCCTGATGGCCGTGGTCGGACTGGTGCTGCTCATCGCCTGCGCCAATATCGCCAGTCTGATGCTGGCCCGCGGCGCCGCGAGAAACAAAGAAATCGCCGTGCGCAAAGCTCTTGGAGCAACCCGAGCCCGCCTGATTCGCCAACTGCTGACGGAATGCATCTTGCTTTCCTCGGCGGGAGCCGTCTTGGGAATTCTTTTCGCTCGCTGGGGAAATGCCCTATTGGTACATTACATCTCGACCGGAAGAAATCCGGTGTTCTTGGACCTGTCGCTGGATGGCCGCGTGCTGGCCTTCACCGCCTCGGTCGCCGTTCTCACCGGCACACTGTTCGGCGTACTTCCCGCACTACGCTCGACGAAGGTTTCGTTATCAGCGGCGATGAAAGGCCAGCAGGCCGAAGAGAGCGAGCGCCGGGTCCGATTCCGTCCCGGGAGGTGCATCGTAGCCTTCCAAGTGGCGCTTTCGCTGGTCCTGCTGGTCACTGCCGGCTTGTTTCTGCGCAGCTTCGTGAAGCTGGTAACGCTCGACATCGGCTTCGACCGCAACAACGTCCTAGTCGTAAATGCTAATCTGAAAACCGCGAAGGTGCCGCGGGAGCGGCGTCTCGCCGTCTACCAGGACATCGAGAACCGTTTGCGTGCTCTTTCCGGAGTCGTCGCGGCGGGGCGGTCGGTTATGACGCCCATCAGCGGTTATGAGTGGAACGACCGTATCCATGTAGATTCGCCAAACGCCCCGACCGGGGAAGCCTCGCTGTGCTATTTCAACTACGTCTCGCCGGGATACTTCGGAACCATGCGCAGCCCCATCCTGACTGGCCGTGGCTTCGACGCCCGTGACACCAGCACGGCGACAAGTGTTGCACCTCCGACCGCGGGGAACTTTTTTTGCCATCATTGATTAGCTGCTTGCCAGATTGCTTGATTGACGATGCGCCGCGCAATCCGTTACGGTGTTCGA
>Ga0209689_1003663_pt1 | contig 11301 bp, 10 predicted proteins | sample GraSoiAngelo_149_FD_187119 | JGI IMG/M metagenome (GOLD analysis project Ga0209689, IMG submission 187119) | Grasslands soil microbial communities from the Angelo Coastal Reserve, California, USA - 14_1009_09_30cm (SPAdes) (version 2) | ecosystem: Environmental > Terrestrial > Soil > Grasslands ...
ATTCCGTTCCTGATTAGAATCCGCGTCGAATCGGTGTAATCCGCGGTTTCTTTTCCCTCGAGCCTGAGAAAATTGGCAATTTTTGAGAGGGAATAGGGGCGGGGCGGCTGCCAGGGGCATGTTTCTAGCTTTTACAGTGCCCCGTGCTGGAACACAAGCTGTCGGAAGAAGAACATAGCCAGATCGTCCAGACGATCGAGATGTTTGAGGCGATCACTCAAACTCAGCCTGCCGACTATCAATCGCTGGAGATTCTGAAGGAGGCCTACCAAAAGATTGGGAGGCACGAGGACTCGTTGCGCACTTCGCGCAAGCTGGCGGAAGTGTATTTCAATGTCGGCTCGTACTCGAATGCGTTGCAGGAGTGTGAGGCGATTTTGGTGAAGGAACCGAACGCGCCGGACATCCTCGCGATGGTGGGCGAAATCGAGACGCGGCTGCAAGCTTCAGGCGTGGCGATCGCCAAGACCACCGGGGACGGTTCATTGATCAATATCCATTCGGGCCGCAGCGCGCGGCCCAAACACGCGAACCTGCTGGACCGGGGAGATGACCATCTCGCGAAATTTTTGATCGTGCAGCAGCTTTTCGGCGAAGAGGAAGTGACCGCCGCGCTGGAAATGGTCAAACAACTCAACAAAGATTTAAGCGGGCAGGCGCTGGCGGCTTCGCTGGTGGATTCCCTTTGCAAGGAGGACCCGGGCCGGCTGGATGCGGTGCTCTCAGCGTTGATCGATCGGACTAAATTCGCCTATGTGCCGCTCGAGTATTATGAGGTGGATCGGCAGATCGGGCCGATGCTGCCGGATTACCTGACGCTGGGGCGTTTGTTTGTGCCGTTCGATCTGGTCAGCCGCACGATGATGGTGGCGTGCTGCAATCCTTTCGACGCTGGCGGACGCGACACCGTGCAGCAAAAAGTGGATTACACGGTCTCGTGGTACCTGTCGCGGCCATCAGCCATCGTAAAAAGCTTGCAGTCCATCTACCGGCTGGAGACGGGGGATTAAGCGTTCACCGACATGACAAGCAAATCTTTCGCAGAACGCATCGCTGAGGTCCTGATCGAAGACGGTCTCCTGCTGCCGAACCAGCTCGAGGAAGCGGTCAGCATTCAGAAAACCGAAGGCGGGCGCTTGTTGAAGATCTTGACGGACAAACAGTTCGTCACCGAGCAGGACATGGCCTTCAGCACGGGGCGCTGTCTCAACACGCCGCCCATCAATCTGGCGAAATTACACGTGCCGGAAGAAGTGATGGCGCTGGTGCCGCGCGATATGGCCAAGACGAACAAGCTGGTGCCGATCGCGCGCTTGAACGGGAAACTTTTCGTGGCGATGGCCGATCCAACGAACGTGCTCGCGGTGGACGATCTGAAGCGCCGGGTGCAGCTCGAAATTGTACCGATGATCGCGACCGAACGAGCAGTGAATGATGCACTGAGCGGGGTCCATGACTCCAGCGCCAAGATGAGCCAGGTGCTCAAGAAGGTGGCCGAGGAAGCGGTGCAAACGGGCGAGTTAGAAGTGCAGGCCGCGAAGCACGAGGAGATCGATCTCGATCGGCTGGCCGCGGACAGCGAGGACGCACCGGTGATCAAAATCGTCAATCTCATTCTGGTGCAGGCGCTCAAAGAAAAGGCGTCGGACATTCACATCGAGCCGTTTCAAAACACACTCAAGCTGCGTTATCGCATTGACGGCGAATTGGTCGCGGCCGAGTCACCGCCTAAGGCGCTGCAGCTGGCGATCACTTCACGCATCAAGATTCTTGCCGCTCTCAACATCGCCGAGCGGCGCGTGCCGCAAGATGGCCGTTTTCGCATCAAAGTTGCAGGTAAAGAGATCGATCTGCGCATCTCGTTTCTGCCCACGACGCACGGGGAGAAAATCGTCATGCGTCTTCTCGATAAATCGGCGCTCACCGGCGGTATCGACCAGATGGGTCTGGAAGAAGGGACGCTGGAAAAATTTCGCAAGGCGATCGACGCGCCGCATGGGATGATTCTGGTGACCGGGCCAACCGGCTCGGGCAAAACGACGACGCTTTACTCGGTGTTGCAGGAGCTGAACAACCCGCAATACAACATCGTGACGGTCGAGGACCCGATCGAATACGAGCTGTCCGGCATCAATCAAGTGGCGGTGCGCACCGACATCGGGCTCGATTTTGCCTCGGCGCTGCGTTCGATCCTACGCCAAGACCCGGACATCGTGATGGTCGGTGAAATTCGCGACAACGAAACAGCCGATATCGCGGTAAAAGCGGCGCTTACCGGGCACCAGGTCTTGAGCACGCTGCACACGAATGATGCCGCCGGCGCGATCACCCGCCTTGACGACATGGGGATCGAACCGTTTTTGATTTCAAGCTCCATTCTCATGACCTGCGCGCAACGCCTCGTGCGGCGAGTCTGCGCCAATTGCCGGGATGAGTTTGTCCCCGAGCCGGAGATTTTAGAAAAGCTCGGCCTCAAGGAAAGCAAGGAAGCTGTGTTCTATCACGGCGCGGGCTGCAATCGGTGCAAGGGGCGCGGTTATCTCGGGCGCGTGGCGCTCATCGAAGCGTTGCCAGTAAGCGAGGCGATTCGCCGTTTAATCATCAAGCGCGCCTCGGCCACGGTCATCAAGAACCAAGCCATGAGCGAAGGGATGAAAACCTTGCGCATGGTGGGCGTGGAAAAAGCGCTCGAAGGCATGACAACGCTGGAAGAAGTCTGGCGCGTGACGGCAGAAGACCACTAGGCGCATGACAATTCCCTTTGTCGATCTTCTCAACAAGGCGAAAGCGCGGCTGTTTCCCGCGGCCGCTGATAATACGCCTGCGCAGCCGCAGCCAGCTCCCATGGAAAAACCGAGCAGCGAGCGTTTGAGCAAAACGGTTTTGCCGAACACAATCCGCACCTTGACGCCGCCCGATCCTTTGCAAGCCGCGACCGCCACGGCGCCGGCGTCAAAAGCCGCCTCAGCGCCTGCGCTGCGACCAGTGGGAACGGGTGCCCCGCCCCCTGCTACGCGGTCGCGCCACTTGCCGCTGGCCGGGGCGCTTGGGCTGAAGCCGAAAGTGGAGCGCACGATCTCCCTCGAGCTTGCCGACATTCTTGAACAGATGCCGGCTGGTTACGTCAAGTCGCTAGAGACCCTCGATCTGTCTCGCCGCATTGTGTTAAACGCATCGGAGATCGAAAAGGGGATGGGGGAGGGCAAGCCGAGTGTGTCGCTGGCGAGCATCTATAAAGAAGCGCCGGAAATTTTTTTGCACCGGCTCGCCCCTACGGAGTCGGCTTGCATCCCATTGCCATACGAAAAAGTGCTCGAGCAATTCAGGGGCCTGCGGGTGCGGCTCGATCAAATGCACGACCATACGGTTCCCCAAGTCGACACACCCTTCTTGAAAGTCACGCTGGAGGATTCGGAGCGTTTTGGAACAACCATGGAGCCGTTGCAAGCCTCATCGCTTCCGCCCCTGCGTGTGGAACCGGCGATTGCGGAAACAATTGCCGCTGCCGCACCGGAACCGATCGCGAGCGAGACAATCAAGCGGCGATCGCCGCCGTTACTCCGTCCCCGCATTTCTTTGCATGATCCAATCTCGATGAAGCAGGAAGGGCCGCGACCAAAAGCCCCCGCGCCGGCCGAGCCAAGAAAAATTTCAGTTCATCTTCCACCGAACGGAACGGGTGCGCCCGCCTCTGAGAGAGTTCCAGCCTCAAGCGGGCCGCCCGTTCCAACTAGCTTGCCAGAACCGCCTGGAGCCGGGGGAACTCCTTTTACCTTCCCAAAGGTAACGGCACCGTGCGAGGATCTGCGTCCGAAATTTCAGCGAGGATCGCCAATTGGAACGGCGCGCGGGGTTGCCGCAGCATCCTCTTCTCCGAAAAGAGGCGAAACCAAAATCGCCTTGGCGCTCAATCGGCTCCTGCAAGAGCTGCCAGCATTCCAGTTGAATGGAAGTCCATTGGCCGTTCCGGAAAATATTCGTGTGGAATTGCCATTGTCTTTGATTGAGCCCCAGCTCGCCAGTGGACGGGTCGTGGTTTCACCGACGCTTCTTCAGAAGGCAATGCCCGAGATTTATCGCCAGCTTCTCAATGTCGATCCAGGGGAAACGCCGATCTCATTGCCGTTGCAGGAAATTCTCAAGAATTTGCCCGCGACGGCCTTGCGGTTACGCGACGACCAGGAAGAAACCGTAATCGCAGAAACGTTTGAGACGGCGTTTTCGATCAAAGCAGACGAAGACGCGAAACGTTTGCACGCCGGTGCCGGGCTTGGTCCGAAGGTTTACGAGAAACCGGCGGAGCAACCACAAATCCAAGAAAAGGCCGAACCGGCGCGCGAAGACGTGCCGGCCTTGGCCTCAGCGAAAGAGGAAAAACGCGAGGGCAAAAGCGTGGTCGCGCGCGCCAGTGCACTTCCGGGCGCCGGGGAAGCCGCAGTCGCAGAACCATCTCAGGCGGCGATCTCGATCAAGGCGGGCGAAGAGGCGGAACGTTTCCCCACCCGCGCCGAACCCGTTCCGAACGTTTCCGAGAAGAAGCCGGCGGAGCAAGCACAAGTCCCAAAAAAGATCAAGATGGAGCGGGAAGAGCTGTCCGGCGCAGTCTCGGCGAAGGAGGAAAAACTCGATGCCAAGAGCGTGCTCGCCCGCGCCTGTGCGCTTCCCGGCGTGGCAGCCTGCGCCATTGCCTTCGCCGATGATGGCTTGACTTTGGCCGGGAGTCTTCCCGCGGAACTCGCCGCCGACGGCTTATGCGCGATGGCACCATCATTGCTACAAAAGATCGACAATCACATGCGTGACGCCAAGCTCGGCCTGTTCACTGGGATGACGCTGCATTGCGCGCAGTGGCCGCTCACATTTTTCATGCATGGCAACATCTGCCTGACGGCGTTGCATGCCGGAGGCGAACTCACCTCTGAGACCCACGCCGAACTCGCGAGGATTACGCAGGAACTTTCGCGCACCTACTCACAATCAGAGCCTTCTTCTCATGTCGATCATTAATTACGCGAGCCGCGAGATTCAATTTAAGATTGTCTATTACGGCCCGGCCCTCTGCGGCAAAACTACGAACCTAGCCTACATCCATCAGCGGGTTAATCCGCAGAACCGCGGCGATCTTGTCTCGCTCGCCACCGCGGCTGATCGCACACTTTTTTTCGATTTTCTGCCGCTCAACGCCGTTGTCATCAAAGGTTTCGTGACGAAGTTTCAGCTCTACACCGTTCCCGGCCAGGTAATTTATAACGCTACTCGCCAGCTCGTTCTGCGCAGCTGCGATGGACTCGTCTTTGTTGCCGATTCCCAGTGGGAAAAAATGGAGGAGAACGTCGAAAGTTTCAAAAACCTCGTGGACAATCTCGTCCGACAAAATGTCGCGATCGACGATGTTCCTTGCGTGCTCGAGTACAACAAGCGCGATTTGCCGAACGTCGCGCCGCTCAATTACATGGAATACGTCTTAAACAACCGGAAGAAGCGTCTCCAGAGCTTCGAGGTCATCTCGAGCACGGGACAGAATGTTTTCGCGACGCTCAACGCCGTCTCACAAATCCTGCTCCACAAATTCAGCAAGCAAAGCGAGGTAACGCAAGCCACGCCTCCGCCGGTTGCGATCCCGGTCGAGCCGCCGACGCGCACGCCGGAGAAGCGGAGTGCTCCCGTATGAATTCGATTCCGGTCTTAACCGTTAAAGACGTCGCGATGCTCGACGGCGTGCTTGGGGATTTTTTGAAAAAAGCGGAGGCGGACTTGACGGTCGTGATCGATCGCGGCGGCAACGTCATCTCGCAGTTTGGCGATATGAGCGTGATGGATGTCACCATCTTCGCCGCGCTCGCCGCCGGTTCCTTTGCCGCGACGTGCGAACTGGCTCGGCGGATCGGCGAGATCGAATTCAACGCTCTCTACCATCAAGGCAATGGCAGCCACATGTTCATGAATTCGGTCGATGACGACACGATCATGATTACCGTCTTCGGAGCGGATACGAACGTTGGTTTGGTGCGATATTATTCTGTCGCGGCGGGGCAAAGCGTGGCCGCGATTCTAAAATCGCTTCGGCACGCCGGCCACGGTTTCACCTTCGACGCTTCGGATATTTCCGCCGCGCCCATCTTTGCCGATAGCTAAGATCGGCAATCGGACGCCAGGGCGATTGCGAGTGGCTCCGAAGGTTTTCCGCGAGTTGAAATTCGCGATCGAATCATGAAAGATCGCGAAATGTTTCGCCTGGGATTTTTTCGCGTTCGGCAATAGCCAGCGCGCGCTGCTGTTTTTTATTTTGTCAGTTTTCGCCACGGCCAATGTGTTGACCTGGCACAACGACGACGCGCGCACCGGCCGGAATTTGAGCGAAAAGATGATCCTCACGCCGTCGAACGTCAACTCGGCTGGCGCGGCGAATGCACTTGTCGATCCAACGTTGGAGTTGCACGACATTAGCGGGACGCTCATTGCGTCAAACGATAATGCCGCTATCCAGGCGAGATTACAACCGGGGGATTACACCGCGATCGTGCGCGGCTCCGGTGGGACAACGGGCGTCGCACTGGTGGAAGCTTACTCGCTGCATTGAGTCTAATGCCCGCCGTGATCGGAGATCTGCACTGAGCGAAGTCGAACTGGCGCGCCGGTTCAGCCGGCAAATTGCGTCGCGACCAGAGTGGCGTTGTGGCCGCCGAAGCCGAACGAGTTGTTTAACACGACACGCACTTTCTTTTCCCGCGCCACATTTGGCGTGTAATCGAGGTCGCATTCCTCGCTCGGATTCTCCAGATTGATCGTAGGCGGAATTACGGAATCGCGGATGGCAAGCGCGCAGGCCGCCATCTCTACACCGCCAGCGCCGCCTAACAAATGGCCAGTCATCGATTTGGTGGAGCTGATCGAAACTTTGCGGGCGTGATTGCCGAAGACCTTCTTGATCGCTCGAGTCTCGCAAAGATCGCCGATGTCCGTAGAGGTGGCGTGGGCGTTGATGTAATCAACTTGGTCTGCGGAAATGCGGGCATGTTCGAGCGCGAGTTGCATGGCGCGCGCGGCGCCTTCGCCATTCGGTGGCGGAGCAGTCATGTGGTAGGCGTCTGCAGTAAGTCCGTAGCCCGCGAGTTCGCAATAAATCTTCGCGCCGCGCGCTTTCGCGTGTTCCAGCTCTTCCACGACAACAACACCGGCGCCTTCGCTCATAACAAAGCCATCGCGATCGCGGTCGAACGGTCGCGAAGCGCGCTCGGGCTCGTCGTTGCGCGTGCTCAGCGCTCTCATGGCGGAGAATCCTGCAAGACCAATCGCGACAATCGAAGCCTCGGAGCCTCCAGCGAGAAAAATATCGGCGTCGCCGAACTTAATCATCCGCCATGATTCGCCGATGGCGTTGTTCGAGGTCGCGCAGGCGGTAACGATGCACATGTTTGGACCATGCAGCCCGTACTCCATTGAGATGAGACCGCTGGCCATATTGCTGATCAACATCGGAATCGTGAAAGGGGAGTTTCGGGATGGCCCCTTAGTTACCAGGACCGTGTATTGATCCTCCAACGTTTTTAGTCCGCCGATGCCACTGCTGACAATCACGCCAAAGCGATCTCGATTGAGCTTTTCAAGATCGATTCCACTGTTCTCCAGCGCCATCTTTGCCGCGGCCAGCGCGAGTTGCGCAAAACGATCGGTTCGCCGTATATCTTTCGGGTTGCGGAAAAATGGTTTCGGGTCGAAGTCGCGCACTTCACCGCCGATCTGGCAATCGTAGTCGGTCGTGTCGAAAGCCTCGATTTTGCGAATGCCGCTGACGCCCTTTTTAAGATTCGACCAGAATGTCTCCACGTTGTTTCCGACCGGTGTGATCGCGCCCAGACCGGTGATGACGACTCTTCGATCCGTATTCATTTAGGGAAGTGACGAGTGATGAGTGAGAAGTGAAAGACAAAAAGTGAAAGGTGAGAGGTGGAAGGGCAATTTGCTCTTGGACGCTTATCGGTTATTCCTCATCACTTGTCACTTTCTTCACCCGCTGCCCATTCCAACGCTCTGGACAGTTTGAAAAAGTTTCCCTTCGGTCTTAATCGATGGCGCAATGATGATTTCCGTTTGCTGCAACTCTGCTATCGTGCGCGCACCCACGTTTCCCATGCAGGTCGTGATTGCACCAACCAGATTTTGGCTGCCATCGTCCACTTCAGCCGGGCCGAAGAGAATTTGTTTTAACGAGCCAGTCGCGCCGACCTTGATGCGCGTCCCGCGCGGAAGGTTCGCATGCGGCGTAGCCATTCCCCAGTGGTAGCCGCAGCCGGGCGCTTCCTGCGCTTTGGCAAACGCGCTGCCGACCATTACAGCATCCGCGCCGCAAGCGAGCGCTTTGCAAACATCACCGCCCTTGCTCATGCCGCCGTCGGTGATGATCGGCACATAGCGCGAAGTTTTTTTGAAATAAGCGTCGCGCGCCGCCGCGCAATCGACTGTCGCCGTAACTTGCGGGACGCCCAGCCCGAGCACCCCGCGCGAGGTGCAGGCCGCTCCCGGCCCGACGCCGATCAAGACCGCGGCCGGCCCGCACTCCATGATCTCGAAAGTGACATCATAGCCGACGGTATTGCCGACGATTACGGGAATGCGCATCTCACGGCAAAATTTTTCCAGGTCGAGCGATTTATATTCCGATGAAATATGCCGGACTGTGGAAACCGTGCTTTGGACAACAAAAACATCGGCCCCTGCCTCTTCTGCAATCTTGCCGAATTCGGCCGCGCGCTGCGGAATGGAGCTGACCGCCGCCAGCGCGCCACCGTCTTTGATCTGGCGAATTCGTGCCGCAATCAAGTCTTTCTGGACCGGCTCCTGATAAATTTTTTGCAGCAGCGCCGTGATTTCAGATTTGTCCGCCTCGACAATTTTTTGCAGGACCTCCTGCGGATTCTTGTAGCGCGTTTGCACGCCTTCCAGATTGAGCACCGCTAGTCCGCCCAATTTGCTCATGGCGATGGCGAAGCGGACGTCGACCACTCCGTCCATCGCGCTGGCGAGAATTGGAATTTTTAACACGAGCGGGTCCGCTTCTTTGCGCGGCCAGCGGCAGGTAATGTCGACCTCGTTCGGATTGATCGTCACGCGACCAGGCACGAGCGCGATTTCATCGAAGCCGTAGGTGACGCGGGCTTTGCGATTGCGGCCGATCCACATTCCCATTTTTAAATTCGCTCCATTTTAAATCGTTCGTTTAGACTTCCGCAGCGCGGACACCGCGGAAGCAGAGCGTCGGTCTGATCTTCAAATTCGAACGCGCACATGACGCAACGCAGCCGATACTGTAACGCTCGGCGTTCGCGGCGGCGCCGATTCCACTCTCCCAATATCCAGAAGAGAAAAACCGCCGCAAGGAAAAGCAGCAGATAAATCGTAACGAGCGCGGCCAGACTAACCCGAATCACGGTGCACCTGTGGTTGTCGGTGTTCCCGACGGACGCGCGACATCAGTGTCCCACTCGATCGTCGCGATGCCCCAAATGAGAGACTGATCGCTTTTCTCCCCGGCTGTCGGTTTTCCAGGAAAACGACAGAGCATGAGATAATGCCTGGCTTGCTCATCCAGGGCCGGATCGCCTGACGAATTCAGTGGAAAGCAATAGCGGATTTCTCCCCGGTTGCCGACCGCAACGCGAAAACGGACGCTCTCCGGTGCCTCGTTGCTCGATGCGGAAAAATTTGGGGCCGGCAAATTCGGAGCGCCCAAACCATCGAGCTCCTTTGAAAACGAAACGGATGTCGGCGTTGCACTCATGGCGGGGGCACCTTGCTGGTGGACAATCGGCACGGCGGCTGGCGGCTGCGAACTCGGCGTGCGAAGATCGGTAACCAGCGGCGGAATCTCTTTCAGGGCGGGCTCCGTCGCGAGATAGGATGGAATGTGGCGCACTTTCGGCAACGCGTGCAGCCTTGCCTCAGGCGGACGTTGCGTGGCGAAGGCGAGCGCGGGGTCCTCCGCATCAACCCAGCGAAGCACCGTGCGGCCTTCTTCAGAATTGGGCGCGATCAAACTGACGCGAGCTGGTGGCGGCAGAAGTGAGACCGTCGGCGGATAAACAATTTGAAAAATGTAGAAGCAAAGAGCGTGTGCGATCAAGGACGCAATGAGAAAAGCTGTGATCGCCGCTTTCCGGCGCCGCGGCGGCTCCCAATTAAAAAGAAGCGATGTGGGCGCAGGCGCAGACAAGGAAGTGTTCATCGCGGCGGAGTTGTGGCCAGCGCGACGGACGTGATCCCATGTTCGAGCGCGGCGTTTGCCACCTCAACAACCGTTTCATAGGGAGTCAAGCGGTCCGCTTTAATGATGATCGAGCGACCTTCGCGCTTGGCTGCGTCCAGTGCCGGCCCGAGCTGATCGAGTGTGATTTTTTGATCCCGGAAATAAATCGCGGGAGCTGCGCCAGCGGTGATGCTGATGATTTGTTGATTGATCTGCGGACCAAGCGTAAACCGCGAGAACGGCATCGAAACGGAAATTCCGGGCTGCAAAATGAAATTCGAACTGAGTAACAGAAAGAAAACCAGGAGAAAAACGACGTCGAGCAGCGGGAAAAGGACGAGCCAGCCGAAGTTATATTCCTTCGTCCGGCTGAGCTTCATGCGCGCGCTGAACTGATTGTCGACCTCAGAAATTGTCGATCTAGCGATCGAGACCTGCTTCCCGATCGGCGGCGGTTGTTTCCGCGGGCTGTTGGAAGCTGATGATCCCGCTGAGCGGCCGGCTCTCCGTCAACATGTGCACAATCTCAATGCCGGCGCGTTCCATTTCGTGCAGCATCGTGTTCACGCGCGCTGAGAGATAACTGTAAGCGACGAAGGTGGGCGTGGCGACGACCAGGCCCGCCGCAGTTGTCAAAAGACTTTTGTAAACCCCGCTGGAAAGTTCTGTCACCGTAGCATACCCGCCGTGCGACGCGATTGTGCCGAACGCATCGATCATTCCGGCGACCGTTCCAAGCAACCCGAGCAATGGCGCGAGAAAAGCGAGCGTGGCGAGCACGCCGAGAAATCGCTCCAGTTTCGGCACCTCGAGCTGTCCGGCTTCCTGCACAATCTCGCGCAGCTCCGATCGCGGCGCATCGTGCCGGATAATGGCAGAATGAATCACGCGCGCGACTGGGCCAGGTGTGCCGGCCGATTCGTGTAACGCTTCGGCAAAGTTGCGGCGCTGGATGAGATTGGAAAGCCCCTTCAAAAATTCACCGACGTGGATCGTCGCTCGATGCAAGTAAAAAAGGCGTTCGGCGAAGACGGCGATCGAAATAATGCTGCAAGCCA
>Ga0209689_1003665_pt1 | contig 11298 bp, 9 predicted proteins | sample GraSoiAngelo_149_FD_187119 | JGI IMG/M metagenome (GOLD analysis project Ga0209689, IMG submission 187119) | Grasslands soil microbial communities from the Angelo Coastal Reserve, California, USA - 14_1009_09_30cm (SPAdes) (version 2) | ecosystem: Environmental > Terrestrial > Soil > Grasslands ...
CGAAATCCGTATATGCGGGCGGGCAGATCGAGGCCAGCGATTTCAAGGCGGCGCGTTGGGACTTGATTCCGCGGAATCGTTATATGTGGGCGTCGGTGCAGACGGTGCGGGGCTGTCCCAAGCATTGCTCGTTTTGTTCGGTGTGGAGAACGGATGGGCAGCGTCCGCGGCAGCGCGCGTCGGATGTGGTGGTGGAGGAGATTGTGCAGTTGCGCCGCCTGGGCTTTCGCTTCATCGCATTGGCCGACGACAACTTTTATCCAGTGACTCTGACCGATCTGGAGTTAGCGGCACGGCAAAATAATGGCGAGCGGCTGCATGAACTAAGAAGAATTCGGGATGAGCGGTTCGAGTTAATGGCGCGACTGGCGAAGCTTCCGGACGACACGGTGTTCTTCACTCAGATTACGATGGAGGCGGCCGAAGATACGGAATTTCTGGACGCCATGCGTGCGGCGCGAATTAAAGGCGCATTGGTGGGAGTGGAATCGGTCACACCAAGCGGGCTGAAAGACGTCTACAAGGATTTCAATCTGGCAGGCGAAGCGCTGATTGAACAGCTCAAGACATTTCGGCGCCATGGGGTGCATGTGCTGGGGTCATTCATTTTTGGATTGCCGAGCGATCGTCCGGAGACGTTCGACACTACTGCGGCGGCGGCCATCAGCGCGGAACTTACGTTTGCACAATTCGTGACATTGAGCCCCTATCCTGGAACGGTGGACTTCATTCGTTGGGAGAAGGGGCTGGGAGAGAACCCGCCAACTATCGCAGGCATTCCGCTGACGCGGCGCTGGCTGATACCGCAGGCCTTGCGGCCGAAACTTTACTGGGACCACCCGCTGATGTCAGCGGAGGAAATACGGTCGAGGACTCAGGCGGTATGGGATACGTTTTACAGTTGGCGACCCATTTGGAAGCGCTCGCGTTTTATAAAGTCCAGCCGAGGCCGTCTGGCATTTCTCTTGATTTCCAAGATCTACCGTCAGATGTACGCAGACACCGGCATTGCTACCGATAGCGCCCGGGTATCGCGGTCGGCACGTTGGGTGCGAATCATGGCGAAGCCGTGCCGGCATCTATTTGCCGCGCAACCCCTGCCTAACTTGAAAGTCCCAGATGTAGATCAATCGGCAGTGAATTAGATCAAACTAGATTTTCGGAGCTTCTCCCTGGCGGGAACCGATTTGCTTGGGCAGTTCTCTGACTGCGAATCCGGCCAAGGCAGACATAATGGAGCCGGCAATGGTGAGGAAGAGTGTACTGGCGTAGCGCTCCAGCCATCCAGCAGCAGTTACAGTTTCGGACGTGACACCAGTGGCTCCCTGCCACGAGAGTGCAATACCGGCACGCCGGGCGGATACAGACAGAGTGCGTTCACTGTTGCGGGAAAAATCGCCGCTGATGGTGTCGTCGCGCGCAACGCCGTCGTCGGAGGTCACCTGGACACGAATCAAGTGCTTGCCTGAGGTGAGCGGCAAATTCTGCGAAAGAGTGCCTTGCACGGAATCTGGAATGAGGCCAAGTCTTTTCTTCATAGAGCCGGTAAGTTTGCCGGAGTAGGCAATCTCACCATCCACCCAAACCGCAATGCGGGCGCTGCGAAAGGAATGCTGAACCTTGAGATGGAGGCTGGAGGTCTTGTCGGCCAAGAACAAATGCAGCCCCATCAACGTGGCTGCCACTGTGAACAGCACGAGCATCACCCAGGCAGTGATCGGAACGCGTGCGGCACGTTGCCGGGTCTTCTGCCAGACGCGGAAGGCGGTGGCTTGCAGCGTTGCGACACCAGGGTGGGTGTTGGGAACTTCGTCCATGGGAAGGTCTATTTTCGCGCGTTCGGGGAGTAGGACTCCAGTTACCAAGGTGTAGGAAGAGTCAAACGGCAAGAACCTGGTTGAAAGAGACGTCTTTACCCTGGCTGCTCGCGGGAGGAATTTGGGCTCTCATGCCGCCACTGCCCAAAAGGCCTACAATCCAATAGTTAGCAGAAGGCCTTGTCGAATCTTGGCCAGGCTTTCTGACGGCTTTCGAACCAAACCCAGGGCCTAGAAGTGACATCCAACCAACAGGCCACGTCCTTAACAACCTGGCCGGGATCTGCGGAGGAATTATGCGGAAACTTGGAATTGCGATTGGAATCATCATTGTTCTGGTCATCGTGGCGGCTGTGGCCGTGCTGGCGCTGGTGGACGTGAACAAGTATCACGGGGTGGTACAAAGCCAACTCGAGCAGCGGCTGAACCGGAAAGTGACGTTGGGCGAGATGCACCTCGGTATTTTTCCGCCGCGGTTCCAAGTCCAGAACCTGGCCATTGCGGATGATCCGAAATTCAGCACTGGAAGTTTTGTACAGGCGCAACAAGTGGATGTGTCGGTAAAGCTGATGCCACTGTTCCACCACTCGGTGGAGATCAATTCGTTGGACCTACAACGACCAACAGTTGAGCTGGTGCAAAATGCACAAGGCGTGTGGAATTTTGCGTCGCTGGGAAAGCCGACGGAATCGACCACGGGGGGAGCTAATCCAAATCCACCCGCGCGGCCGGCGGGAACGAATCAGCCTGCGAGCGGAGCGCCCCAGGGTAGTACATCCGGATCGAGCAGTTCCGGAAATGAATTCTCGCTGGGCAAACTGACCATTAGCGATGGACAAGTCGCGCTCACCGACCAGGCGAAAAGAAGTCCACGAGCGGTTTACGATCATATTAATTTGACGCTTACGGATTTTGCGCCTAATAAGCCTTTTTCCATTGATGCGGCAGTGCATTTGCCCGGTTCCGGAGCGGAGCAAATTCATCTCCAGGGCGAAGGGGGACCGATAGCAACGAACAATTTTGGCATTACCCCGTTTCGCGGCACGCTGGATTTGAAGGGAGTTGGCATTGCTGATCTGCAAAAATTTCTTCAGACCGGGGCGTTGGCCAACACCGACGGCAGCTTGTCCGGCAAGACCGACATCAATAGTGAAAATGGAAAGATTGCAGCCAAGGGACAGATGACAATACAGAGTCCGCGAGTACGCGGGCTTGACGTGGGTTATCCGATTACGGCGGACTACGATCTAAGTGATGACGTTAACAGTGATTTACTGCGGATCAACAAAACCACGCTGAAGCTGGGGGAGACACCGCTGTTCGTCAATGGGACGGTGAACCTGAAGCCGACGCCGGCGCAACTGGATGTCAATTTAAAGGCAAATGATGTTTCCATTGCGGAAGCAGCACGCCTGGCGGCAGCCGCCGGGGTGGCGTTCTCTCCAGGCACCACGGTTAACGGACGGGTGAATGCTGATATCACGGCGCGCGGTGCGGCGGATAAACCTGCCCTAACTGGGACCATTGCCGGCCGTGATGTTCAGGTAACAGGGAAAGATATTCCGCAGCCGGTACAGGTTAAGGCGATCAATCTGGCGTTGACACCGAACGAAATTCGCTCTAACGACTTCAATGTGACATCGGGTGGAACGAACATCGCGGCGAGATTTGCGCTGCGGCAATACACCTCGAAGTCTCCGCTGGTGGATGCGGCGGTGCAGGCGCCGAAAGCGGCCCTGCCCGAGGTTCTGGCTATGGCCAAGGCGTGGGGGGTAACCGGGCTGGACAAAATCAGTGGTGCAGGAACACTAAGCCTGGATATGCATGCTGCGGGACCATTGCAAACCATTGGCTCGAACGAAATCCTGAGAGCATTGAATGGCAATTTGAACACCAACTTCATGAATGTGCGTTTGGCGGGTACGGACATCAGTCACGAACTGGCTTCGATTGCAAAATTCATCAGACCGGGTGGGGACAAAGATCAGGGGTTCACCAACATTCTAAAAATGACGGGTAATGTCCTGGTGAGAAATGGGGTAGCCCAGACCAACGATCTGCAGGCGCTGCTTGATCTGGGAAATGTCGGGGTGGCGGGAACTGCGGACCTGGTGACCCAGGCGCTTAATCTGCGCGTGACCGCGGTGCTTTCGAAAGCTGCCAGCCAGCAAGTGGGCGGAACGGGAATTGGCGGATACATGAACACGGCTCTCTCCAACAACCAGGGCGAGATCGTGATTCCGGCGATCGTTACCGGTACTTTTCAGCATCCCATTTTCCAGCCCGATGTACAGAAGATCGCTCAGATGAGGTTGAAGGGATTGTTGCCGAGCGCCGACAACCCTAACGGCGCCGTTACCGGAATGCTGGGAAATCTGTTGGGACAAAAGACAGGAAATCAAAACCCACAACAAAAACAGCAACAGCAACAGAATCCAGGACAAAATGCAGTGCAGCAAGTGCTGGGTCTTTTCGGGGGCAAGAAGCAACAGCAGCAACAGCCGCAACAGCCGCAGCAGCAGCCGCCACAGAAGTAGCGTGAGGTCCGGAATTCGGGCTGCTAGTTGAAGTTCCGGCGCTAGCTTCTGGCATGAAGCCAGAAGCTAGCCGGCCCGGTATTGCATTTTCGTAGCCAGCGGACCGTGGTCTGCGACTCAAGTTTTTCTCTTCTTCATTCTGCGATTCAAAACTTCCGTCGGTATGTTCTAATAGCGAGTCTTTCCTGAAAGTTCACAACGTGTGAGGTCGTCTTGATCCGATTTCTTCGAGGCCGAATCTACATTTTGATTTTGACGGTCGTACCTCTTCTAGTCGCGGGATCTCTCATCGCTCAAACTGCTCCTCCCTCGGACCTGGATGCCTGGGTCGCGCGATCGATGAAGACGTTTGACGTGCCCGGGCTTTCGGTTGCGATCGTCAAGGATGGAAAGGTGGTGCTCACCAAAGGCTACGGCGTGCGCAAGCTGGGAGAACCGTCGTCCGTTGATGAGCGCACGATGTTTGGAATCGGTTCGAATACCAAGGCGTTTACCACCGCGGCCCTGGCTATGCTGGTGGATGAGGGCAAGATCTCGTGGGATGATCCGGTTTACCAGCGCTTGCCCGATTTCCAGATGTATGACCCCTACGTTTCACACGAAATGACCATCCGCGATTTGCTCACGCACCGTAGCGGGATGGGACTGGGCGAAGGCGACTTGCTGATATGGCCGCACAGCACGTATACACGCGATGAGATTATTCACCGGCTTCGGTATATGAAGCCCGTGTCGAGCTTTCGCAGTCGTTACGCGTACGACAATCTGATGTACGTGGCGGCGGGACAGATCATTCCGGCGCTGACCGGGAAATCCTGGGATGACTTTATCCGCGCGCGGATTTTTGGGCCGCTGGGAATGAGTTCATCCAACCTAAGTAATGCCGCCTTCAAAGCAGGCGACGATTACGCGTGGCCACACTCCAAGGTGGAAGGTAGGCTGCAGGCCATCGAGTTTGAGAACCTAGATAACGCTGCCCCTGCCGGCGCGATCAATTCCTGCGTGGCCGATATGGCTAGGTGGGCGTTGGTACAACTGAACCGGGGAAAGTTGGTTGACAAGGAATGGCGGCTGTTCAGCGAGCGGCAGTCGCGCGAAATGTGGTCGCCACAAACCATTTTGCCGATCGGCGAGGGAGAGCCGTCACTCGCGGCGTTGAAACCAAATTTCGCCGATTACGGTCTGGGCTGGGGATTGCGCGATTATCACGGCCGCAAGATGGTAGGGCATACTGGCGGCGTGGCGGGATTTGTGTCACGGGTCATGCTGGTGCCGCAAGAAAACCTTGGGGTTATTGTGCTCACCAATGCGGAGGAGGGTGGGGCGTTCGACTCGATTCTGTACCACATTCTCGACCAGTATTTTAGTTTGCCGGTAACTGACTGGATTGCCGCTTTTAAGGCGGCCAAGGATCACGAAGAAAAAGACGCGGCGGAAGTGGAGCGGAAGCAGGCTGGTTCGCGGGCAACGGATTCCAAGCCGTCGCTTCCACTGGAGAAATACGCAGGCGCGTATAGCGATGCGTGGTATGGGCCGGTGAATATCAGCGTGGAGAATGGCAGGCTCGTGCTCCGCTTCAGTCATACTCCGCAACTGACGGGCGAACTGGAGCATTGGCAGTACGATACGTTTAAAACTCACTGGCGCGACCGTACGGTTGCGGACGCCTTTGTGACCTTCGCGCTACAGCCGAATGGCAATATTGATCATTTCAAAATGGTGCCGGTTTCTCCGCTGGCAGATTTCAGCTTTGATTACCAGGATTTGTATTTGACGCCAGTGGCGGGCTCGACAAAATAGCATCCGCTGAAGCTAAGCACCGAGGATGCGAAGGTTTTCGCTAAGCAAGCAGCGAAGTTCTTTTCCCGCTGTGGCGGGTACAATAATGACGAACCGAGGACCAGGCATGTCTGTCACCCGCAGTGTTCGTCGTGAAACCGCGTCGGCGGAGATTCCTGCCGTCCCTCTGACCATTGAAGGCTATAGCGTACTGCATCAGATGATGCGGGTGCGTTGGTCTGCCTGGAGAGCTTTAGGTGACAACGAACGGCGCGAGATTGCCGCGGAGGCGGCCGCCCTGCTGGCGAAGATGGAACAGAATTCCGCGGGGCAGTCGGCGCTTTTTTCGCTGCTTGGCCACAAGGGCGATCTAATGCTGGTGCATTTTCGGGAGTCGTTTGACCTGCTGAATCAGGCGGAGTTGCAGTTGGCGCAATTGCGACTGCACGATTTTCTCGAACCGACGACTTCGTATCTGTCGATGATTGAGCTGGGCTTGTATGAGTCAACGATCAAGGCTTATCGGGCTCTCGCGGATCGCGGCGTGGAGCTTTATTCGGAGGAGTGGAAACGGGAGATCGGCGATACGGTAGCGCGGCAGAAAGAAGCGATGCACCCACGGCTCTTCCCTGCCATGCCATCGCATCGGTATATCACTTTTTATCCCATGGACCGCAGACGGGGCGAGGAGAAGAACTGGTACACGCTTCCCATTGAGGAGCGCCAGCGGCAGATGAACGAGCACGGGATGGTAGGGCGACGCTATGCGAGCGAAGTGAAACAGATCATTACCGGTTCGATTGGATTCGATGATTGGGAGTGGGGGGTGGATCTGTTCGCCGACGATCCGCTGGTATTTAAGAAGTTGATATACGAAATGCGCTTTGACGAAGTCAGCGCGGTGTATGCGTTGTTCGGACATTTCTATGTGGGAGTACGGTGTCCGGCAACGGAGTTGGGGAAGCTGCTGAGCGGTGAAGTGCCGGCGAAAGCGGCATCCAGGCCGTAAAGCTAATGCTAGCGTTTGCGAGTCGCTTTCGGCCGTGGAAACTTGAACTCGTGTTGGGACATATTCACGCGGCGTCCGCGGAAGGTGACTCCCTCGGCTTCCAGACGCAGGCGCTGTTCGAAAGCGGAGTCTCCCCGCAGTTTGATTTCACCGCCCACGCCCAGGACGCGATGCCAGGGCAATCCCATTGACGTGTGCAGGGCCCGCACGACTTGGCGGGCCGCGCCGGGATAGCCTGCGGCGCGCGCGACGGCACCGTAGGTGGAGACCTTCCCGCGTGGGATTTTTCGGATAGCGGCGACGATTCGTTCACGCATTGGGGATTATTCTATTCAACCTCGACTACAGGGCGATCCATCCAGCCCGAATCAACCACAACGAACCTATCGAAACCAGAAGCCACAGCAATACTCCCTGCAAAAGCGGGCGGTGGCCGACCTGTTTCAGGGTGGCGATGGAAATCCCGCTGCCAATCAGGAATAGAGTAACGGTGAGTCCGATGCGAGCGGCGTGGGCGAGCACGCGATAAGCTGGGGCGCCGGCTGGAAAGTATGTGTTGCACATTGCAGCCAGGCAGAAGAATGCGATGAACCAGGGCCATTGGATATTTGCCTTGGCGCGCATCGCGATGGCCGTCGCTAGCGATAAAGGAACGATCCACAAAGCGCGGGCGAGTTTCACGGTGGTGCCAACCGCCAGGGCCAGGGGGCCGTATTTTGCGGCGGCGCCGACGACCGAGCTGGTGTCATGGATGGCGAGCGCGGCCCATAATCCAAACTGTGTTTGGGTGAGTTTGAAAGCCGCTCCGATGGCGGGGAAAATCAGCAGCGCGATGGAGTTAAGGACGAATACGGTGCCGAGCGAGACCGCCATTTCTTCGTCGGTGGCGTGGCAGATGGGACCGACAGCGGCGATCGCGCTGCCTCCACAGATCGCGGTGCCGGTTGAAATCAGGAAGGCCGAAGTCCTCTGCATCCCTAAAAAGACGCCCAAGGCCATGCCGACGAGCATGGAAAAACTGATGCTCAGCATGGTGTAAACAAATCCGCTGCGTCCGGCGCTTACCACCTGGTGGAGATTCATCCCGAAACCCAAGCCGACCACGGAAGCCTGCAGCAGATACTTCGATAGAGTTCTGGAGGCGGTACCGAAAGGATTGGATAGCAGTAGGCCAAGGGCCAATCCAATAGCCAGCGCCGCGGGTGGGGAGACAAATCCGCTCGCGGCTATGACCAAGCCGAGGACAAAAAGAAGTTTGCGAATCATGAGGGAGAGAATTGGGGCGCGAAGCGGGAGTCGCGCCCTTCGAAGACCAATCTATGCGGCAGCACCCCTTCGGAAGGACTGGACGGCCTGCTCTTCGTTGTCGTAGACCTCAAAAATCGTGACCAGTTTGGTGACCTGAAGGAGATCTCCGACGCGGGGAGTAAGACTGGCCAGCTTGATCTTGCCTCCATTGGTCTGGGCACTGGTGTAAAGGGCTACCAGGGTGCCAAGTCCTCCCGAGTCTATATAGCTGACGCCAGATAAATTGAGCACGATGTTTTTGTTCTCATTGATCAATTTCTTGACGGTGTCGCGCAGATTTGCCGATTCCTCGCCGAACACGATCCGGCCATTGCAATCTACAATCAAGACACCATCGATGGTGCGGGTACTAATTCTGAGTTGCACGGAAACCTCCTGGGGCCTAGGCAAACAGGGCCACTGCAGCCCACAAAGCCTATCGCTTCGGCGGTTGTGGTGCAAGCAGTTTGTAGTCAGTTTGGCGGATTGACGACGCCCGGCTTATGGCAGGGGAGGGGCAAGCCGTCGCAAGGGCGGGCTAGAAGAGCCCTCCTTCTCCGTACCGGCGGCCTAAGGGTAAAACGGCGTCCGGTCGAAAAGGTCGTGTGGCTTAAACATAAAGCCCGTCCACATGACCAGCGCAACGCCATGCCAGTAACCATTCACAATCTCGCCGTCCTCATCGCGGGGATGATGGTGAATTGACCCCTTGTACCACAGGACAACGTCAGTATCGGCGACCGGTTCAGGGGGCGTGATGTAGGACAACAGATCTCTTGCGCTCATTTCCGTCCAGTTATAGTGCGTGACCCAGAAATCCTGCTGAGTGAACGCCTCCAGATGGCGGGATAAACCTCCGGTAGGCAATGGAATAAGCTGGTACTCAGTCTGGTCGCCTTTGCCGTTTTTTAGGAATTTGTCGCTGACATTCAGAGAGTTGAAGGCATGGGGATCCCATGGCAGCCCCGCCTCAACAGTGAACACCGGCTCCACGTCGGTGGCAGAGGGACCAGGCAGAGATTCTATGTGGGTACCCAGGGCTACGGAATCGTTCGGCCAGCCGTTGAGATCAACATCCAACCGCCAGATGGGGTTGTGCATGTGCGTTTCCCAGGGGTCGCTGGGAGAGTTGGAGGAAGTTGCCCCCACCCGGCCGATGACTACGCCATCATCGCGGAAGGTCCATTCAATCACATAGTTGTACCAGGCTGCGGCGAGTGCCGACCACAATATTAGTTCCTCGCCGCGACGGACATCATTGTCAGACTTCCACGCCAGTCCCCGGTCATGCACCTGTTTGCACACATTTCCGCCAAAGACAGTGCCCCCAACCGCAGCGGGACAGTCCTGCGCACCGGCGGGCGTCAGAGGGAACATATACTCCACATCGTAGTAACGGGGCGAGCCAGTGTGATAAGGAACGAAAATCTCCGAGAGCCGAGCATCCCAGAGGAGGAAAAGCCAATTCGAGGTGGGCGACTTGCGGAAATAAGCCCAACGGATCAGCAAGCCGTTTCCCGGAACTGTATCCCAGCAGAGGCGCCAGTGGGTAACCTCGGGACCGGCGGTGGGAAAGCTTTGGTCGACGAGATTGGCGCCCGAACAGGGCATCCACGGAGGCGGCGTTTGGGCGGAGGCCAACAAAGAGAGGACAATCTCAGCGAGTAGCAGGAAGAAGACTTGGCGGGCGCAGGAGGATTTCATTGCTGTTTCTTCCTTTCCACGTAGACTCGCTTAGCCGTCAAGTCGGCGATGATCATGGGACCACTAAGAAAATCCCGACCACGACGAAACGCCAACTGGAGACATCGGTGCTTGAAACAAGGGTCATGTTCATCGCTAGACCGGACCCTCAGCCCAGTGACTGAGTTCTCCATGGGGGTGGCTGTACCGGTCAGAGACATGGATTGCACTTGATAACTCTTCGCCGTTGGACCGAGTATTTTCAATACTTCCTCATTGCGTAAAGCCAGCTGAAAAGCGTCAGCGAGATCCTCCCTCGTCATGGGAACCTGGCTACCGTCCAGACGTATCACTTGCTCCACGGCGGCACTCGCAAGATTGACGAGGGCCCGAGCACCGACTTCCCTTTGGGGTTGGAACAGCACGACTTCGGCGTGACGCACGGGTCGGGCCGACTCAGTCGCGGACTCGGGCTTTAGCGCCACGACTTGGACCAGGACGAGCCGCACGTTGGCCTCACCAACGAGTTCCCGGACTCTCCTATCGGACCGCGCCAGCCGTTCCGCTACTGCTTTGTCCTCCTTATCGAGAGGGTTGAGAGGAAGGGCTTTTTCTTCTGGGCGGGGCTGCTGCTGCTGGTTGGGTACCGATTGAGCTGAGCCAAAAACGAAACCGAAAAGGGCCAAACTCAGGATGACCAAAGCTCGAAGAGTAAATGCGGTCCTACAAGAGCGAGAAATAAGATATCGCAAGAAGGTCACGCGGCACCTCCTATCACGTACTCATCTATACGGGCGCAGATCCCCACATGGGAGTTTACCCTTCTCTGGCAGAATGAGTGACTGCGTTTTCGATACCTTCGCGCTTGCAACTGATCTTCCTTACACTCACGAGGTGTTAGGCAGATTCAGCTATCCATCTACGTCTTGATGGTGAGGCAGTTATCGTGTGACGGACAATTTTCTTTAACCTCGGTGATCGTTCATCCAGCGATTCCCCTATCCGGTAAGATAGTTGGATTATCCGTTTAGATAGCTTGGGGACATCTTCGCTGACTCACATTTCAAAAATTGCCACGGGCTTATATCTGATGACATAACGAGGTCGGCCTCGCGACGACCCGAGTAGACTTTACGGTTCCAACCAAAAAGGCTCGGGACGAAGGAGGCCGAGATGAAGATTCTAG
>Ga0209689_1003666_pt1 | contig 11296 bp, 13 predicted proteins | sample GraSoiAngelo_149_FD_187119 | JGI IMG/M metagenome (GOLD analysis project Ga0209689, IMG submission 187119) | Grasslands soil microbial communities from the Angelo Coastal Reserve, California, USA - 14_1009_09_30cm (SPAdes) (version 2) | ecosystem: Environmental > Terrestrial > Soil > Grasslands ...
ATAAGGGGGGAATCTCGGTTCGCATCCAGGACGACGGCCGCGGCTTCCACATGAGCCGGGCCAACACGGCAGTGCCGGGTCATCTGGGAATGGCCGCCATGCGGGAGCGAGCGCGAATGGCGGGTGGATGGGTCGAGGTGGATAGCGCCATGAACCGAGGCACCACGGTTGAATTCTGGATTCCTTTACCCGCCCTGGAGGAGAGAAATGTCGCCTGATGGGATCTCGGTCCTACTTGTGGATGATCATCGGGTGGTGCTGGAGGGCCTCGAGCTCCTGATCGGCGCCAACTCGGACCTTCACGTGGTTGGCTCCGCCGCGTCGATGGCAGAGGCCGTCGCCCTGGCCCGCGCAAGCCATCCGGACGTGGTGGTGATGGACTACCGTCTGGGAGACGGCACCGGGGCGGACGCCGCTGTGGCCATTCGAAAGGTCCAGCCGGCGATCGCCATCGTCTTCCTGAGCAGCGACGACAGCGAGGAGGCCCTGCTGGCTGCGGTGCGAGCTGGCGCCTGTGCCTACCTGCCGAAGTCGAAAGCCGGCGCCGAGGTTGCCACCGCTATCCGCCGGGCTGCCGACGGCGAGACCCTGATTCCGGCGGGCCGGCTGGCCAGCCTGGTCGCACGCATCCATGAGCGTGAGCGGGACCAGGCCGAGCGGGACCGCCTTCTCGAACAGCTGACCCCCCGGGAGACGGAGGTGCTCCTTCTGATGGCGGAGGGGCTGGACAACCACGCCATTGCCGAGCAGCTGGGTATCGGGTTCACCACCGTACGCGGTCACGTCCAGAACATCCTGGAGAAGCTCGACGCCCATTCCAAGCTGGAAGCCGTGGCACGGGCAGCACGCGCCGGGCTTCTCGAACGCTAGGCGGCTCGGTCACCTGCAGACGCAGGGTCTGAAAATCGATCGTTAGCAGGACGACATCAGATCCACGCGCCGATAACCTTTGCCCCATGGAAAGGAGAAAGGAACCGACTTGAGATAGGTAGCGATAAGCCTCCCACCCCAGGCATTGCGGCGTTCTGTGGGTCGGCGGTCCGTAATTGAGGTGGCGATAAGTCGAGGGCTCCCTCCCCTTGCCTCGCCCGCCAACCTCGCCGGACCGCCGACCTGTTTTTTTACTAGGGCAGGCTCGGCAACGGCGGCAGCGTGGGCAAGCTCGGACTGGGAGTCGGAGGCAGAGTCGGTGTCGGTGGCAGCGTCGGGGTTGGGGGGAGCGTGGGAAGCAGGGTAGGTGACGGCGTTGGTCCGGTTGAGCTGGGTGTCGGGCTGGGTGTTGGCCCGCCAGTGGGGCCAGGTGAGGACGAAGGCGAAGGCCTCGCCGCGTTGTCCCGCGAGGCTTCTACCAGGATCTCAGGGGAGAGCGGCGCCAGTGCCAGGACCGGCGTCGCACGGTAATCGGCAAGGCTCAGCCCGTGCACGCTGCTCGACAGGACCTCGAGGGCTGTCAGGCCGGAGGCCAGGAGGCCGGTGACCCAGAACAGGGAGGTGATGCCGGCCGCGGCCGCGCTCCATTGCAGCCAGCGCTTGACGTCTACCCGGCTCGCTCTAACCATTGGACTTCCGAGCTTCGAGGCACTGGTGATTTGCCCATCTCTTTGAGCAGCCCGATAATGGCGAGTTTCCGCGACTCGAAGCCGTTTGCAACTTCCGGGTCGAATTGGGTTCCGGCAGCGCTCATCACCGACCTGGCGGCAAATTCAAAGGAGAAGCTCTTGCGATAGGGCCGGTCGGAGGTCATCGCGTCGAAGGCATCCGCCACGGTGACGATCCGGACCTGGATCGGGATGATCTCTCCTTTGAGCTTGTCCGGATAGCCTGCGCCATCCCAACGCTCGTGGTGATGGCGAATGCCTGGAAGGCTTCGGGTCAGGAAGGGCACGTCCTTGAGCATCTCGTACCCGATCAGCGGATGCTGGCGGATCTGCTCCCATTCCTCGTCCGTCAACTGACCGGCTTTCGCGAGGATTCGGTCCTCCACCCCGATCTTGCCGATGTCGTGCAGCAGGGCGCTGCGCTGGAGGGCTTTCCTATCGTCCGACGGCAGGCCGAGCGCCTCGGCGATCTCCAGGCTTATCGCTGTCACCCGGGCGGAGTGCTCAAAGGTGTACGGGTCGCGAGCGTCGATCGCGCGGGCCAGTGCCTCTAGACTCGAAAAGGACGAGTCCTCGAGCTCTCGTGCCTTGGACTCCAGGGTGGCCGTCATCGCATTGAACGTCTCAGTGAGAAATCCGATTTCGTTGGCCGGGCCGGGCGGTGCGCGGTGATGGAGGTTTCCGGCAGACACGGTTTTCATCGCACCCACGAGCTGCTGGATCGGCCGGGTGATGCGAGAGGCCATCGCGATCCCGATCATGAGGGCGAGCAGCGCGGCTGCGGCGAATAGAACGACCAGGAACCAGCGCAGCTGCGCGAGCGATGAGTCGAGGTCCCCGGCGCTAAGCCCGATGCCCAGGTAGCCAATAGGACGCGAGCGCATCGTCCAGTCGTTCACAAGCAGCCCGTACTGTTGCCCACTCACCGTGCGGAATATGCGCGCGGGATGATCTGGGGCGACCGCTTGCCGGACATCGGTCGTGAGATCCTGACTGCCGGCGATCGACGAGCTCAGCAGGCGCCCCGAGGAGTCGTACAGGAGGAGATCGGCGGGCTGGGCCTTGCGAACCTCGGCAGCCACGTCGGAGAGAGGTTCCGCCACCAGGATCTCGCCGACCACCGCCTGGCGGCTATCGCGAATCGGTGCGAGCCAGTACAACTCCTGGCCCTCAGGCTCGGATACCAGTAACACATACTTGTCGCCCATCGGATCGGTGCGTCCTGCCAGGACATCTCTGACCGCGGGCTGGTCGGGGGGAGCGTCGGGACTGGCCACCTGATGGGGTACGGCTGCGCTGGCTGTCCTGCGCAGGACCAGGAATTGACTGCCCGCCCGATTCAGGACCCGGATCGTCAGGTTGGCGGGCTCAGCATTGCCCACCACCGGGACCAGCAGTCGCTGCATGGTGGCGGCATCTCCACTGACCGCGGCCGATGAGACGCCGACCGTGTTGCTAGCCGCCCGTAGCAGCTCTAGCCGGCTGGCCTCCAGCTGGGCCATCCGGTCGTTGGCCCGGACGCTCGTCCGCACCAGGCTGTCATCGAATTGTGAGGAGAGGCCACTGGAGAACTGATACGTGACGACCGCGGTCCCCACCACCCCGACGAACAGCACAAGGACGACAAAGGGGCCGACGATCTGCTGCCGAATGGAAAGGCGCATGGCTGAAACCGCCGCCCTCGCCTGGATCTCGCAGAGATCTTGGGGAGATTTTGGCTCTGTTCCGGCAAACGACCGGAGGAGAGATTTCTTGCGTGCTTATTTGCGCTCTTCCCGGAAGCGGCTCTGTATGTAACCGAGCTGCAACGATCGCCTGAGCCGACCCCGGCGTTTGCGGGGCCTCGAGCCACACCAGCGGCAGGGCGACAGGCGACGGACCAGGACCTAGGCTGGCGACATGATCTCCACCCCAGAGCGTCAGAGCCCCAACGGTTCGTCGACGCTGGTTTTGACCCCGGTCACGCCAGGTCGGCCACCCAGACTCGAGTTTGCCGGAGAGCCGGCGCCCGCCGGACCAAGGTATTTGCGGCGGCGGTCCGAATCAATCAAGGTGCTCAACACCTATCAGGGAAGTTCCTTCCCGCGGCTCCTCTCACCCCGCCGCCGCACTGACCACGCCCTGCTGTCGGTCGTCCAGGAGACCTACCTGCTTGGCACCGGGCCTGGCCTGGTCGGCCTCGGACACGCCCTTGGGATCCCGGCGGTCAGCTCCGAAGACGTCGAGCAGCTGTGCCGAGACCTGGACGTCCAGGCCCGCGCCTTTCGGACCCGTCGCCTCGACGACCAGTACCCATACCTGATGGTCGAAACCGTCTCCCAGAAGTATCGGGAGGGGGGCCGCCTCCACTCGGCGATGGTTGTGATCGCCGCCGCTGTTCGGGCGGACGGAGAGCGCGAGGTGGTGGCTGTGGACCTCGCCCCAGCACGCGATCCGGGCTACTGGGTCGAATTCTTCACCGGTCTGCGCGGCCGGGGTTTGCAAGACGTGCGACTCGTGACCTCAGCTGCCTACCCGGGAATCAAGGATGCCGTCATCGAACTGTTTCCGGGTGCGGCCTGGCAGCTCTGCCGGGAGCATTTCACCGATACCGCCATGTCGCTTATTCCCGAGCGCGACTCCCGCGCGATCCGGCGGGAGCTGCGACAGCTCTTCGCCCATTCCGATGGGAGCTCGGCGGTCAGTGCCGTTCGACGCCTGCGTGATCAGCTGAGCGCCGGCTTCCCCAAACTGGGTGCATTGATCGAGCAGCACGAAGCCGACCTGCTTTCCTTCTACAGGTTCCCCCGGCAACACCGCGAGCGCATCTGGTCCACCGCGATCCTTGACCGGCTCCTCAAAGACGTAAGCCGGCAATCCCGGGTCGTGGGTATTTTCCCGACCCGTCAGGCGCTGATGCGGTTGATCGGCGCCGTGGTGCAAGACCGCAATGAGGAATGGGCAGCCGGCTTTCGCTACTTCAGTCCCGCGTCCATGCAGCGGATGGCAACCGCGTCCTGAAGTCCGGATCATCGGGCTTCGGCTGGAAAGCGCCCACGAGACCCGCCCTGGTGTAACCCGCTAGCGTAACCATTCCCATAACCATTAGTATCAGGAAAGGTGATGTCAATGATGGAACTATGGTTGGCGCGCGCAGCGAGGGCCGCGCTGCTCGCCCTGGGTGCGGCGGTCGTGCTTACGGCGTGCGGCGGCAATGCGAACCAGTCGTCGCCCAACTCGTCGGGGTCCGCCGCGGGAGCATCCGCCACCGCAAGTTCAGGTGGTGGCTACTGATCGGTGCGGATTGGGGTGGCTTGAGGGATTTGAACCCTCGACCCTCAGATCCACAATCTGATGCTCTAACCAGCTGAGCTAAAGCCACCGCGGCGCGCCACCGAATTATAGAAACTAGCGCCTCGTGATAGCGAGGCCGTCCAGATTCGCCGCAATAGCCGTTATATGCTACGAGGCGACTTGAAGACGTCCGACGACGATCTCATTCGCCGGGCGCAGGCGCTCGACCCCGGAGCTCTGGCGGAGCTCTACGACCGCTACTTCGATGGGATCTACCGCTATGCCTATACCAGGATCGGCCACCAGGCGGACGCTGAGGACCTCACCGAGCAGGTCTTTTTGAAGATGGTCGACTCCATCCACACCTACCGCCCTCGCCAGGGCGCCGGATTCTCCTCCTGGCTCTACAGGATCGCCCACAACCTGGTCGTGGACCGGTACCGGCGGGCGGGTCGCGAGGCGGTGGCCCTGGCGGATCACCTGGAGGACCGCACACCGCGGACCAACCCGGAGTTGATGTTTCAGACTTCCGAGGATCGTCGCCGCCTCTTTGATGCCATGCAGCAGCTCACTCCCGAGCAGCAGCAGCTGATCGCGCTCCGGTTTATTGACAACCTTGACGTCGACGAGGTTGCCCGCATCATGAAGCGCCGCCCCGGAGCAGTGCACTCGATGCAGCATCGGGCCCTGGCCAGCCTGAACCGGCTGATGTCGCAGGTCGACCCCGCGGAGGCCCGTCGTGCCTGACCGCGCCCGGATCCTGGACGATTGCCTGAAGGCGCTGAAGGAGCAGCGCAACCTCGTGCAGGTGCTTCGGCGATTCCCCCGCCAGCGAGACGAGATGGTCAGCCTGCTCAGGCTGTCGGTGCAGCTGAGTGAGCTCTCGCCCGCGCCCGCGGCCGACCCAGCCTTTCGCCTGAAGGCACGCAACCGGATGCTCGGCCTGGCCGCCGAGCGCAGGGCGGGCCGGTGGAGTCCATCGGGCGTGGCCCGCCGCCTAGCCGCACGACCTGGGTTGCGACTGGCGCTGAGCGGTGTTGCCGTTGCAGCGCTGGCAATCGGCGGCCTGACGGCGGCCGCCGCCGGGAGCCTTCCCGGCCAGCCGCTCTACGGTTACAAGACCGGGCTCGAAGAGGTCCGACTTGCCCTGACCCTCGACCCCAACGCGAATGCCCAGCTTCGACTCAGCTTCGCCCAGCGACGGCTCGACGAGGCCAAGCAGCTGATCGCGCGAGGCCAGGTGGCCGAGGGCGTAAGCCTGGTCGACCAGTACGACCGTGCCGTCGGCCAGGCGGATAAGTCGCTTGCCGCTGCTGCCATCGACGACCGGGCGGCCGCCGCCACAGCCCGCTACCTTGGCGACCGCCAGGCCCAGGCCGACGCCCAACTCCAGGCTCTTGCCGGCACACTCGAGTCGGGCGGCGATTCCCAGGCGGCCGGGGAGGTGGACCGGGCCCGATCCCACTCGGACGGCGCCCTGGCGGCCCGCCAGGAGAAGCTTCGGGCTCGGGGAGACCCCGGTGGCCGTCCAGCCGATCAGCCTTCCGGCCAGGATCGTTAGTTCCGACCAGGTATTGATCAGGCAGGTCTGCTACGGCGGCCGGCAAAAAAATCCCGGAGCAGGCGCGCGGACGGTTCGCTCAACAGGCCAGAGCTAACCTCCACCCGATGGTTGTTGGCAGGGTGGCGAAGGACATCGTAGACCGAGTCAACCGCACCTTTGCGCGGGTCCGGCGTGCCGTAGACCAGCCGGGCGATGCGCGTCAGTGCCATCGCACCCGCGCACATCGGGCAAGGCTCCAGCGTCACGTACAGGGTCATTCCGTCCAGGCGCCAGGAGTGGGTGCTGCGAGCGCCCTCGCGCAGGACCAGCATCTCCGCGTGGTCGAGCGCGTCGGGTGTGGTCTCGACCAGGTTGTGCGCCTCGGCAACCACCGATCCATCCCGAACCAACACCGCGCCAACCGGTACTTCCCCGACGGAGGCGGCCCGGCGGGCCTGGGCCAGCGCCCGCTCCATGTAGTGAGCGTCGTCCCGATAAAAGGGCTCTGGATTCAGGGTTTCTAGAAGCTGCTCGACGGCGGCTTCGCCGAAAAGAGTGAGATCGCCTGCTTTACCTCGGCACTGCCGCATTTCGGGCACGTATGCGATTTCTCCCGCTCCGCATAGCTGCCCATGATTTCAAAGACCTGGTCGCAGCTGCCACACTTGAATTCGTAGACCGGCATGACCTGGCCCTCCCTACGGTTCAAACGACCTGCCTCGCCTAGCATAGTCCTCCGTCCCCAGGATCAGTGGCTGTTCACCCCGCAATCGATGATCTGGCGGGTGAACCAGGAATCTGTAGTGGTGCTGGGCGGGATGACCGCTCTTCTCCTGCAGTTCGCGCACCCTTTGGTAGCGGCTGGTGTTCGCGACCACAGCGACTTTCGATCCGACCCGACGGGCAGACTCCTGCGTACCTACCGGCTGACGCTCAACCTCGTGTTTGGCACTCGCGAGCAGGCGCTGGAATCCGCACGGGAGATCAACCGTCGCCACCGGACCGTCCAGGGTCCTGATTATTCGGCCACCGATCCGGAGTTGCTGCTCTGGGTCCAGGCGACCCTTATCTACTCAGCTCTGGGCGCCTACTCGGAGTTCGTCGGGCCTCTAGGTGAGAACGAGCGCGACGGCTACTACCAGGACACAAAACGACTTGGCGCGTTGCTGGGTGTGCCGCCGGCTAGTTACCCAAAAGACATTCGAGCCTTCGACGAGTACTTTGCCGAGATGATCGACGGTCCGGTCCGGGTCACGGGCGATGCACGCTCGCTCGCGAACGCTCTCCTACGATTGCGGATCGGGGCGGTGCCCCGGGTGGTGTTCCGGCCACTGGTGATCCTTACGGCTGGCCTGCTGCCGCCCGCAGTACGCGATGCCTATGGCCTGGCATGGGGGCGCACCAGCCAGTCGGCGTTCCGGCTCGCCCGCGGCGTGCTACGGGCGCTGGATGGGATGGCTCCCCCGCTTCTCAGGGAGCTGCCACCGGCCCGGCTCGCCCGCCGGCGAGTCGAAAGCCTACAGCGGTCTTGAGGAGGAGACTGGCAGGTGGTGGCGGAGGGGGCGAGATTCGAACTCGCGGTGACCTTGCAGCCACACGGCTTTTCGAGAGCCGCACCTTAAACCACTCGGACACCCCTCCGGCGACAGCGATTCTACTCTGGCCGCTGAGCCCGTGGGCGCGAAAGCTGCGCTAGATTGCCGTGCGCTGCTTGGCCCGGTGGCGGGCCACTTTGGCGCGGTTTCCGCAGCTGCTCATGCTGCACCACTTGCGCTTTCCCGTGCGCGACGTGTCCTTGAAGACCCAGCGGCACTGGTCGTTCTCGCAGACGCCAAGCCGGGAGGTATCACCGGTGATCACCTCGCGTGCGATGCTCTCGGCCAGGCGCGCCATGGCTCCGTCGACCGGGTCGCCCTGGTGGCGATGGTCAAGCGAAACCCCGTCGGGGGAGGGAACCAGTTCGTAGATGTAGTGCGTCCGCATCGCTCGGTTGACCTCGCCCAGGTCGGCGGGGTCGGGGGCGCGCCGAGCGACGCTGGCCTCAACTACTCCGCGCATCGCCTCACGTATGCGGTGCAGCCGAGACAGCAGTTGCCAGCCGGCGGCCGGCGCGTGCTCGAACTGATGCAGCATGTCGTCCCGGGCCTCCCGGTGCATCAGGTCGTGGGACGCGAGCCACTCCAGCGCGGCCTGGGGAGAGTCCAGGTGGTCGTGCGGTACCGGCCAGAAATCGAGGGTATTGACGAAGTCGAGGCCTGTCTGCAGCGGAGCCAAATGCCCTTGTTGCATCGGCATCAGCGGCGCTGAAACGTTACTCATTTGTAACCGGTATACCCGCTTGACAAGGTTACCACACCTGGCTTAAAATACCGTTGTAACCGACAAACAAGTGTAAACCGGTTAACGACACCAGACAGGTGGCGGCAGCGCAAAAGATAGCAGAAGGAGGTACGACATGTACGACCCGAACACTCTTTACACCCAGGCCCTGGAGCACCAGGAAAGGCTTCACCGCGAGGCCGAGAGGCGGCGCTTGGCGCGTCAGGCACATGAAGACGGCCTCCGGATGCGCTTTCCCTGGCTCTTCTTTCGCCGGCACGAAGGCTGATCGCAGAGGTATCCACCATGCAGCACGCCGAGTCTCTGTATGCCTGGGCCCAGGAGCGTCAGCTTCAGCTTCAGCGCGAGGCCGAGCGTCGGAGGCGGGTTCGCCCGGCACCCGATGCCTGGCGGCTCTTCGGCATCCGGTTGCCACTGGCGCCCAGGACACCCCTGGGGAGAATCGCAGCTGAACGTTGACCGCCAGTGGTGAGCAGCGCCGCGCTTCGGCTTCGTATCCTATCGGCTGACATGGCGCTGGCCCTTCGCGTCCGGGCCGGCGCCGGTCTCGGCCGCATCTGGCTTCCCCTGCTGATCGTCTACCTGGTGTGGGGGTCGACCTACCTTGGCATCCGGCTCGCCATCGATACCATCCCGCCGCTGCTCATGGCCGGCGTCCGATTTTCCGTGGCGGGCGCGATCCTCTACGCCTTTTCGATCGGTCGTGGCGAGACCCAGCGCGATCGCCCGGGCCGGGTCCAGTGGGTGGCCGCGCTCCTGATCGGAGCGCTCCTCCTCTTCGGCGGGAACGGCGGGGTGGTGCTTGCGGAGCGGTCCATACCCACCGGTATAGCCGCCCTGCTGGTGGCTACCGTTCCGTTGTGGATGGCGATCATCAACCGGCTATTCTTCGGCCACCGGCTCAAGCCGCTCACCGTGGTCGGGCTCCTGGTGGGGTTTGGCGGCGTCGCTCTCCTCCTGGGCTGGCAGAACGGCCACATCGACCCCCGCGGCGCTCTGATCGGGCTCCTGGCGCCCATCTGTTGGGCGAGCGGCTCGGTCTTTTCGCGACGGGCGCGTCTGCCCGTCCGGCCCATGGTGGCTACCGCCATGCAGATGCTCTGTGCCGGCGGGCTGTTCCTGCTGGCTGGCGCCGCCGCCGGCGAGCTCGGCCGGATGCACCTGGGCGCCATCTCGACCACATCGATCCTGGCGCTTGGCTACCTGACCGTGTTCGGCTCCCTGGTGGCCTTCAGCGCCTATGTCTATCTGCTCCGCTCCGCGCCCCTGACCCTGGTCTCGACCTATGCCTACGTCAACCCGGTGGTCGCGGTGGCGCTGGGAGCGATCGTGCTTGGCGAGCGCATCTCCCTTCGCACCCTGGTCGCCGGCGGGGTGATCGTGGGTGCGATCGCGCTGATCGTCAGCGCCGGATTCACGCCGGGGAAGCCTCAGCCGGCTCCACGAGTTGTACCCGCTCACCGGTAAAGGCGCGGTGCATCTTCGCCACGTTGGCCAGGGTATCGATCTCCCGAACGCTTTTGTCCCGTCGAATCCTGACGATCCGGGGAAAGCGCAGCGCATAGCCGGAGTTATGGCGTCCTGACTCCATGATCGCGTCGAAAGCCACCTCCAGAATCACTTCCGGCTGCACCAGTCGGTACCGCCCGTAGTCTTTGAGCGTGATCGATTTGAAGTGCTCGGTCATCTGCGCGATCTCGACATCGGTCAGACCCGAGTACGCCTTGCCGATGTTGACCAGGCGGTCGGCTGCCTCGTCGTAGACCGCGAAGGTGTAATCGGAGAGCACGTTCTTGCGTTTGCCGTGGCCGAGCTCCACACCTGTGACCACCACGTCCAGGGTGGCCAGCGCCTTCTTGAGCTTTAGCCACCCCAGTCCGCGCCGGCCCGGGCTATACAGGCTCGCCGGGTCCTTGACCATCAAGCCCTCGTTGTTTCGGGCGCGCGCCCCCTCGAATATCCGGTCCAGCTCCTCAGCTGAGTGCGCCTGGATCAGGTACGCCAGCATGAAGGGCGCCGGAAGGGCCAGAGACTCGAGTACCCGCCTGCGCTCCCGCAGGGGCTCCGTCAGTAGACCCTGCCCGTCGAGATAAAGCAGATCGAAGGCCACGAAGATCACCGGGACCTCGCGCAGAAGCGAGGCGTCGACCTTTTTGCGGCCGAGCCGGCGTTGCAGCTCAAAGAACGGTCGCACCACTCCGTCGCGGAATGCGAGCAGCTCACCGTCCAGCAGAAGGTCGTGGGGGACGGCCAGGGCTGCCTCGACCACCTCCGGGAAGGCCGGGGTGACCTCGTTGAGGTCGCGCGAGTAGAGCACCACGCGGTCGCCTTCCTTGTGCAGCTGGCCACGGATCCCGTCGTATTTGTCTTCCACCCAGGCTTCCCCGCCAACCCGGTGCATGATGGCGGCCGCGTCCTCTTCCGGGGAGGCCAGCATGAACTGGAAAGGGTGCATCAACCGCAACCTCGCCTGTCGGAGCGTGCCCCGGCGCGCCAGCAGGGCGACCTCGCCCAGGTCACCGCTCAGCATCGAGGCCCAGGC
>Ga0209689_1003673_pt1 | contig 11284 bp, 12 predicted proteins | sample GraSoiAngelo_149_FD_187119 | JGI IMG/M metagenome (GOLD analysis project Ga0209689, IMG submission 187119) | Grasslands soil microbial communities from the Angelo Coastal Reserve, California, USA - 14_1009_09_30cm (SPAdes) (version 2) | ecosystem: Environmental > Terrestrial > Soil > Grasslands ...
CGGTCGCGATGTCGGCGCCGGGCGACGCGGGATGACCGTCGATGATCGAGCCGACCGGCGCCGGCCACGATGGGCGGGGATGGAGAGTCCACCCCGCCCCGGTTCATCCACGAGCTCCCATCTGGAACGGCCGGATCGGGCATAATCCCGGGCGTCGGGCGTCGCCGGGGGGAGGGACCGCGCGGACGAAGTCGATAAGGTTCGGCAGCTGCTGCGCCAGGCGGGGTTCCGCGACGTCGAAACGGGGGTACGACGACTCCCGCGGGAGACGGCGACCTGCGCGGTGCTGACCCGAACAATGGGCCGGCGACCGGCGGCGAGCCCGTCGAGCCGGCCGGCGGCGCGCGGCCGGCGCCGGCGGCACGGGTCGCCCTCGTCCGACGGGCGCGCCGAGCTCCGCGATGTCGAGTGTTGGCGGCCAACGCGAGGGGATCCGGCATGGACGGATACGTTCTCCGGGTAAGCGAGGATCGGCTCGGCGTCGGTGCCCGGTACGGGCGTTCACTGCCCCCGCTGAACCGCGTGCTCTACGTCCTCCAGGGAGAGCTGCGGGTGTCGAGCCGAGGAGTGGAGTCGAGCGTGCGCGCCAACAGGGCCTGGTTCGGCGCGGCCGACTGTCTGCCGACCGCGGGACCGACGGGCGCCACGGTGCTCCGCTACGAACTCCTGGGGGGTGGAGGCGAGAGCGGGCCGGACGTCATGCCGGGCACCGCCTCCCAGGCGCTCCTCCAGCATCCGATCCGGCTTGAGCCGGGCGAGGAGTACCTGATGCGCTGCGATCGCGTCGACTTCGACCCGGGGGGAGTCGCGCTGCCGCACCGGCACAAGGGGGGCGGGATTCGCTGCCTGATCGCGGGCGCGCTCGAGCTCACGGTCGGCGACGAGCCGCCGCGCACGATCCAGCCCGGGCAGGCGTGGTTCGAGAGCGGGCGGGAGCCGGTGTACGCGGCGGCCTCGGCCGAGATCCCGACGAGCTTCGTCCGGGTCTCGGTCCTCCCGCGCGCGATCCGGGGCGAGCGATCGATCATGTACGTCGACCCCGAGGACGCGGGGCGTGGCAGACCGAGGAAGTACACGATCTTCGTGGACGAGCCGATCCACCTCGAGGCCGTAACACCGTAGACGATCGGCCTCTGCGGGACCCCGAGCGGATCGCGGAACGAGGACACGGACGGTGCCCTCGGGGGTATAAGATCGTCGGACGACCCGGCGGCCGCGTGGCGCGCGCGGGGGCGCCGCCAGGAGCGGCGTCGAGGCGCCCGGGCGAGGGCCCCTCAACGAGGACGGACACGAGGCGGGCCCATGGAGCGTAGGGCTGTGTCAGGACCGATGGCCGAGCTGATGTGCCGCGATCCGTCTGGACCTGGCGCCAGCGAGACGCCGCCGGTCTGGTGCGCGGCCCGCGCATGAAGACCCTGATCCGGAACATCGGGCAGATCGTCAGCGGCGACATCACGCATCCCGTCGTCGACGCCGACTCGCTCCTGGCTCGGGACGGGGTCATCATCGGGCTCGGCCAGGGGCTCGAGGACGACGCGGACCTCGTGGTCGACGCCAAGGGCTCGACCGTGATGCCGGGGCTGGTCGATTCCCACGTCCACCCCGTCTTCGGCGACTTCACGCCGCGGCAGCGCGCCCTCGACTTCGTCGAGTCGGCCATGCAGGGCGGCGTCACCACGGCGATCTCGGCCGGCGAGGTCCACCTGCCGGGGCGGCCTCGGGACATCGTCGGCCTGAAGGCGCTCGCGATCGTGGCCGCGAAGTCCTACGCGAACTTTCGGCCCGGCGGCGTGAAGGTGCACGCCGGCGCGCCGATCCTCGAGCTGGGCCTGACGGAGGCGGACTTCGCCGAGATGGCGCAGGCGGGCGTGACCCTGGTCGGCGAGATCGGCCTCGGCTCGGTCAAGACCGGCAAGGACGCCGCGCCGATGGTCGAGTGGGCCCGGCGCCACGGGATGACCGTCACGATCCACACCGGCGGACCGTCGATCGCGGGCTCGAGCGCCATCACCGCCGAGGTGGTGCTCGAGGCGCACCCGCACGTGGTCGGCCACATCAACGGGGGCACCACGTCGATGCCGACCGCCGACATCGATCGGCTCGTCGCGACGGACATGGCGCTCGAGATCGTCCACTGCGGGAACATGCGGACCGCGCTCCACACGCTCCGGCGGGCGCAGGAGGCCCGCGCGACGGCGCGGCTGATCCTGGGCAATGACGCTCCGTCGGGGACGGGCGTGGTCCCCCTCGGGATCCTACGGACGATCTCGCTGTTGGCCGGGGTGGGGGGGATGCCGGCGGCCGAGGCAATCGCGTGCGCCACCGGCAACACCGCGCGCGTCTACAAGCTGAACGCTGGCGTGATCACCGCGGGCCGGGCGGCCGACCTCGTCGTCTGCGACGCGCCGGTCGGCTCGGCCGGCAAGGACGCGCTCGGGGCGCTGGCCGCGGGCGATCTGCCAGGCATCTCGATGGTGCTGATCGACGGCAAGATCACGGCCGGCCGAAGCCGCAACACGCCGCCGGCGGCGCGGGCCGCCGAAGTCATCAAGGGCGCCGGGCCCGCCGGGGCCGGCCACTGACCGCGCCCGCGGTCGATCGGAGCCGGAGACGTGGTGAACAGGCGGGGAGGAGGGCAGGGGCCGGCGCGCGGCCTCCGCCGACCGGCGTGAGGGTCAGGCCGTTTCGCGGCTACCGCTTCGACCCCGCGAAGGTCGGGGACATGTCCTCGGTCCTGGCGCCGCCCTACGACCAGATCGGCCCCGAGACCCAGGCGCGGCTCTACGAGATGTCTCCCTGGAACATCGTGCGCCTCACCCTTCCCCGCGAGGGCTACGCGGCCGCCCGGGCGACGCTCGACGCGTGGCGGGCGGCGGGGATCTTCGAGCAGGAGCGCGCGCCCGCCATCTATCCTTATCAGCAGGTCTACGTGGTCGACGGCGCGCCGGTGACGCGGCGCGGGTTCGTCGCGCTCGGCGAGCTCACCGAGTACGCGGAGACGGTCGTCCAGCCCCACGAGCGGACCCACGCCGGTCCCAAGGAGGATCGGATGCGCCTGCTCGAGGCGACCGAGGCCGATCTGGGCCTCGTCTTCATGCTGACCCAGGACCCCGACGGGTCCCTCGGCCGGGCGACCGAGCCCGCCGGCTCGCCCCTCGTCGAGGCGCGCGACCTCCGGGGCGAGACCCATCGGCTCTGGCGGCTCACCGACCCGGGGGTGATCGCGCGCGTCCAGGCGCTCATGGCAGACCGGCCCGTCATCATCGCCGACGGCCATCACCGCTACGAGACCGCCCTCGCCTACCGTCGGGCCCATCCCGCCGCCCGCGACAAGCTGATGGCGTTCTTCGCCCTCGACGCGCCCGGGGTGACGATCTTCGCGTACCACCGCCTCGTCCATCAGGTCGACGGGTTCGCGCTGGACCGGCTCCTCGCGCGCGCGGCCGAGTGGTTCGAGGCTCGCCCGCTCCCGACCCCCATCCGCCCCGAGCCCGGCGCGATCGTCGTCGTCGCCGGCCCGAATCCTGACGGCGCCCTCCTCCGGCTGCGCCCGGGAGCGGCGGCGCGGATTCCGTGGCCCGCCGGCACGTCCTCGGCGTGGCGGCGGCTCGCGGTGTCGGTGCTCCACGAGGCGCTCCTCAAGCCGTTCCTCGACATCACCGACGACAAGCTCGACCGGAAGAGCCACGTCGACTACACGGCGGACGCCGACGAGGCGGTGACGCTCGTCCGGAAGGGCGTCTACCAGGCGGGGTTCCTCATCGACCCGACGACGCCCGCTGAGCTCGCGGCCGTCGTCGCCGGGGGCGAGCTGATGCCGCAGAAGTCTACGCACTTTTACCCCAAGCTGCTCGACGGGCTCGTGTTCTACCGGCTCAACGAGGAGTGACCATGAAGATCCGCAAGCTCGTGACCGTGGTCGAGGAGATCCTGAGCGACGGCGGCCGCCCGGCCCGGCGGCCGCTGAAGAAGGTGGCCGCGGTGGCCGTGCTCGAGAACCCGTTCGCCGGTCGCTACGTCGACGACCTCGCCGAGCTGGTCGACGCGGGCGAGGAGCTGGGGGCGCTCCTCTCGAAGCGGGCCACGGAGGCCCTCGGGGCGCCGGCCGAGTCTTTCGGCAAGGCGGCCATCGTCGGCGAGCAGGGCGAGCTCGAACACGCGGCCGCCCTCCTCCACCCAAAGCTCGGCGCGCCACTCCGGGCCGCGATCGGCGGCGGCAAGGCGATCATCCCGTCGGCCAAGAAGCTCGGCGGGCCGGGCACGACGATCGACGTACCGCTCCACTTCAAGGACGCCGTGTTCGTGCGCTCGCACTACGACGCGATGGAGGTGCGGCTGCCGGACGCGCCGCGGGCCGGCGAGATCGTGCTCGCGATCGCGCTCACGGACGGCGGCCGTCCGCACGCCCGCCTCGGCGGCCTCACGAAGGAAGAGGCGAAGAAGGAGGACGGGCTCCGTTAGTCTGGCCGCCGGTCCACCCAGGAGGGAGAAGTGACTAGCCATGGCCGTACAGGACCCTGCGCTGGGCAACGATCGCGATCGCCGCCCCGATGAACGCGACCACGACCGTCGCGAGCATCCCCGCGTCTGGCGAGGCGGCCACCGTCGAAAAGATCCCGCTCGTCGCGCCGCTTCCGCCAAGGCCGAGGACGAGGTCCCAGACCAGCCCGACCCCTCGGTCCTTCCACACGGTCCCGGCCAGCCCGCCCGTGAGGAGCCCCACGAAGATCCACGTCGCGAACGTTTCGAGAGTCATTGAGTTTCCTCTCCCTCTGGGCACCCGTCCTCCGCCTGCTCCTCTTCAGATTGCCCTTGACTTAGACCGCTATCACGTCATAAATTATATAACAAGTAGAGAATATATAACTATGAAACCTCGCTGGCGGGCTGGCCGGCACCGGAGGGACGGGATGTTCACGGAGAAGACGAGAGTCCTCTTGATTCTCTCGCAGGACATTCTGGATCGGGCCCGGGTCTGTGCGGGGCGGGCGACGGCCACGCTCAAGCTTCCGGTGAGCCTTCAGATCGTCCTCCGGGCCCTGATCGAGGAGGGGCTCAAGCGGGATAACGACCCGGTCTTCCTCGCCAACGTTGAGGGTCAAGCCAAGGCGGTCCGTCAGATGCGCAGCGTGGCGCGTCGAGACGGGGGCGCCGCGGGGGGACAGTGGGCGCTGCGGTCTGGTGTCCTGCCGGGACCGAGCCCGCGCGGGGCGCAGAGGCGCCGGAGGTGAGGAGGGCGTGGGGGCGGTCCAGTGACGAGACGCGGCCGGGCGACGGAGCGCAATGCCAGTCAGGTCTGACGCCGCACGCCGAGTACGAGCGTGCGGACAAGGAGAGGACCATGTCGAAATGGATCGGGGTGACAGTCGTGGCGGGGGCGGTGGCGGTGACGGCCCTGGGCTGCGCCCAGCAGCCGTCCGCGACGGCGGCCGGGGTCGAGAATCGGAGCTACCGGGTGACGCCGGCGTCGGTGACGGTGAGGGCCGGCATCATCACGGGCGAGGTCACGGAGATGAAGGTCACGGAGATGGTCGAGCAAGGCTCCGACCGCGTCGTCTCCCCGGCGAAGCTCACCGGGACGCTCCGGCTGAAGAATACGTCGGCCAATCAGACCGTGCACCTCGTTGGCGGGAAGATCTTGTACATCGATGGCCAGGGACAGCCCATTAAGCTCGAGGCCGCGCGGACGGAACCGACCCTCAAGTTCGCCACCTACGGGAGCGAGCGGCTCGACCCCGGGCAGGAGGCGACCGAGTCCTTGGATGTCGAATTCCCCGCGGCAGCCCTGAAGTTGAAGAAGCTACGGGAGATCCGCCTCGACCTCGCGTATATCCCGTCCGCCTACCGGGAGGAGACGGTCAACTTCACCGTATCGATTAGCACGGGCAAGTAAGGGCCACGGAGGTGGCTCCGTCTGGAGTCACCTCCCACGCGGGTGCGGCGCCCCTCGACGGGTGAGGGGCAGACCCCCGTGCACCCGATGCCTGGCCCCACGAGCGTCGCGGGGAGGCTTCTTACGCGCGCTTTGGAGCCGGATGCTCCGTCTGGTGGGCTCCGGACTGCACGGAGCTCTCGGGCCGACCGACTCCCGGCTGTCGAAGGATGACGCCAGCGTCCGACACTTCGACGACGGCACGGCCCGCTCGCCTCAGCGCCTCGGCCGTCTCGAACTGGCGCAGCACCCCGGGAATGGTCGCCGCGGCATGGGCGTCGAAGAAGGCACTGCTGAGGGCCAAGGTGTGGAGCGGCATGCCGTAGATGTCGTCAATCCGAAACTCTTGGATCCCCCGGGTGACGCGCGGGACGACGCGCTTTTCGGGGAACATCTCGTGCAGATAACTACAGACGGCTCGCATCGTGACCTCATCGGCTAGACGCATCTCGCTCATTCCGGCCTCCCGTCAAGACCACCACGTGTGCTCGACCGCCCGTCCGTCCGTTCCGGCGTGCGGGCCACTGAGCCCAATTCGATCGGCCGAGCCAGGCTGGGCCACGCTCCCGGCGCGGCGGCGCCGACGTACCGCCCGACCCCCCGCCCCGCGCCGCGGCTCATGCGAGGATCGCCCGGGCGTGCCTGCCGTTCACGACTCGCGGTGTGGAGCGATCGTGCGCCGCGCCCGGCGTCAGGGCCGCTCCGCCCTCTGCCAAGAATCACCATGGGGGTCCTCCTCGCCGCGGCGGTCCGCGACCCGCGCGGGGTGACGATCCGGGTCAGCGGACCGGCGGCCCCTTTTCGCTTGACTTCTAGGTATTGTAAGATATAACTTATATAAAAGCAATGAGTAATATAAGTAGTCGAGAAAGGGAGAGCCGAACGATGAAGATCCGTCCATTGCACGACCGCATGCTCGTCAAACGAGTCGCAGAGCAGGACACCCAGCGCGGGGGCATCATCATCCCGGATACCGCGAAGGAAAAGCCGCAGGAGGGGAAGGTCATCGCCGTCGGGAACGGGAAGGTGACCGACGAAGGCAAGAAGATCGCGCTCGACGTGAAGGCGGGCGACCGCATCCTGTTCGGCAAGTACTCTGGCAACGAAGTCAAGATCGAGGGCGAGGAATACGTGATCTTCCGCGAGGAAGACGTCCTCGCCATTCTCGAATAGTCCAATCCGTCCTTACGGGAGAGGTGAGACATGGCCAAGCAACTGAAGTTCCACGAGGAGGCACGCGCCGCCCTGCTGCGGGGGGTCAACGTCATGACCGCCGCCGTCAAGGCGACGCTCGGTCCCAAGGGCCGCAACGTCGTGATCGACAAGAGGTTCGGCAGCCCCACGATCACCAAGGACGGCGTCACCGTCGCCAAGGAGATCGAGCTGCGGAACGCCTTTGAGAACATGGGGGCCCAGATGCTGAAAGAGGTGGCGTCCAAGACGTCGGACGTCGCCGGCGACGGCACCACGACCGCGACCGTCCTGGCCCAGGCGATCTTCAAGGAGGGGCTGAAGAACGTCACGGCGGGCGCCGACCCGATGGCCCTCAAGCGCGGGATCGAGAAGGCCGTAGAGCACGCGGTGGCCGAGCTGACGAGGCTCTCGAAGTCGACCAAGGAGAAGAAGGAGATCTCCCAGGTCGCGACGATCGCCTCCAACAACGACACGACGATCGGCAACCTGATCGCGGAGGCGATGGAGAAGGTCGGCAAGGACGGCGTCATTACCGTCGAGGAGTCGAAGTCGGCTGAGACCGCGCTCGACGTCGTCGAAGGCATGCAGTTCGACCGCGGCTATCTGTCCCCCTACTTCGTCACCGACCCCGAGCGGATGGAGTGCCTGCTGGAGGACGCGTACATCCTCATCCACGAGAAGAAGATCGGCGTGATGAATGACCTGCTCCCACTGCTCGAGCAGGTGGTGCGGGCCGGCAAGCCGTTCCTTATCGTCGCGGAGGAGGTCGACGGCGAGGCCCTCGCCACGCTCGTCGTCAACAAGCTGCGCGGTACGCTCCACTGCGCGGCCGTCAAGGCACCTGGCTACGGCGACCGGCGCAAGGCCATGCTGGAGGACATCGCGACCCTGACGGGGGGCAAGGCGCTGACGGAGGACCTCGGGATCAAGCTGGAGAACATCAAGCTCGAGGATCTCGGGCGGGCCAAGAAGGTCGTGATCGATAAGGACACCACGACGATCGTCGAGGGCGCAGGCAAGACGTCCACGATCGAGGGGCGGATCAAGCAGATCCGGGCCCAAATCGAGGAGACCACCTCCGACTACGACAAGGAGAAGCTGCAGGAGCGGCTGGCGAAGCTGGCGGGCGGGGTGGCCGTGATCAAGGTGGGGGCGGCGACGGAGACGGAGATGAAGGAGAAGAAGGCGCGGGTAGAAGACGCGCTGAACGCGACGCGGGCGGCGGTGGAGGAAGGGATCGTGCCCGGGGGCGGGGTCGCGCTCCTGCGGGCGGCCACGGCGCTCGAGAAGCTCAAGCTCGAGGGCGACGAGAAGGTCGGCGCCAACATCGTGCGGCGGGCGCTCGAGGAGCCGATCCGGCAGATCGTGGAGAACGCCGGCCTCGAGGGCAGCGTGGTCGTCGAGAAGGTGAAGGCCGCGACGGCGTTCGCTCAGGGCTTCGACGCCGAGACGATGAAGTACGTCGACATGGTTGAGGCCGGCATCATCGACCCGACGAAGGTGGAGCGCGTGGCGCTCCAGAATGCGGCGTCGATCGCGGCGCTCTTGCTGACGACCGAAGCGTTGATCACCGACCTGCCGGAAGAGAAGTCGGCTCCCACGCCGCCGATGCCCGGCGGCGACATGTATTAGGTCGGCGCGACGCGCCGACGGTGCGCGGCCTCGGTCGGCCATCTGACCGAGGCCGCCCTGTTTCGAGAGGAGACACACCTATGAAGCGGTCGGTCGTGCTGGCGACGTTGGTAGCGATGGCCCTGGCCGGGTTCCTCTGGCCCGTGGACGCGTGGGGGCGCGCCGGCGGCGGCCGGTCGAGCGGAAGCCGCGGCTCTCGGAGTTACTCCGCTCCCGCCCGGCCCTCTCCCTCCCCGAGCCGCCCCGCCGTTCCGCCGTCGTCAGGTCAGCCGTCCCCTCAACGCCCGGCGTGGATGGGCGGCCTCATGGGCGGGATTGGCGGCTTCATCTTAGGGGGGCTGATTGGCAGGCTGCTCTTCGGGGGGATCGGGGGCGGGTTTGGCGGCGGGTTCGGCCTCATGGAAATCTTGATCATCGCGGGGTTGGCGTATGCGGCGTTTTCGTACGCCCGGCGGCGTCAGGAAAAGATGCCGGCAGGTCCGCAGGGGTACGCGACTTCGCAGGGCGCAGACCCCACGCCGTGGCGGCCCGAGTCCCCGTCGCCGGCCACCGACACCCTCCCGGGGCCGGCGGCGCCGAGCGACCTGGATCGCGGGCTCGGGCATATCCGCCAGATGGACGGGGCGTTCGATCCTGTGCGCTTCGCCGACACCGCGTCTGACTTCTTCTTCAAAGTCCAAGCCGCCTGGATGGCGCGGGATATGGGAGCCGTACGGGACCGACTGACGCCCGAGATGCGCGCGACCCTGCAAGAGGAATGCGACCAACTCAAGGCGGCTCGCCGCGTCAACCGGCTGGAGAACATCGCCGTTCGTACGGTGGAGGTGACCGAAGCCTGGCAGGAAGAGGGGCAGGACTTCGTCACGGTCCGCTTTCTGGCCAATCTGCTCGACTACACGACGGACGAGACCGGGGCCCAGGTGCTGGAGGGGAGCCGGACCGAACCCGTGAAGTTCGAAGAGTACTGGACGTTCGTCCGTCCGGTCGGGCCCAACCCCTGGCGAGTCGGTGCGATCCAGCAATAAGCCGTAGGGGCGTCGGAGGTCTCTCGTGCGCCGGCGCCGATCTCTCTCGCCGGATTGGATCGGCGCTCGGCGTGCGGGTCGACGGCCGGGGACTCGGCACGAGCAATCATCAGCGACGAGTTCGCCAACTCGCCTCACGGAGGATCGACATCGCCGGCTCACGGGCGGGCGGTCGTCTGGCTCGCTCGCGGCGTTTCGGACTATACTGGGCCACCACGCGGTGGGCGGCGCTCGGCGGTCCGGCGCCGCACGGGAGGCTGACATGACGACGTCCAATCGGCGAGAGTTTCTCAGAGTCACGGCCGGCGGCCTCACCCTTGCCGGCCTCGTCGGGCGCGCCTCCGCCGCCGGCGCCGAGGCCACGATCAGGCCGGGCGGGCACGACGTGCTCCTGGTCGTCGACGTCCAGAACTGCTTCATCCCCGGGGGCTCGCTGGCGGTGAACGGCGGCGACGAGATCGTCCCGATCATCAACCGCATCGCGCCGGCCTTCCGGAACGTCGTCCTCACCCAGGACTGGCACACGCCGGGACACGTGTCGTTTGCCTCCTCCCATCCCGGCAAGAAGCCGTTCGAGACGGTCCAGCTCCCGTACGGCACGCAGGTCCTCTGGCCGGACCACTGCGTCCAGGGCACCGAGGGCGCCGCCCTCGCGCCCGGCCTCAGCATCCCCCACGCCGAGCTGATCATCCGGAAGGGGTACCGGCAGGACGTCGACTCCTACTCGGCCTTCCTGGAGGCCGATCGGAAGACCCCGACCGGCCTCGGCGGCTACCTGCGCGAGCGCGGCCTCCGCCACGTCTACCTGGTCGGGCTCGCCACCGACTTCTGCGTGGGGTGGTCGGCGCTCGACGCGCGCAAGGCGGGGTTCGCGGCGACCGTGATCGAGGACGCCACGCGAGGCATCGACGCGGGGGGCTCCCTCGCCAAGGCGTGGGCCGACATGACCGGCGCCGGCGTCAAGCGCATCAAGTCGGCCGACATCGCCGTCTGAGCGTGCCCCGACGGCCGGGCCGGACCGGCGGCGCCCGGGCGGGCTCAGCCGCTTCCGAGACCCGCCCGAGGAGGCCCGGATGAGATACGGGCTGCGCATCCCGAGCTTCGCGCTCGGGCCCCGGACGGCCACGCTCGCCGAGATGGGCGCCTATCTGCGCCGGGCCGAGGACCTCGGCTTCGACGTCGCGGTCTCGATCGATCATCTCCTCCTGACGCCGCCGGCCTACGCCTGCACGTGGCTCGAGCCGATGACGCTCTTGGCCGCCCTGGCCGGCGTCACCCGGACGATCAAGCTCGGCACGATGGTGCTCGTGCTGCCGCTCCGCAACCCGGTCTACTTCGCCAAGGAGTGGGCGACGCTCGACCTGCTCGCCGGGGGGCGCACGATCCTCGGGATCGGCGTCGGCTGGCACGAGGCGGAGTTCGCGCTCATGGGGGTCCCGCACCGGGAGCGGGGACGGCGGACGGAGGAGTGCCTCGAGATCGTGCAGGCGCTGTGGGCGGG
>Ga0209689_1003678_pt1 | contig 11281 bp, 11 predicted proteins | sample GraSoiAngelo_149_FD_187119 | JGI IMG/M metagenome (GOLD analysis project Ga0209689, IMG submission 187119) | Grasslands soil microbial communities from the Angelo Coastal Reserve, California, USA - 14_1009_09_30cm (SPAdes) (version 2) | ecosystem: Environmental > Terrestrial > Soil > Grasslands ...
TCGGTCGTCATGTCGAGGACCGGCGAGTTAGGGTAAACACCGGCGTTGGCGACGGCGACCGTGACGGGCCCGATGGCACGCTCGGTGGCCTGTACGAAGTCGGCGACCGAACGGCCGTCGCGGACGTCGACCGGATGGGTGAACACGCGCTCGGAACCGCCCAGCCGCTCCGCCGCCCGCGCCAACCCAGGCTCGTGGAGATCGCCGAGGGCGACGCGCGCTCCCGCCTGATGAAACGCCTGCGCAATGCCGAGACCGATCCCGGCCCCGGCTCCGGTCACGAGGACCGAATGGTCCCTGAAGTCGAACATGCAGCTGCGCAGTTTACTCTTCTGGCTTCGGAAAGTTGAGCGCAAAAACACGACGGGGTTACGGTGTGCGCCGTAGCCCCTTCTGACGATTGGTTGCGGGGCTGAATTTGGACCAGCGACCGTTCGTTAGGAGCGCACCCGGTGCGCCCAACGCCTCGCCACGATCTGCTCCCGACAGGCGCCCAAGCGCTTGAGTTCGAGTTCGCGGCTGCCACGCTTGCGCGGGTCAAGCTCTCGAACGACCACATTGTAGTTAATCAGTCGGTCGGAGGCTCGCATCTCCCACGGCCCATCAACAAAATTAGACGCTTCCGGAATATTGGAAGCGGCAACTGATTCTTCGATCAGCGGGTCCGCCATCGACCATCGTAAAAAATGCGGCCCGCGGCGCTGGTCGTGATCAGGTGATCAGGATGGCGCGGGCGGAAGCGCTACGCCGGCGGTAGCCCGGAGGTTCCCAGTCGCTTGGGAGATCAGGAGGGCACCAAGAACGCTGAGTAGCTGCCTGAGGACTCGCAGAGGAGAGAAACGATCAGGGCGCCCTCGCGGCGCCCCCTCCCCGAAGTCGTCTCCTGGAAGCTTCGTAGTTGATGGCTCCGGTAACCCTCACACATGAGTTGACGAGGACCGGAGGGTAACCCTGATTTATGAGCTACTTCGAGGTCGGCCCTCCGCGCTTAGCCTCGCGCGATCTCGGACAGGCCGGGCAGACGGCCGAGAAGGTTGCCGGTCACGCCTCCGTCGACGACGAGGTCGTGGCCGTTGACGTATCGCGCGTCGGGCCCGAGCAGGAACGCGATGACGTCGGCCATGTCGTCCGGGGAGGCGACGCGCCCGAGGGGGACGAGCGCGTCCCGCGCGGCCGCGACCTGCTGGTCCGCATAAATCCTGGCGGTCATGCCGGTGCGCGTCATGCCGGGGGACAGCGCGTTGACACGGATGCCGTCGGGCCCGAGCTCCTGCGCGAGCACGCGCATCAACATGATGACGGCGGCCTTGCTCGGCCCGTAAGCGCCGAGGTTCGCGTGCGGATGGCTGCCGGACATCGACGCGACAACCACGATGGCGCCGCGCGATGTCGTGAGGGCCTGGTGCGCCGCCCTGGCCAGGAGCCACGTCGCGCGCGTGTTCACGGCAAACACGCGGTCCCAGTCATCGACCGAGTAAGCACTGAGCGGGCCCGGCCGGTTGATCCCGGCGTTGCTCACGAGGCCGTCCAGACCGCCGAAGCGGGTGACCGCCTCGCCGACGACACGGGCGGGAGCGTCGACGCTGCCCATATCGCCGTGCAGCGCGAGCGCCTCGGCGCCTTGTCCTCGGAGATCCTCGACTAGGCCCTCGAGCCCGACCGAGGGGCCGAGGTCGACGGCCGCGATCTGAGCCGCCTGGCCGCAGGCGCGGCCATCTCGGGCCAGGCGGAGACAGGTCGCTCGTCCGATCCCGCTCGCCGCTCCCGTCACCAGGATGCGCACGCCTGCGCCGAGCCGATCGTCAGGTCCGGGCCTGGAACGGCTTCAACGCGACGTTGAACGTGTAGAGATTCTCCGCGTTGCTCTCTGGGCGCCGCGCCGGCTCGATGATCAGCCGCTTCTGCTCGGCCTTCGAGACCGAATTCAAGAGGAAGTCATCCCGATTGTGCTCCTCTCCCGCGAAGTACATCTGGGTGACCATCATGTGGAAGAACCCGCCGTGCACCTTGAAATGGATGTGGGGCGGCCGGATCCAGCCTCCGGGGACCGGGTAGGCGCCGGGCTTGATGGTCTTGAAGGAGTAGATTCCGTTTTCGTCGGTCATGGCCTCACCGAAGCCGAGGAAGTTCGGGTCCTTCGGTGCCGGGTTCGGATCGGCGGCGTGGACATACCGGCCCTTGGCGTTCGCCTGCCAAATTTCGACCATGGCGCCTTTGACGGGCCCGCACTCCTCGTCGGTGACCCGCCCCGTCACGTAGATAATGTCGCCCTCCGGTCGGCCGGTCGCACCCGGGACGGCGGTGAGGTCACTGTGGTGCGGCGCCGGCCTCGTACGGTCATAGCTGTTCAGATAGAAGGGACCTTCTTCCTGAGGGGGCGTTTCCTGACACACCTCCGCCATCGCCCGTCCGGGGACGGCGACGGCAGCCCCGGCGACCAGAGCAGCCCGCAGAACGTCTCGCCTCGAGACACGTCGATGCAGCAACATGGCAATTTCTCCCTGTGATCGATCGGCCGGTCCGCGCTGAGGTCGGGCCACGTCCGTCACACCTGCAGGTGTGCGGGCGGGCAAAGCCTAGCGGAGCGGACGATGCGAATCAACTGGAAAGGGGGCGCCGCCGGGCGGGGACTATAATGGCCTCGCCGTGAACGTCGTCGAGCCCTGGAAGCCCCTGCCATGAGCGGTGCCACGACGAGTATCGGTCTCAGGCGTTTGCAGCACCTGGTCCTGTGGGTGTCGGACGTCGAGCGGAGCGTGCGCTTTTACCGTGACGTGCTGGGCTTCGAGGTGAAGTCGCGGTTCCCGGGCGCGGCCTTCCTGAGGATACCGGGAAGCCCGGACGATCATCATCTTGGCCTGTTCGAGCAGACGGGCGTGCCACGGCCCGACGAGCGAGTGGCGCGCATGTACCACTCCGCGTGGGAGGTCGACGACATCACTGACCTGGTGCGCGCGCGGCAGCGGCTGATCGAGGCGCGCGCGCTGGTCGGCTCGTCGAATCACGGCGTGAGCCTGTCGCTCTACGCCAAGGACCCCGACGGGCTCGAGTTCGAGATCTTCTGGACGGTGCCCGACGGCACGGCGGCCGGGACGCGGGAGCTGGACCTGGAAGGCGAGCTGGCCCGGCGCGGCATCACGATCCCGTAGGCGCGGCCCCGCCTGGCTTCAACCGGCCTCGGTCCACCCCCGGGGCGCCATTTCACAACACGCGGGTGCAGAGCGCTCCGCGTCGCCTCGCGCCAGGATGAGAGCGGCGAAGCGCGTCAGCGCTTCTTCGGGGCCAGCTTCACCTGATAGACGGCCAGGGCTCTCCTCACACTGTCAGTGACCCCCGACGTGCTGAGAGTGGCTCCGGTGATCGCGACGATCTCCTGGCCCAGCGCGAGGTCCGGTCTCAGTGTCTTGCGGTCGAACTGCCGAAGCCAACGGCCAGGAGGAAGATAGTCTAGCGATTCGTCGAACGCCAACAGGGTCGTCGACGCGATCACGCCGTCCGGCTCGAGGACGATGAGGACGGCTTCAGGCTGCGTCCGCACGACATGGACGTCGACCATCGCGTAGCCGAGGAGCCTCTGGTTCTGCTTGCCGATGTGGACCGGAATCATCCGGGACTCGAGCCGGGCCCGGGCGAGACTCTCGACCTGGCGGACTTCGGGCTCGCTGAGGAAGAGCGTTTCCTTCTCGATTGTCGACGCGTCCGGGAAGGCGAACCGGAGCGCCTGATCCATGGAGTAGAAGACCTTGGCCCCGACGTCGCCGGTGAGGCCCGCGGCGAGTGCCGCGAGGAGAAGGGCTCCGACTACCCTCGACAGCGGCACGCTCGGTGCAGACCGAGCCCGCCGCCAACTCGTCGCCAGCGGTCCGCGAGCGTACCGCCTCGGCCCTGGCCCCGCCGGGTACGACCCCAGCCCGGGTTGCGGTCCCTCCCGGGGGGTCACGCGGCTGGCTCCTCGAGCGCGTCCATACCTAGACGGGCCCGCCTTTGTAGGTGATATCGAATCCGAGTTCGTTCAACCCACGGCACGCCGTGAGAGTCGAGAAGCTGTGACGGTCCAGCGCAGCGGCTTTGGCCAACGTCTGCTTCGGGCGGAACTCCTGTCCGTCGATAATGACGGCCCATCTCCGGTCGGGCCGTGGCGCTAACTTGCGAATCACTAGCCGAACGGCGTTTTCCGTCACCTTCACGTCGCGACCACGGCAGATGAACCAGGTATAGCGGTCTCCCGATTGCCCCTTGGGGTGGATCCCGTCAAGCAGTCCAGATAGCTGCTCCCTCATGCCGGCTCTCCGCTGCGGGATCCAAAGTTCATCGAGGGCAGTAGAGCCGTTGTCAGTGCTCGATTCTCGTGTCTCGGGGCGGAGCTTAGCAGGGGGAGGACCCATGTCAACAGCGAAAGGAAACGGAAAGAGGAAGAGGAGACCACGAGAGGCAGGCTGATGGCTCGTTGAAGCGCTGAAGTACATAAGGTGGGAAAAGATTCACAAGATCTAGGAAAGATGCCCTTGACACGCAGTCAAACGGCGTGCCATAGCTTTCCGCGCACGAGGGCTAAGCCAGTGGGACATCCCGGAAGCGGCGGGCCATCGGGGCGCCACCCCCCACCGGAACGAGCTGAACACCGCGAACGGGACACAACGGACTCGTTCGCTCTCGACATGGCGTCGGCCGTCCGGCGCCCCGCGACCCGAACAGGGAGAAAGAGGAGAAGCGCATGGGGATCTTTCTCAGTGACCGTGAGCTTGCTGAACTCGAACCGGCGGAAAACGCCTTTCCTTCGCCCGTTCCCACTCAAATAGTCTCAAACGGGGAGTTTAACCCCCTCCCGCAGACGCCACAGCAGCGCGAGGTAGAAGCGCGTATCAAGGAGCTGGCCGACACCCACGGGCCGAGGCAGGGCCTCGACCGCCGGCGGTTCCTACAGACGGCGAGCGGCATGGCGGCGGCCTTCCTCGCGATGAACAAGGTCTTTGGCAACCTGTTCGACGTGAGCGAGGCCGAGGCGGCCAACCCCGACGTGGCGGCCGCGCGGGCGGACGCCTCGAGGGGCCAGTTCATCATGGACGTGCAGACCCACTTCGTGCACGACCAGTACACCCAGAAGGGCATCCTTGGGCTTGCTGTCTTCGCCTCGCAGCACTGGAACCCCGCGCTGGCCGGGAAGACAGATGACCTTTACATCTACAAGTTTGAGAACTACGTCCGGCAGATCTTCCTCAACAGCGACACGTCGATCTCGCTGTTGAGCGGCGCGCCGTTCGATGACCACTCGTGGGAGTTCCTGCAGAACGATCAGATCCGCGAGGCGGCGAACATGGTCAATCGAGTAGGCGGCGAGAGCACCCGAATGCTCGCCCACTCCCTCGTTACGCCTGGGCAGCCGGGCTGGATGGACAAGGTCGATTACGCGATCGACAAGCTGCATCCGGACAGTTGGAAGCTCTATACGATCGGCGACCCGCTGACGGCCAAGACGAAGTACCCGTGGCGCCTCGATGACGAGAAGCTCGTGTACCCGTTCTACGAGAAGGCGGTCAAGGCAGGGATCCGCACCCTCTGCATCCACAAGGGGCTGATGCCGCGCGACTACGAGGAGAGCTGGTCAGGCGTGTGGAAGTACAACACGCCCTGGGACATCGCCAAGGCCGCGAAGGATTGGCCGCAGCTGAACTTCGTCTTTTACCACGGGTGTTTGCGGGCCTTCCAGGAACTGCCGGACCAGGTGCTCGCCGAGTTCGAGAAGACCGGCAACATCCAATGGGCGAGCGACCTCGCGCGCATTCCAAGCGAACACGGTGTCAGCAACGTCTATGCGGAGATGGGGACGAGCTTCGCAAACTCTTGCACCGCCAACCCGCGCTTTGCGGCGGCTCTTCTCGGCACTTGGATCAAGGGCCTCGGCGTCGACCACGTGGTGTGGGGCACCGACTCGGTCCTCTACGGGTCGCCCCAGTGGCAGATCGAGGCGCTGCGCCGCCTGGAGATCCCCGAGGATATGCAGCAGAAGCACGGTTTTGCCCCGCTCGGTGGACCCACCGGCGCCGTCAAGAACCAGATCTTCGGCCTCAACTCGGCGCGCCTCTATAACGTGAACCTGCGCGCAAGCTACCCGCGGCTCACCGCGGACAAGTTCGCGCAGCTCAAGGAGGAGTACAGGCTCGCGGGCAATCTGAACGACCTGCGGGACAACCACGCGCACGGCTTCATCGCCAAGCGCACGGCCTAGCTCGCACCGGCATCACGCGACGGCCGGGGGCGTCAGTCCCCCGGCCGTCCTTGTCCCCGTGGCCCCACGGGCAACGGGCCGAGACCACTTGACGATTCCGTAGGTGGCGCCGAACCCGGCATGTCGTCTCTCCAAAGCTGGTGCCAGGAGTTCATGATCCACTGGCAATGTCGCCCCGTAAGGATCGTGCTGAGCGCTGCTTGCGTCGCGATTCTCGTCAGTCTCGTAGCCGCGACCGCCTCGGAAGCTGAAACGCGCGACGCCAGCGGACTGGACGCGCCCGCCTCAGACGGGTCGCTCGAGACTCGCCGCGGCGACGTGACCACGGCCGTGGAACACGGGCGCGTCGCTGACGGTGGGGCTTCCATCCAGGCGGTCTCATTGGAGAGTGCACCGGGACAATTAGTAGGAGCGGGGGGGATCGCCGGGAGGGTTGTCTCCTGCTCTGGGCCCGTTGCGGGTACACGGGTGTCGATCGGAGGTCGCGCCGATTCGGCGACCAGCGGGCCGGGCGGAGCGTTCGAAGTGAATGATCTCCCACCGGGGACCTTTGATTTGACCTTCGAGGCTCAAGAACAGCAAGGTACGATCGCTGGCATCCACGTAGTATCGGGCCAGACGACAGACATCGGCGAGATCAACCTCACAGACTTCCGTGCTGACCCGAATCATTGTGGAACGTGCGGTACAAGGTGTCCGCCGGGCGCGTCGTGCGCCTACGGCCGCTGCGCCTGTCCTGCTGGACTCACCCTCTGTGGCGATACGTGTACCGGTCTTGCCGACCTTGAGCACTGTCGCGCCTGCCAGAATCGATGCGCCGCGTGGCCGAACACCATTCCCCGGTGTGGCGCCCAGGACTGTGCGTTTCCGTGTGTGGCCGGCACTGCCGATTGCGACGGACGTCGGATCAACGGCTGCGAGACGCAGATCGATCGGGACGTCAGTAACTGCGGGGCCTGTGGGAATATCTGTGCGCCGGGCCTTCGCTGTGTAGACTCGCGGTGCCAGTGAATAGGGCGCGCGCCACCCCGAGCCATTCTGCGCGGCGACGCATCCCGCTCGGTCGGGAAGCCGGGGTGCGGTCCGACGAACCGACAGGAGAGCCGGAGCCATCCCGCGCCTCGTTCAGACCGATGCGAAGCGAAAGGGAGGACAGAACATGAGGCGTCGCTGTATTTCGCTCGTCGGCGGATTCGCCCTCTTGCTGCTCGGCGCTCCTGTCGGTGGCCAGAGTGACGATAGCGCTGACGGTAAGGCGCTCTATCTCGACAACTGTGGCGGCTGCCATGGGCTCATTTCGTCCAAGTCACCGGCGCCGCGTCCCGTTCGCGCGGCTCTGGCCTCGCCCGCCGGACTCATCCGAGCAAATGGCCCCGCGGCGGCGCGAGGGCATAGCGCCAGGGTATCGCTCGACCCTGGGCTCTGGATGACAGGTGGCACGCGGCTCGCGGTGGCGCCGCCCTATGGGCCGACCCTCCGCGGCGTATACGGACGGCCGGCTGGGACCGTCGAGGGCTTCCTATACTCGCGCGAGTTTCTGAAGAGACTGCAGGGGGTGATATGGACCGGCGAGACCCTCGACATTTGGATCACTGATTCGCAGGCGTGGGTGCCGGGTTCCATGATGTTCTACAAGCAACCCGATCCCGAAGCCCGACGAAGGATCATCGCCTACTTGTCGAACGCCAAGTAGGCGACACGTCAGCCCTGCCCTGGCGACGAGCCCGCCGATCGGGCGAGCCCCGTTCCCGCCCCCGTGTGTGGTGGAGACGGCCGCGTCAGGCGTTTTCGCCCTTCAGGCGGAGCACGTTGAATGCCGGTACCGGTTTGAGGAATCCCTTCAGGTGGAGCTCCCCGACGGGTTCGATCTCGACCAGATCCTCGGCCGTCGCGAGCAGCCGCTGCGAGACCAGGACCTGGCCGGGCCTGGCCTCACCGCAGAGGCGCGCGGCGAGATTCGTCACGGTGCCGATGGCTCCGTAGTCCAAGCGTCCTTCGAAGCCGATGGCGCCAATCGTCGCGTAGCCCTGCGCGATCCCGACGCCGAAGTCGAGATCGTAGCCGCGCTTGCGCCACCTCACGCTGAGCTCGCCGACTCGGTCGCGCATGGCGAGCGCCATGCAGATCGCACGTTTGGCCGGATTTGGGATGGGGACGGGATCGTTGAAAAAGACCATCATCCCATCACCCGCGAAGCGCTCGAGCGTGCCCTCGTGGGCCAGGATCAGTCTGCCCATCTCGGCGTGGTATTCGCGGAGCACGCCCATGATCTCCTCGGGCTCAGCGGTCTCCGCGAACGCGGTGAAGCCGCGAAGGTCCAGGAATGCGACGGTCACCTCGCGCCGGTGGCTCTTGAGGGGGTCCTCGGCGCCGCCCTCGACGATCAGCTCGGCGAGCTGCGGCGAGAAGAAGCGCTTGAGCCGGCCGAGGCGCTCGACCTGGGCCACCTGCTCGGCGACCCGCTGCTCGAGGGTCCTGTTCCACTCCCGGAGCTCCGTCGCCTGGGCCTCGAGGCGGGCCGCCTGCGCCTGGACCGTGTCGTGAAGCGCCTTGATCCGGAGCATCGACTTGACGCGGGCGACGAGCGCGGGCTGATCCACGGGCTTCGCCAGGTACTCGTCGCCTCCCGCCTCGAGTCCGGCGATCACGTCCTTCGAGTCAGACTTCGCGGTGACGAGGATGATTGGCGTAAAGGGAAGGGAGGGATCCGACCGGAGTCGACGGCACACCTCGATTCCGTCCATCCTTGGCATCATCACGTCGAGGAGGATCAGGTCGGGCTGCTTCTCGCTGGCGATCGTGAGCGCCTCTTCGCCGTCCGCCGCTGTGACGATCTCGTACCCGTGAACGGCAAGCCGTGTCTGTAGGATCTCCAGGTTCATTGGATTGTCATCGACGATCAGGATCCGGGGCGGTGTCCGCACCTCTCGCTCCCGACTACGGCAGGTGTTCCCGGATCGTGGCGAGCAGCTGACGCGGACTGAAGGGCTTGGTGACGTAGGCGTCACACCCGGCTTCAAAGGCTTTGCGGTCGTCTCCGCTCAGCGCGTAGGAGGTCACCGCGATGACCGGGATCGCCCGCAGCGCGGGGTCGCCTTTGATCCGCCGCGTCGCCTCGTATCCGTCGAGCCCGGGAAGCTGGATGTCCATGAGGATGAGGTCGGGGCGACGGGCGGCCGCGAGGGCCACCCCCTCTTCGCCCGTGACGGCCTCGATCATTTCGTAGCCCGCACTGGCGAGGAGGTCGCGCAGGATGTGCCGGTTGTCCTCTTGATCCTCGACGACCAGGATCCGTCGGTTCATGACGTCTCCGAGACCGCGACCCGCGTCGGCAGCATGACCGAGAACGTCGAGCCCTTCCCCGGGGTCGACTCTACCTTGATTCGTCCGCCGTGCATCTCGATGATCCGTTTTGCGATCGCGAGGCCGAGGCCCGTGCCGCCCTTCGTCCGCGTGGCCGAGCTGTCGACCTGGTGGAACTCCTCGAAGATCTTCTGCTGATCGGCCTCGGAGATGCCGGGACCGGTGTCGGCGACCGAGACCAGGAAGGCGCCGTTGGCGGAGGTCACACGGACCGTAATCTCTCCGGCGTCGGTGAACTTGATCGCGTTTCCGACGAGGTTGAGGAGCACTTGCATGATGCGCCGTTCATCCCCTCGACCCACGGGGAGGTCCTGCGCCAGCGAGACGCTCAACCTGAGCTTCTTTTCCGCCACGAGGGGCTCGACGGCGGTGACGACGGCGTTGACGACCTCCTTGAACGAGTAATCGTTCAGGGAGACTGTGAGTTGGCCGGCTTCGATCTTGGACAGATCGAGCACATCGTTGATCAAGCCGAGGAGATGGCGCCCGCTCTTCTGGACTCGCTCGAGGACGTCGCGGATCTTTGCGGAGACCTCGCCGTAGATGTTGTCGAGAATGAGCTCCGTGTAGCCGAGGATCGCGTTCAGGGGCGTCCGCAGCTCATGGCTCATGTTGGCCAGGAACTGGGACTTGTGCTTGCTCGCGACTTCGAGCTGGTGGCCTTTCTCCTCGATTTCGCGGAAGAGCCGCGCGTTCTCGACGGCCACCGCCGCGTGCGAGGCGAAGATCTGCAGCAGATCGACCGTTTGCGGCAGGATGGGCTGGCGGCTCCATTTGTTGTCGGCGGTGAAGAGCCCCACCCGGCGCCCGCGCGCAATCATCGGGAGGACGATGAAGCTCTTCGTACGGATCGCTCGGATCTCCGAGTAGGGCGGCCGCAGCCGAAGCTCAGACGGGAGCGGGGTCGCTTCGGTGAAGACGAGCGGCGCGCCGTCTCCGTAGGCCTTGCCCATCGCCCCCGCCTCGACGAGGGGGATCTCGACTCGATCGAAGTCCTTCCACTCCTCTTCGGAGAAGCCGGCGCCGGCAAGCGCGGCGAGCCGGGTCTCGCCCGGCAGGACGGCCCAGATGTAGAAACGGTCGACCGCGACAACCTGCCGCGCCGCTTCGAGCACGCGGGTGAGCTGGTCCCGGAGTGAGAGAGGCTCCTGCATGGTCGTCGACAGCCGATAGAGTTGGTTCAGGTTGTTGGACATCCGGGTCAGCGCCGCGTCTCGCTTCTCGATTTGCGCCAGCATCTCGTTGAAGCCGTCGGCCAGTAGGCCGACTTCGTCCTCGCTCTGCTTTACCGCCCGCACTGAGTAGTCCGTCCGCTCCGAGACGGTCTTCGCGGCCTGGACGAGGTGCAAGATTGGCCGGGAGATGACCCGCTGAAGTTGGACGGACAGCACCCACCCGACGAGGGAGGAGGCGAGGATGACGAGCACACCGATGCTGGCGTACCGTCTCAGGCGCCCGTAGAACTCACCCAGGTCCGAGCTGATGTAGATCGTGCCGATGGGCTCTCCGTCGAAGACGATCGGGCGCGAAACGGCGAGGTGGCCGCGGTCAGAACGACGGCACGCGTCCCCCGGCGGCAACGGTCGTGGCGGTCGCCCCCCTGGAGAGTAGGCGGCGAACAGCCGACCCTCCTTCCCGTACAGGCAAGCGGACGCGATATGCTCCTGGGCGCGAAGCGATGCGAGCGTCGCC
>Ga0209689_1003680_pt1 | contig 11281 bp, 10 predicted proteins | sample GraSoiAngelo_149_FD_187119 | JGI IMG/M metagenome (GOLD analysis project Ga0209689, IMG submission 187119) | Grasslands soil microbial communities from the Angelo Coastal Reserve, California, USA - 14_1009_09_30cm (SPAdes) (version 2) | ecosystem: Environmental > Terrestrial > Soil > Grasslands ...
GAAGGCATCCTCGCAGGCACCTCCTCGGGCACGCTGATCGCCGCCGCGCTGCGCTACTGCCGCGAGCAGCCGGCGCCGAAGCGCGTCGTCACCCTGGTCTGCGACAGCGGCAGCAAGTACCTCTCCAAGGTGTACAACGATTACTGGATGCTCGACCAGGGCTTCATCGAGCGCGAGCGCTTCGGCGACTTGCGCGACCTGATCGCGCGCCGCCACCGCGAGCACGCGGTCGCCACCGTGAGCGCCGACGAGACGGTTCTCAACGCCTACCAGCGCATGAAGCTCTACGACGTTTCGCAGCTGCCGGTGCTCAAGGACGGCAGGATCGTCGGCATCATCGACGAGGAGGACATCCTGCTCGGGGTCTACGATAATCCGGGGCATTTCCGCCGGCCGGTGTCCGAGGCGATGGAAAGCCACCTGGTCACGGTGCCGCCGGACGCGACGCTCGAGCAGCTGATGGACATCTTCAAGCGCGGCATGGTGGCGATCGTGGTCGACCGCGGCGAGTTCCTGGGCCTCATCACGCGCATCGACCTGCTCAACTGGCTGCGCAGAAGGGCGACGGAGAAATGAAGTTCGAGACCAAGGTGATTCACGCCGGGCAGGAGCCCGACCCCCAGACCGGCGCGGTGATGACCCCGATCTACGCCACCTCGACCTACGCGCAGTCGAGCCCCGGCGCTCACAAGGGCTACGACTACGCGCGCACGCGCAATCCGACGCGCGACGCGCTCGAGGCCTGCCTCGCCGAGCTGGAGAGCGGCCATGCCGGCTTCGCCTTCGCCTCGGGAATGGCGGCGATCGGCACGGTCCTCGAGCTGCTCGACGCCGGCTCCCACGTCGTCGCCATGCATGATCTCTACGGCGGCAGTTACCGGATCTTTGAAAAAGTAAGAAAGCGCAGCGCCGGGCTGCAGGCGAGCTTCGTCGATCTTTCCAGGACCGAGGAGCTTGAAAAGGCGATCAGGCCCGATACCAGGATGCTGTGGGTCGAATCACCGACCAACCCGCTTCTCAAGCTCGTCGACCTGCAGGCCGTCGCCGCGATCGCGCGCAGGCGCGGGCTGCTCGCGGTGTGCGACAACACGTTCGCCTCGCCCTGGATCCAGCGGCCGCTCGAGCACGGCTTCGACATCGTGGTGCACTCCACCACCAAGTACATCAACGGGCACTCGGACGTGATCGGCGGCGCGGCGATCATTCGGCAGGATGAAGCGCTGAAGGAGAAGCTCGCCTTCCTGCAGAACGCCGTGGGCGGCGTGCCGAGCCCGTTCGATGCCTTTCTCACCCTGCGCGGCATCAAGACGCTCGCGTTGAGGATGGAACGGCATTGTGCGAACGCCCTCGAAGTGGCCCGCTTCCTCCAGTCTCACTCGAAGGTGCAGAAAGTCTTTTACCCCGGGCTGGAAAGCCACCCCCAGCATGCCCTGGCGAAACGGCAGATGAACGGCCGCTACGGCGGCATGGTGACCGCGGTGCTCAAGGGCGGGCTGGAGAGCTCCAGGCGGTTCCTCGAGCGCTGCAAGCTGTTCACCCTCGCCGAGAGCCTGGGCGGCGTCGAGAGCCTGATCGAGCACCCGGCGATCATGACCCACGCCTCGCTGCCAGAGGACGTGCGCGCCGAGCTCGGCATCGACGAAGGCCTGGTGCGCCTGTCGGTCGGCATCGAGAACGTCGACGACCTCGTCGCCGAGCTGAAATACGCGCTCGAGTAATACGCTGCTTTTTTTCCTGGCTGCAGTCGCTCTCCTGATCGGTTTTGTTTTCTATATGACGGCAATGCCTGGACGTTCCCATGCCGGGCCGCTGCCGCCGCTCTCCGACGAGGGCCGCGCGCTCGCCGAGCGCCTCCATCACCACGTCGCCGTGCTCGCAAGGAGCGAAAGGAATACGGACCTCGAAACCGCGGCACGGTACATCGAGAGCGCGTTCGGCTCTTCCGAATCCCAATACTTCGAAAGCGGCGGACGCACGGTGCGCAACATTCAAACCACGCAGCCCGCTTCGATCATCGTCGGCGCGCACTACGACACGGTGCCGGGCTCGCCCGGCGCCGATGACAACGCCTCGGCCGTCGCCGTGCTCATCGAGCTTGCGGCGATGCAGCTGCCGGTCCGGTTTGTCGCCTTTGCGAACGAGGAGATGCCGTACTTTCTCGGCCCCGAGATGGGCAGCTTCGTTTCGGCAAGGCGCTCGCGCGAGCGCGGCGAGAACCTGCGCGCCATGTTCTCGCTGGAAATGCTCGGCTATTACCGCGACGCTCCCGGCAGCCAGCATTACCCCGCGCTGCTCGGCTGGTTCTACCCGGACCGCGCCGATTTCATCGGCTTCGTCGGCGACCTGGGCGCGCGCGCCCTGGTAAGGAGGTCGATTGCCTCTTTCAGGAAGCACGCGCGGTTTCCCTCCGAAGGCGTGGCCGCGCCGGGTATCATCCCGGGGGTCACGTGGTCGGACCACTGGGCCTTCCGCAAGCACGGCTACCCGGCGATCATGGTGACCGACACCGCGTTTTACCGTTATCCTCATTACCACCTGCCCAGCGATACCCCGGAAAAACTTGACTACGAACGCATGGCGCGCGTGACGCTCGGACTTGCCGCGATGCTGCGCGAGCTGGCCGATGAAGCTCGGTGAGCTGAGCGTCAACCGCATCGGGTTCGGCGCGATGCGCGTCATCGACAACGGCAGCATCTGGGGCGAGCCCAGCGACCGCGCAAAGGCGCTCAAGGTGCTGCGGCGCGCGCTAGAGCTCGGCGTCAACTTCTTCGACACCGCCGAAAGCTACGGCCCGCATACCAGCGAGATCCTGATCGCCGAAGCCCTGCATCCCTATCCGAAAGGCTTCGTCATCGGCAGCAAGTGCGGCATAGCGCGACCGCGCGCCAGCCGCTGGGACGCCGACGGCAGGCCCGAAAAGCTCAAGCAGGACCTGGAAGGCAGCCTGAAGCGCCTGCGGCTGGAGCGCATCGATCTCTATCAGCTGCATGCGGTCGATCCGAAGGTGCCGCTCGAGGTTTCGCTCGGCGCGCTCGCCGACATGCAGCGCGAAGGCAAGATCCGCCACGTCGGGCTGTCGAACGTCACCGTGCGCCAGCTCGAGCAGGCGCGGAAAATCGTGCCGATCGTCTCGGTGCAGAACCGCTACAGCCTGGGCGATCGCAATTCGGAAGACGTGCTGCAGGCCTGCGAGAAGCTCGGCATCGCTTTCCTGCCCTGGTATCCCCTGGGGGACGGGGCGGTACTGCGAATTCAGAAATTAAAGGACTTGGCTAAAAAACTTCGGGCCACGCCCGCGCAGGTAGGCATCGCGTGGCTGCTCGCGAAGTCGCCGGTCATGCTGCCGATTCCCGGCACCTCGTCGATCGCTCACCTCGAAGAAAACGTCGCCGCCGAGAAGCTCAAGCTCGGCGACGACGATTTCCGCTCGCTCTAGACTTCGGTGCGCACCCAGCCGTAGCGCAGGTGGCTCGGGTCGGCGCCCGCTGCCAGGTACTCCTGGCGTGCCTTCGTCATCGCGTCCGTGGTCAGGCCGGGAAACTCGAGCAGCGTCTTCAGCTTGAGCGGCACCAGGGTGTCGTAGTTGCGCGGCACCGGGCGGAAATCCGCGCGCGCGGAAACTTCCGCATCCCCCGACACGCCGTAGAGCCGCGCCGAGTTGAGCCCGAGGATCTTGCGCTTGGCGCGCTCGGTGAGCGCCGGATAGCCGTACTGCCGGCGGATGCTCTCCGGGATCTCGAAGCGCCACATCGCCTCGATCTGCCATTGCGGCGAGCCGTAGTAGATGCAGTCGGAGCCGAACACGATCTTGTCTTCGCCGAAGTGCTTGAGCAGCTGCCCGAGCAGGTGCGCGCAGACGCTCGGGAAGGTGATGACGATGCCGCCGAAGGTCGATCCGATCTCCGCGTAGACGTTCCTGATCTTCCCGCAGGTCTGGGCAAACTCGGTCAGCCAGGTAATGTCCGGCTCGCCGTTGCGCAGCACCTTGTTCTGGATGTTCGCGAGCCCCGGCGAGGGCCACAGGAACGGCGTCATGCCGCCGAAGCAGGCGTGGTAGATGATGAAGTTGAGCTCCGGCCAGTCGTGCGAGGCCTTCGGGATGTCGGTCGGCTTGCCCCATTCGGGAGTGTCGATCGGAGCCGGGGAGAAGCCCTTGTGGATGCAGATGTTGCGGAATCCCGGATGGCGCCGAAGCTGGTCGCGCTGGCGCATGATGAAGTCGTAGCTCGGGTAGGCGATCTGCTCGTCGTCCAGCCGCCACTGCTTCAGCGGGCTGTCGGGCGGGTCGTTGTCCCCCCGCGCGGACGTGGCGACGGTGTAGCCCTTCCACGCATCGGGATGGTTCTCCGCGACCTGCTGCTCCATGAAATACAGGCTTCGCCTTCCCGGATAGAGCTGGCCGTGCGCCAGCATGCGCTGCGAGCCGGAGATCCTGTTGACGAAATCGCGCACCGCCGCAGTCTGCTTCGCGTTCAGCACGCCGGCGGCCTGCGATTCCTCGATGCTGTTGGGCGCACGGCCGTTCGGGTCTCCAGGAGGAAAGACGCCAAGCGTGGCGTTGCTCAACAGGCCCACCGTGGTCTGGCTGTCGAAGAACACATCCTTCACGAAGTGCATCAGGTGATAGATGCTGTCGTTGATCTCGCCGCCCACAACCTGGGGGTTCAGCACCTGCCAGGTCTTGCCGAGCTCGTCGAACGCGCCTGCCGGGCGGAACGGATTGGACTTGAACACCGAGGTCGCCGCTGCCGTGGGCCCTTGCGCGTAGGCGCGGAAAAACTGCGGCCCGGCCATGCTTGAGCGCACCATGTGCAGCTGGTCGTCGAGCACGAACAGGTCGGCCGGCGGGCCGTTGCGCGCGTGCGCTTCGCGCTCGTACAGCTCCTCCTCGTCCACCTTGAACATCTGCCCGTAGACCTCGTTCATGGCGAGGAAGCCGGCGGCCATCCCGCCGGTGCCGGCGAGGAACTGGCGGCGGCTGATGTTGAGCTTCCTGCTCGCCTGGTCGGCGATCTCCTTGATGCGCGCCTCGACCTTCTTCTGGTCCTCGGTCTGCGGGATGGGCATGTGCTCGCCGTTCGACACCATTTGCGTCGGAATCGGCGAATGGAACAGGTTCGCCTCGTCTGCCCGGGTCAGTTTCGCCAGCTGCTCGTCGCTCAGCCAGACATCGGCTTCGCGGTCACCTCGAATTGTCATGACACTCCTCCGATTTAGATCACTTCGATCGCTTCGCGCGCTGAGCCGGGCTGGCCGGCATCATCGACCCAGGAAAATTCCAGCTCGCCGCTGTCGAGCGCCACGGCGTGGAACTGCAGGAACGGATTGGCGGCGATGCCGGGCGACATCTCGGCGCGGAATACCTCGACGCCGTTGTAGCGGCACGCGAACGAGCGGATCACGTTCTTCGGCACCTTGCGCCCGTCGACCTCGAGCCGGTAGCCGGTTTCCATCGGGTGCTGGATCAGGATCCCCACCCGGATGACCTCGCCGCGCCTGGCCCGGCCCGGCAGCTGGATGCGCGCGGCCATCAGCTCCCCAGCTCGTCCACGCACGCCGACAGGGTCACCACGACGCTGGCGCTGCCCATCCAGAACGAGCCATCCGACATCTCGGCGAGCGCCACCACGCGCTGGCTGCCGGCGAGGCGCACGCGCGAGGTGATTTCGGCGGCGCCGGCGCGCGGCCCGAGGTGGAAGCTCGCCATCCGCGCCTCGGGATTGCGCTCCGAGACCAGGTGGATCGCGTGCACGTGGTCGGCTTCGGTCATCGGGCTTTCCACGCTCACGCTCATCGACACCGAGTTGCCGTTATCCGCCAGCAGCGGCATGTCGAGCTTCACCCGGCCCTGCCTGACCGGTGCGCCTTTCGTGATGGGGTCGAGCAACGGATCTGCCCGGGCCCCGAACGCAAGCCCGAGCAGAATAACGAGAAAGCTTCGACGCCTCACGCGATCTCGAAGCCGTGGTTCTTGAGCGGCAGCGAGCGCACCCGCTTGCCGGTCGCGGCGAAGAGGGCATTGCAGATCGCCGGCGCGATCGCGGCCTGGCCCGGCTCGCCGATCCCGCCCCAGAAGCCGCCCGAAGGCGCCAGCACCACCTCGACCTTCGGCATCTCGCGCAGCCGCATCATGCGGTAGTCGTGGAAGTTCGACTGCTCGACGCGCCCGTCCTTGATGGTGATCTCGCCCCAGAACATCGCGGTCAGCATGAACACCGCGCTGCCCTGCATCTGCGCGACGACGTTGTCCGGGTTGACGACATGGCCGGAGTCGATGCCGAGCACCAGGCGCTTGATGTCGACCACGTTCTTGTCGCTCACGGCCAGCTCGGCGACCGCCGCGACGTAGCTGCCGTAGGCCTCGGTCACCGCGATGCCGCGGTGCACGCCCGCCGGCAGCGGCTCGGCCCAGCGGGCTGCCTTCGCCGTCGCCTCGAGCACGCCGTACTCCTTCGTCGCCGCCGGCAGCAAGCCGCGGCGATATTCGTAGGGGTCCTTGCCCGCGGCCTTCGCCAGCTCGTCGACGAAGGACTCGCGCATGAACGGATTCTGCGAGTGGCCGACGGTGCGCCAGAAGCCGACCGGAACGTGCGGATTGCGCTGCGCGTACTCGATGCGCACGTTGGGAATCGCGTACGGCTGGTCGGCGAACGACGCCACCGCCTGCGGATCGACTCCCTCCTTCAGCGGCAGCTTGAGCAGGGTCGAGATGATCGACGGCGCCGAGACGCGGGAGTACCACGCGACGGGATTGCCAGACGCGTCCAGGCCCGCCTTAATGCGCACCAGGCTCAGCGGACGATAGAAGTCGTGCTGCGTGTCCTCCTCCCGCGTCCACAGCAGCTTCACCGGCGTGCTTCCCATCGCCTTGGCGATCTGCACGCCCTGGCGCACGAAGTCCTGCGAGCCGCCGCGGCGCCCGAATCCGCCGCCGAGCTGTACCCGGTGCACGTACACGTTCTCCAGCGGCACTCCCGCGGTCGCCGCCGCGGTCGCGTGCGACGCTTCGGCGTTCTGCGTCGAGGTCCACACGTCGACGCGGCCATCCTTCAATACCGCCGTGCAGCCCATCGGCTCGAGCGTCGCGTGCGCGAGATAGGGAGTGAAGTACTCGGCTTCGAGCACCTTGGCCGCTCCAGCCAGGCCCTGCTCGAGCTCGCCGTCGCGCCTTGCCACCACCACGTTCGACGCGTCGTCGAGCCCGGTGCGCAGGAATTGCAGGATGCTTTCGCTCGACGCGCTTTCGCCGGCGCCGAAGCTCCATTCGATCGGCAGCTCCTTCAGCGCCTCCTTGGCGCGCCACCAGTTGTCGGCGACCACGGCGACGTAGTCTTCCATCGGCAGCACCTTGATCACGCCGCGCCGGCCCTCGATCTTGGCCGCGTCGACCGACTTCAGCTTGCCGCCGAACACCGGGCACTGCGCGATCGCCGCGTAGACCATGCCGGGAAGCTGCGCGTCGATGCCGTAGCGGATGCGGCCGGTGACGATGTCGGGGATGTCGACGCGCCTGATCGGCTTGCCGGCGATCTTCCAGTCCTTCGGATCCTTGAGCGTCACTTCCTTCGGCGGCGCGAGCTTCGCGGCTTCGCCGGCGACCTTGCCGAAGCTCGTCTTGCGGCCGCTCGGGCCATGCGTGATCACGCCGTTGGACGCCGTGCACTCGGCGACCGGCGCGTTCCAGCCCTGCGCGGCGGCGATGAGAAGCATCTCGCGCGCGCCGGCGCCGGCTTTGCGCAGGTAGTCCTGCGACTGGCGGATGGTGCGGCTGCCGACCGCCGCCATGTCGCCCCATGCGCGCTTGCGCCTCACGTGCGCATTGGTATCGGCGTACTCGACGCGCACCTGGGTCCAGTCGCATTCGAGCTCCTCGGCGACGAGCTGCGCCGCCGAAGTCATGCTGCCCTGCCCCATCTCGGAGCGCGCGTAGCGGATGATCACCGTGTCGTCCGGCCGCACCACGACCCAGGCATTGATCTCAGGAGCGACGTTCTGCGCGTTAGCCGCAGGAAGATGAAATCCAAAAGCCAGACCGCCCGCAGCCGAAACTTTCAGAAACTCGCGACGTGTCGTCATGGCCGTCTCCTATGCCCTGGCCTTGCCGGACTTTGCCGCGGCATGGATCGCGGTACGGATCCGCGCGTAGGTGCCGCAGCGGCAGATGTTGGTCATCGCCTCGTCGATGTCCTTGTCGGTCGGATCGGGCTTCTTGCGCAGCAGCGCTACCGCCGCCAGGATCTGCCCGCCCTGGCAGTAGCCGCACTGCGGCACCTGGTGCTCGATCCAGGCCTGCTGCACCGGGTGAAGCCTGCCGCCCGGCGCGAGGCCTTCCAGGGTCAGGACGCGTTTGCCCGCCGCCGCGGAAACGGGGAAGGAGCACGAGCGCACCGGCTCGCCGTTCACATGCACCGTGCACGCCCCGCACTGCGCGATGCCGCAGCCGAACTTGGGGCCCTTCACGTCGAGCTCGTCGCGCAGCACCCAGAGCAGCGGCATGTCGGGCTCGACGTCGACCTCGCGCGAACGCCCGTTGACGGTCAGCTGGATCATTTCCTGTCTCCTTGGTGGATCGTGATACTTTAAAACAACTCGCGGGAGGTTTTCCAGCCATGCAGCGGTTTCGCAGTGCGGCACTGTGGTTGCTTTTTTTCGCTGCGCCCGTCGGCGCCCAGGAAGCCTATCCGGGCAAGCCGGTCCGCATCATCGTCGGCTACTCCGCCGGCGGCGGCAACGATCTGATCGTGCGCGTGATGGCGCCGCGGCTGTCGGAGGGGCTGGGGCAGCCGGTCATCATAGAAAACAAGCCCGGCGCGCAGGCGATCATCGCTACCGAATACGTGGCGAAAGCGGCGCCGGACGGCTACACCATCCTGATGGGGCCGACCGGGCCGATGGCGATGAACCCCGCCACCTACGCAAGGCTGCCGTATTCGTCAACGCGCGACTTCGCGCCGATTTCGACGATCGGCCAGTTCCCGCTGATCGTGACCGTCGGCGCCTCGCTCCCGGTGCACTCGGTCAGGGAGCTGATCGAGTACGCCAAGCGCAATCCCGCAAAGGCGAACTACGGCTCGAGCGCCGCTGCATTCCAGATCGCCACCGAGCTGTTCAAGCAGAAGACCGGTACCGGGTTCGTCCACATCCCGTATAAGAGCAGCGGCGAATCAGTGCAGGCGGTGATTGCGGGCCAGGTCACCATGACCATCTGCGATCCGCCGCCCGCATCGGGTCCGCTGCGCGCCGGCACGGCGCGCGCGCTCGCGATCACCTCGTCGGAGCGCCACCCGTCCTGGCCCGACGTGCCGACGCTCGCCGAAGCCGGCGTTCCGGACGTCGAGGTATGGCTGTGGACTGCATTCTTCGCGCCCGCGCGCACGCCGCCCGCGATCGTGGCGCGGCTGCAGAAGGAGACGGCGCGCGTCGTGCGCCTGCCCGATGTGCGCGAAGGCCTGGCAAAGCTGGGCGTCGATCCGGTCGGCGGCAGCCCGGAGGAGCTCGGCACGCGCCTCGCGCGCGACATCGAGAAATGGACCGCGGTCGCGCGCGCCGCGAACATCAGGAACGACTAGCCTCACAGCGCGTAGCGCGTGATCCGCAGGCGAGTCGCGCGCATGTCGTCGCCGCGCAGCTCGCGCAGCGCGTAGCCGACGAAATCGGCGCTGACTTCCTTGCGCCAGTAAAGATCGAGGTCGGCGTTGTCCATGGGCTTCGCGCGCGAGGCCACCAGCCGGCCCGCCTCCTCGATCACTTCGTCGGTCAGCTTTTTGCCTTTCAGAAATACATTCGCCTGGTCCACGAGAAACGGCCTTGAGGCCACGGCGCCGAGCGCGATCCGGGTTTCTCCGTCGGCCCGGGTCGCCGCGGCGACGCCCAATACCGGAAAGTCGAACGCTCCCCGGCGCCTCAATTTCCAATAACAGGATGGACTGTTCTCGATCCTTATCTCGGTAAGGATTTCATCTGGCCGGCGCTTCAGGTAGTCGATGCCGTCGTTGTTGTAGAAATCCTCGAGCGCGACCTCGCGCTCGCCTGACGCCGAGACGAGCTTCACCTTGGTGCCGAGCGCGAGCAGCGCCGGCGCGCAGTCGGTCGACGACATCGCCACGCAGCGCTTGCTCGCGGTGGCGACCCAGCAGACCGCGCCGTCCTTCTTCAGGCAGAAGTCGATCGCCTTGCGCCATTCGTAGTTCTGGTTGTAGTAATTGCAGCGCGTATCGAGGCACAGGTTGCCGCCGAGGGTTCCCATGTTCCGCAGGTGCACCGTCGCCACCTGGTGCGCCGCCTGGCGCAATCCGAGCGGGAGCTCGGCCTTTTTCACGATCTCCGTGAGCGTCGTGCCGGCGCCGATGGCGTGCCCGTTCAACTTCATCTCGGGGATGTGGCGCAGAGAAACCAGGACCTTGGGCGCCATCTGGCGGCGTTTCATGTTCGGCAGCAGGTCCGTGCCGCCCGCGATGAGCATCGCCTCCGGCCCTTCGCCGGCGAGGATGCGCGCCGCCTCGCCTATGGAGCGCGGTGCCCGGTATTCAAACCACGGCAGCCGCATCATTCTTCTTGATCTCCCTGCCATCGCCGCCTTCCCAGGGCGGCGGCACGATGAGCGGTTCCGGGTAGGGCACCGCCGGAAAGTGTTCGGGACCTACTCGTGCTTCTTCTCCTTTCCGTTTCTTTTCTAACGCCCTCAAAATCTTGTCCGGAGTAATGGGAAGCTCATCGATGCGCACGCCGATGGCGTCGTAAATCGCGTTCGCCACCGCCGGCATGACCGGCAGCAGCGGGCCCTGCCCGGCTTCCTTGGCGCCGAACGGGCAGTTGGGATCCGGATCCTCGATCAGCACGGTGTCGACTTCCGGCATGTCGAGCGAGGTCAGGCTCTTGTACTCTAGGAGCGACGGGATCTTGTGCACGAGCGCGCTGGAGAGCTTGGGCGGCAGCCTGCGAAAGACCTGCTCTTCCATCAGCGCTTCGGACAGGCCCATGTACACGCTGCCCTCGACCTGCCCGCGCGCCAGCACAGGGTTGATGGTGCGGCCGATGTCGTGCGCGATCCAGATCTTCGGCACGGTGATCCAGCCGGTCTTCGGATCGACTTCCGCCTCGACCACGCAGGCGGTGTACGAATAGGCGGGCGACGGGCCCACGCCCGCGCCCTTGTAGCGTCCCGGCGAGCGCGGCGGCTTGTACGAGCCGACGGCCCCGAGCGTGCCGAACTTCTCCTCGGCGAAGCCGACTGCCTCCGCGAAGCTCAAGCTCCTGTTTTCAAAGAATACTTTCCCATTGG
>Ga0209689_1003681_pt1 | contig 11277 bp, 9 predicted proteins | sample GraSoiAngelo_149_FD_187119 | JGI IMG/M metagenome (GOLD analysis project Ga0209689, IMG submission 187119) | Grasslands soil microbial communities from the Angelo Coastal Reserve, California, USA - 14_1009_09_30cm (SPAdes) (version 2) | ecosystem: Environmental > Terrestrial > Soil > Grasslands ...
TTCATTAAAGAAGGCGAAAACATCAAGATCGACACCCGCAGTGGCGCCTACATGGGCCGGGCGTGATTCTGTAATATTGAGGAGCACAGGCCGCTGGCCTGTTGGTTTCGGCGGCTCCGCCGAAACAATCTTTATTCGGCGTGGGAAATGATTATGAGCAGCGTGATGCTCGCGGCCCCGAAAAATCCGCAAAGCCCGGCTTCGCCAGCAAGCGTGCGCTCCCCGAAAAATCCGCGCCCTTCGCATAATCCGCGCGGTTCCGTCTTGCTATTATCCACGTACATCTGCGTAATCTCCGGATAATTTTGGCTACGACCAAGCGAAGACCGGCAAACAAAAAGCATAGACCGAACCGTGGCAGAAAGGTCGTCCGGAGTGTCGCGCGGGCTACACGATTCGTTCCGACGTCCGATCCGCTCATGGTCCCCACACGCTGGGTAAAGTTTGTTTTTGCGATTTTTCTGCTGCCGGTCTGCGCAATTCTTAGTCAGACATTTTTCACTGTCTTTGCGCGCGCGACCGTGACGCAACAGCTTTGGGCTGGCGAGGAGTTTTGGTTCTTCTCGTTGGGCGCAGTTCTCTGGCTGATCGCCTTCCTCGGCTTGCCTCGCCCAATCGTAATGTATGTCTTCGGACACGAACTCACCCACGCCCTGTGGGTTCTGTTAATGGGAGGACAGATCAGCCAGTTTCGTGTTGGTCGCGACGGCGGACACGTCGTCACGAACAAGACAAATTTCTGGATCGCACTGGCGCCTTATTTTTTTCCCCTCTACAGCATTCTGGCGATCGCCACGTATGGCGCGCTTAACCTCTTTATGAATGTGCAGCCGTATGGGCGCCTGCTGTATGCCGTGATCGGCGCCACCTGGGCGTTCCATTTCACGTTCACCTGCTGGATGATCCCGAAAAATCAGACCGACCTGAGCGATCAAGGCACATTCTTCTCGCTCGTGGTCATCTATTTGATGAACCTGCTGTTGCTCAGCGTGATGCTGATTCTTGCCTCGCGACAAATCACCTTTGCGGGGTTCGGCGCGGACTTGCTGACAAATCTTAGCAACTTCTCGCAGTGGGTTGTCGAGCTCTTGGAGCGACTGTGAGTGAAGCCAGAGCCTCTGGCTTGCGCGTCTCAAGCAAAGCGCAAGCGGGACGCTCGCGCCAACTTTACAGGTTCGTAATCACTGCGAATGGCAAAATGGACATCGCGTCGCTTATCGAAACTTTTCGGCCGTGGTGATGAATCGGACGACAGGTAAATAGATCGTGCGCGCCATCGAGCGAAAGCGTTTCGGGAAATTCGACTGTGGTGTCTTTCCACGGCTCACCAGTCGGCGGAAAACCGATGTGCGAGGACAGACGCGGCGCGACGACCACGATCCATTTGCCTGCCAATTCGCGGACGAAACTGACGCAGCACTCCGCAAATGTTCCGTTCGCGCCAAGCGGCAAATATTCTCCACGGTGGAAAAGATCGGCATGTTCGCGTCGGAATTGCAGAACTCGCTGGGTTAAAAACATTTTGATGCGGCCATCCGGCCAACTCCGTATCAGTTCGTCGGGAGTCGCCGCAGGCAATGCTTCGAGCAGTTCGCGACGCCGTTTGTAATCGACCGGACGCCGATTGTCAGGATCGACCAGACTGTAATCCAAAATCTCGTTACCCTGATAAATGTCGGGCACGCCTGGCGACGTCAGCTTGAGCAGCGTTTGCGTGAGCGAATTGATCACTCCCAGACGCGCAATCTCCTGCACAACCGGGAGGAAAACCGGAAGGAATTTATTTCGCGGCGACGGATCCAAGATTTTCGCGATAAAATCGCGCATCGCCGCGTCCCATTCTTCGTTTGGTTGGATCCAGCTCGTATTAAGCTTCGCTTCATGGAGCGCTTTGCCCATGTAAACTTGAATCCGCCCGATGTACTCCGCTGTTGCCGCTCCCTCGGGCTCGCCCGAGTCCTGGATTGGCCAGGTTCCAAGCAACGTTTGGTAGAGTAAGTATTCCTCATTCGGGTCCGGCGCTTCCGCGTCGTTAATAGTCCGCTTCCAGCGGCGATTGCTCGCTCGCCAGCGTCGCAACGACTGTCGCCAAAGCTCCGGGATTTCGGAGATGGCAACGATCCGCGCGCGCGCATCTTCGCTGCGTTTAGTGTCGTGCGTCGAGGTCGCGAGCAAGGTCGCGGGCCAATTGCGTTGTCGATCGAGATTACGTTCGTGAAAGGCCTCAACGCTTAATCCGAACTGCTGCGGGTCGCCACCAACTTCATTTAATGCGGCCAGCCGGTTGTAAATGTAAAATACAGTGTCCTCCAGCCCCTTGGCCATGATTGGCCCCGTGGTTTGCTGAAACTTGAGAACGAAATGTGTGTGTGCGGCGCGTGCTTCGGCACCGAGGTTTTCCGGAAACCGGAAAAGCAAGACGTCGCGGAGAAAATTGAAAATCGATTCTTCGATTGCCGGGTTTCGGCGCTTGGCTGCGGCGATTGCACGCTCGACTACTTGCCGGTCTTCGTCGCTCACCGGCCGGCCGGGGGCAAGATAAGTCCGATAAACGGGAAAACAGGCGATCGTCTCGCGGACAGCGCGAGCAAGCGCCTCGAGTGTGAAGTCGCGATACCATCGGTTTTGCTCGGAAAGCCGATCGACCATGTTGCCTAGGACATCGACATCGTTGGCGAGCGCCAGTTTCATTACTTGCAGCTTTTTCGCATACAGCAGATGCCCAAAAGGCATGGAGTGACCGATGAACCGATGGAATGTTTTTGTGATCGCTGTCTCGGCAGACGAATCGACCAGTAGCTGCGCGGCTTGACTCCCAAAATCGTAGCCGGTGGTGCCGTGCACCAGCCAATCCTTCCGCAGCGTTTCGGCGCCGGTGAGAATTTTTTCCGCGACCATGTAAATGGCGCGTCCATCCTGCGGCAGCGGGATCGCCAGCGCTTTCGCGCAGCGTTGCTGAAGCTTTTCGAAATACTCGCGCGGTAAATAAAGACCATCCGGATGATCAATGCGGAGACCCGTTACCGCGCCAGTACGCACGAGATCAATAACCAGCCGGTGAACGGCGTCGAAAACCTTTGGCAATTCTACCCGGATCGCCGCCAGATCGTTCACATCAAAAAAGCGGCGATAATTAATTTCTTCGGCCGCGACCCGCCAGTAAGCGAGCCGGTACGACTGCGCATTAAGCAATTCATCAAGCGCGTCGAAGCTGCGCGCGTCGCCCGGCTCGCCGTTGATCCGGGCCAATGCCTTTTCGATTGCCTGTTGCACCTGCGGCGCCTCGGCACAACGCCGTTCGAGACGTCGCTTGATAATTTCCTTCTCGCGGATGCGCTCCGCGATCCGCTTCGTGTCGGTTTCAGTGCGCTTGGGTAAATATTCGAGCGCGGTCAGAATGCTTTGCAATTCCGCGTAGAAATCTTCGTCCTTATGGTCAGCGAGATTTTGCAGCGCGATTTCGAGAGCGTAACGATACGTGCCCGGCGCGATGGGCAGCCTGCGGCTGCCGTACAGAAGATAAAACGTGCCCTCCTCGAAACGCACCTGCAGCTCACCGCGCTCAAGGACACGTCCATACTGGTCACTAAGGATAGGCAACAGGACCTTGTCGTGCAGATCCGATTTCAGCGGATGCCAGTCGATATCGAAATAGGGCGCATATCTGGAGCTCGGCCCATTTTCGAGCACATCCATCCACCATTCATTGAGCGGCTCCGCGATCCCGACATGGTTCGGTACGAAATCGAGCACCTGGCCCATCGAGTGCGCATGCAGGTTCGCAATCCAGGAGTCGTAATCCTCCCGCGAGCCGATCGGAGGGTTGAGTTTATTGTGATCGGTAATGTCGTAGCCATGGAGGCTCTCCGCGCTCGCTTGGAAATAAGGCGAGGCATAAGCATCGGTCACGCCCAGCGTATGCAGATACGGCACAATCTCGCGCGCCTGAGCAAAGGTGAACCAGCGATTGAACTGCAATCGGTAAGTTGAACTGGGAATGCGCGGATGTTTTTCGTCTGTCATGTCCTTGTCATTCCGGGCGAAAGTCTCGCCCTGAGCGTAGTCGAATGGGTCGAAGAATCTCTTGTTGTTTTCATCGCGGGAACCAGAAAACGAGAGATGTCTCGACTCCGCTCGACATGACAAAAGCTTACATCTTTTCCGGCACTTTGATTCCCAGAAGATCGAGACCGCGCTCCAACACTCGCCCGCTTAGATCGCACAATGCCAGGCGCGAACTGCGTGCCGGCTCTTCCGATTTCAAGACCGGACAGGCTTCATAAAATGTGTGAAAGCTGTTTGCCAACTCAAACAGATAATTTGCCAGAATGTTTGGGCGAAAATTGTTCAGTACCTGTGGGACGATTTCCGCAAACTGACAAAGACGTTTTGCGAGATTGATTTCAGCGGGATCATCGAGGGCTAACCGGTCGATTTTCGACGCGGATTCGCCTGCTTTACGAAAAATGGAACGAATTCGCACATAAGCATTCTGCAGATATGGCGCTGTGTTTCCTTGCAGAGAGAGCATCTTTTCCCAGGAAAAAACGTAATCCGTCATCCGATATTGTGAGAGATCGAAGTACTTGACCGCGCCGATTCCGATCTTCTCTGCAATGTCGATCCTGTCGTCCTCACCCAGGTCCGGATTTTTTTCCTCGATGATATTCCGCGCACGCCTGCACGCTTCATCGAGAAGGTCGCGCAACGGCACGTTCTCGCCGGAGCGCGTCTTCATCAGCTTGCGGTCCTCACCCAGGATGCTGCCAAAAGTGATATGGCGGAGATCGGCCGTGTAACCTTCGCGCCGCGCAATCTCGAAAATTTGTCTAAAATGCAAAATTTGCGGCGCGCCGACCACGTACCAAATCGCATCGGCTCTCAAATCGTTGATGCGATAATCAACTGTGGCGAGATCTGTCGTTGCGTAATTAAATCCGCCGTCTCGCTTGCGAATGATGCATGGTTTATCGGCCAGTTCCGGAATATCGCGAAAGAAAACGCAGACCGCGCCTTCGCTGATTTCCGCGGTCCCAGACTTGAGTAAGCGCTCGACCACGCCGGGCAGGCGATCGTTATAAAAGCTTTCACCGCATTGGATGTCGTAATGGACATCAAGCAATTTGTAGACGTGGTCGAAATCCTGCATTGAGAACGCGACGCATTCGTTCCAGATATCGGTGTTTTCCTTGTCGCCCGCTTGCAGCTTTACCAACTCCTGACGACAGGCTTCACGAACTTGCGGATCGGTTGCCGCTCTTTGGTTTGTCTCCTTGTAGATGCGAACAATCTCGGCGAGTGGATTGCGCTGGAGAGCTTGTCGATCCAGCAGATTTTTCCAGCCGTAAATCACCATGCCAAACTGCGTGCCCCAGTCGCCGATGTGATTGTCTCGGATCACTTCATGCCCGAGAAACTGCGCGATGCGCGCCAGCGCGTCGCCAAGCACCGTGCTGCGGATGTGACCGACGTGCATCGGCTTGGCCACGTTGGGCGATCCAAAATCGATTACGATCCTCCTCGTCGATTTTGCCTGTGCAACACCGAGACGTTCGTCTCGCAGGACTTCGCCCGCTTTTCTTTCGACTGCGTCGGCACGCAATGTGAAGTTGATGAAACCTGCGCCCGCAACCACTGGCGGTTCGCAAAGATCGCCAACATCAAGCTGCGCAAGAATTTTCTCCGCGAGATCCCTTGGATTTTCACCGCGTTGTTTGCCAAGCACGAGAGCGGCGTTCGTCTGATAATCGCCGAAACGGGAATCGGTCGCGGGCGTAAGTTCGCCCGCATTCGGCAGTCCGGCCTTTGCCAGCGCTTGCGAAAACTTCTTTGCGAGAAGTGATTGGAACGTTTCCATGATTCTTTTAGGCCACAGACTGTAGCCGCTTAGTTGTGCGAAGCGAAGGTGGATTAAGCAGCCCCTTGCTCGATGTTAAATTAGCGGCGAAGCCGCATTTATTTGGCATCGGCCGCGGAGCGGTCGATCCACTTGGCTACAACTAGCGCGAGAGCGCCCGCTACACCTTTTGCGAGCGATCGCGAAAGATCGACAAAATCTCGTCGGCAGAATTCGCCTCGGCCAGGCTCTCACGGACGCTGCGATCATTCAAAAATTTGGCGATCGATGCAAGCGTGCGCAGGTGCGTCTGAAATTGATTTTTGGGCACAATGAAAAGAACAACGAACTTCACCGGTGCGTTGTCCAGCGCATCGAATTCAATTCCGCCGGGGGATCTTCCAAATGCGGCCACGACTTCGTCGAGGCGGTCAGAGGAGCAGTGCGGAATGGCGATTCCGAATCCGATGCCAGTGCTCATGGTTTCCTCGCGCTGTTTGAGCGAAGCCAGAATGCTGTCGCGGTCTGCGGGTTTGACTTTACCCAGGTTGACCAGCAGATCGATCAATTCGACGATGGCCGGCCAACGCTCAGTTGCCTTCATCTCCGGAACGATTTGCTCGGCAGAAAGTAGATTGGCCAAGGACATGATTTCCCTTTGTACGGGAGCGCAAGCTTAGCGGGAGCGCTTGGGTTGACAAGTCCGTTTTGGGATAGCGGATCAAGAACGGACGTTGCGACATGCGCTTCGTTCTGCGAAGTTTGTGTCGAGTTAGCAAGGACCGGTGAATTTTGAATCAATTTCGGCAAACGCCCCCACGTCAGGCAGAGGCTTTCGCAATCTATTTTTCCAACCCGTCTTTTCAGGCACTGAGTCCTGCCTTCAAGCGCAGACCCGTGGCATTACTTTGCCTGAAACCGCGCGCCATCAACGCCCTCAGTACCGCAGGCATTAGAACCATCGGGCAGTTGATAGACCGGGCTGAGCGCGGCATCGTATCGTTACGCGCTGCCGGCGTTCTGACGCGCAACGAGATCATCAGCGCCCTCGATGCTCTATCAAAGAGCATTCGGACCGACGATATCGATTGGGTTGCTTACGCAAAGCACCGGGGATTTGTTATTCTTCCTGAAAAGCGGCGCGTGCATTGGTCGCCCCAAGCATTTCTGGAAGAACTGCCGCGCGTTGCCGCCGCGGTCGTAGGTTTGGAAGGCGGCGCAAAGGCCCTGGTAGTATTGCGCGAGCGATTGTTGTGTGCCGCCAGAAATGTCCTCACGCTAGAGAAAACAGGAAGGCAGATTGGAACAACTCGAGAGTTCGTCAGGCAGCTGGAGAACGACATTACAGGAATGCTTCACGAAGTCTTTTGGCCCGACCAGCAGCTCTGGCACGGTGCAGGATCGCGGCGGCAGCCGTCCGATTATCGGCGCTGGGTCTGCCGCCGGAGCAGGTTCCAGTTGCGTCCGGAGTTTCTGCAACCGCTGCGGGAATTCGCCGCAGCACTCACATCTGAGGATAAGCGGCGTGCACTTTCTCCTCTCGATTGGGAACGCATTCTCAGAAAAGTCTGGGAAGTACGGCCCTATCAATTGGAAGCGGCTGAAAACCTTATCCTTAATCTTCTTGGCTTGCGTCTGGCCAAACGGACAAAGACTATGTTCCTAGGAGCGCAAAAGAAGATCAACCGGCTTCTCGCTCACGACTATCCAGAAGGGCTTTCGCGGCGAGAACTTGCGACGATCCTCCGAAAGAAACTAGGCCCGATGGCGCCGACCATGGCTGAGTTGCCCGCGCTGGTTCGATTGGATCCTGCTCTAGAACTGTTCCACGGCCGCTATCGCTCCAGAGCGGGCGTTCTTTCACGGACCGCCGATCGATTCGAAAGAATCCTCCGACGAGCGGGCAAGCCAATGCACTTTCGAAAGCTTGCTACCAGCCAGACTCTAGAAGGCGGAAGGACCACTGAACTGGCAGCCGTCGGCAAACTGTACAGGGACCCACGCTTTGTGCCGATTGCCAAGACTGGCCTTTGGGCAATGAAAGCTTGGAATTTGGACACTGGAAGTATCACGGAAATCGCAGCAGAATTTTGGCGAAAAAACCACTGGACGAGGAAAAGCTCCCCCCGGCCATTGGCCTGATCGGCTTTTGCCGCTAGCTGCCGCGAATTTTGTAGTTCAATCGCCGCGAGAGTAACCACCGCACGCCGAACATGTCGATGGTGGCGCGAAGGGCGCGATTGCCCAAGCCGTACTTACTTCGGCCGAAGCGACGCGGCCGATGATTTACTGGAATTTCGACGAGCCGATACCCAGCACCCTTGATGAGTGCGGGAATGAAGCGGTGCATCCCTTTGAACGGAACCAGTGCGCTTACACATTCGCGCCGTATCGCTTTCAGTGTGCACCCTGTGTCGCGCACGCCATCTTTCGTGAAACGGCGGCGCACGGCGTTGGCGATCCAGCTCGTCAGCCGCTTCACTAGTGTGTCCTGGCGGTTAATCCGGTAGCCGCATACGAGATCGGCACCGCGCGCGATCTCCGCGAGAAGCCTCGGAATATCCGCGGGATCATTTTGCAAATCGCCATCGATGAGGACCGCATTTGCGCCGCGCGCGGCTTGAAGTCCGGCATAAAGGGCGGCGCTTTGGCCCGTATTTTTTTCGAAACGAATCAGTCGAACATTGGGCGCAGTCTCAATCCGTTCGATTGTGCAATCGACCGATCCATCATCCACAAAAACGATTTCATAATCGAGTCCATCCAGCGCTGCGCGTAGTTCGGACTGTAAGATCGAGATGTTCTCTTCCTCGTTAAAAAGAGGCACTATCACGGAGACTGCCGGCGCGTTTGTCACCTCCGTCATAACGGGAGCGTGCGATAGTTTCGGCAAAGAAAGACCTGCCAGGTGCGCAGCACTTCGCCGTAACGCCGCACTTCAATGGTCCCAGCCAGTTCGGTCGCTTGAAAGGCAGCTCGAATATTGTGAGGCACGTTTTGTTTTTCCCCTTCCCGAATGAAGAGCGCATCGCGTCCAACAAAAGGATTGATGCCATTCTCCTCGGTGTAAACTTCGCCTTCTGGCCGTGGCGCGCCTAGTTTGAGTTCGACAAATTCATCGTAGCGCGGCCAGAAGGAGAACTGATTCACCAGATCCTGCGATTCGGTAATATAAACGGGCGGATGCCCCGGACCCTCTGGCCGTTTGTCGCGTAAATAAAATGAAATTTCCGACGCGCGATCGCGGGCATCCGCGATGAGAAACAGTTTCTCTCCCAGTTGCGCTTCGAGATCGGTGCGCATTTTTTCGACCGCGCCAGTCGCGCTTTTCCATCCGCGCATCCGGTCGCTCGGGTCGCTTCGCGGCAATTGGTAACCTGCCGTACGCAACAAATCCGTATCCAGCGCGATTACGCTCATGACTAATCCGATAAGCAACGCCACGCCTGCGCAGAGCCGCAAGATGACGCTCGTTTCGAGCCGTTCCCACCAAAAATAAATTGCCAGCAAGCCAAAGCCGAGGAAGGCGAGCGCGTCCCAATTTGGTGCAGCGCTCTTGTTGATCGACAAGAGGAAGTAAAAGAGGAACACCGGCAATCCAAACCACATCAGGAACAACACCTTGAATTGCTGATTCACACGTCGCCAGCTTCCAACGAGGCCCCAGGCCAACGCGAGAAAGAGAAATGGCGAGTAGGCCAGAAAATGTTCGCCGAGAAAGGAAAGAACCTCACCAGGATGGAAGCCAACCCCCTGCTCAACGCCTCCGCGCGAGCGGAGGTGCGCGAGCGTGACCCAGGCGTGCTCGTGGTTCCACATAATCGGCGGGACCGTGCAGAGCGCAAAGAAACCGAGCAATAAATATAAACCGGGTCGCGCAAATTCCCGCCTGAGCCGCGGCGCCAGTGCGAGTACCAACAAAATTGAGACGAGCTCCAGCGCGTTTGTGTATTTGGAGAGAAATCCAAGCCCAATCAGCAATCCAGTAAGCGGCCAATGCCACGAGAAACCCGGACTCTTTTCCACTGCAAGCCAGAATGTGAGCATCGCTGCCAGCCAGAAAAAAACCGATAGGGAATCAATCGTCATCAGGAACGCGCCGATATTGAAGATCGGCGTGACGTTCAAGGCGATGGCTGCCCACAATCCGGCGGTGGCGCTGAACAGCCGGCGTGCGAAGTAAAACAGGAGCAGGCTCGTGCCCGCAGCGAGTATCGGACTAAAAAAGCGCACACCGAATTCATTCGCGCCGAAGACCGCGGTGCTGGCGCGCATGGCAAAAGCAATGCCCGGGCCTTTGCTGAAGTACGCCGGCGCCAGGCGCTGCGACCACATCCAGTAATGCGCCTCGTCAAATTCGAGATCGGTCGTCGCCAGCATCGACAGCCGAATCGCTGTTAGCGCAATGATGAAAAACCAGACCGCTCGGGTCGTGCTCATCGAGAGTAGCGCGACCCTCCGGCTTGCAAGTTTGGAGATAGCAAGCTGGAAGCATGCCCTACAATTAAATTCGGATGGCGCGCGTAAAGATTCGGCGCCCATTTTCGTGCCACTGTCCTCCAAATCAGTTCGAACAATCCGAGCATGAGCAATGCTTCACCGGCGGCCAGGAACAGCGTCGCGATGATGTCGCTCGGCCAATGCGCACCGAGATAAATTCGCGAGTAACCGATGGCTGCGGCGATAATCCAGTAGAGGCAGCCACGCCGCCGATAAAACAGCGTGCAGTACACGGCGATTATCGTGTTGTTTGTCATGTGTCCCGATGGAAATGACGGTCCAGACCGGTTTCGATCGGTTTGGTCGGAAAAACGGATATTACGTTTCTTAAACAAGCTCATGAATTTCGGACGCCCCTTTTGCAATTCGACCATCCGCGCGCTTTCTACCTGTTTGGGTCGATGACGATCAATCGCGGACTTTAATACACCGGTAAACAGTTCGGCGATCAGTAAAGACAAGGCTAAACATATAACGAACGCTCGGGCTTTGAATCCGCCAAAAAAGAGAGCGCCAAGTCCGATCGCAATAAGTAACGGTTTCCAAATCTCGCTATCGCTGAGCGCAGCCATGAACAGGTCGAGCGCCGGACTCGTCCATTGTTCGTTGATGAGATGAAAGAGCGTTTGGTCCACTGTCGTTCGCGCTCACCTTAAGAAGTTCCGCCAAATGGAGCAACGTTGAAACAGTGTCGTTAAAGCGTTAAAGCGTTAAAGTGATGAAGCGGTCATCTCTGTCGATTATTCGATTCTTGGTCGATTCAACGCTTCGACTCTTCATCGCTTCAACGATCTTCCTGCCCCCGCTCACCCACGGCGAATCCCCGCCGTCCGCGCAGCAGATTCTGGCTTCCGTTCGAATGATCGAGGCGCGACAGCAAATCGATCTTCAGGGTCAGCTCCGCGAAAACGATGTCGTTGTTCCGTTTCGTCTTATACAAA
>Ga0209689_1003683_pt1 | contig 11272 bp, 8 predicted proteins | sample GraSoiAngelo_149_FD_187119 | JGI IMG/M metagenome (GOLD analysis project Ga0209689, IMG submission 187119) | Grasslands soil microbial communities from the Angelo Coastal Reserve, California, USA - 14_1009_09_30cm (SPAdes) (version 2) | ecosystem: Environmental > Terrestrial > Soil > Grasslands ...
CCAGCCGCAAGTTTGCGGGATACGTTTGGCTGCGGTTCGTTTTCGCAAGTCGCCAATCAGCTATCTGTAACCGCACATGTCCCGTCAATACACGCTGCAACGCGCGCCGGTATCCACGTCGGTCCACATTGAATACGCCGCTGAGCTCAATGAACAGCAGCTCGCGCGGTGACTGCTCCGCCGGGATCCACTCCTCGTTATCTCCCGCGAAGCCAGCTATTGAACCTACAGCGTTGTTAATTTGTGTTCGTGCGCGGCACCTGTAGGGGATAACTTCGTAGCATCACCGAACGGTCAAGATCGCGTTGTTACTGGTCACGCTTCCGGCGGCATTACTGACAATCACGGCGAAAAGCGAACCGTTGTCCGCCGCTGTTGTTGGTGGAGTCGTATATGACGCCTTAGTCGCTCCAGTAATGTTGACGCCATTCTTCATCCACTGATATTGCAATGGCGTTGTGCCTGCCGCCGTCACGCTGAATTTGGCTGTCTGTCCCGCGTTGACTGTCTTATTAGCTGGCTGTGTGGTGATTGTCGGAGGTATCCTTACCGTTAAGGTGGCGTTATTGCTGGTAACGCTTCCACCGCTGTTACTCACGACTACGGAGAAGAGGCTGCCGTTATCGGCCGCGACCGTGGCTGGAGTGGTGTAGGAAGAGTTAGTGGCTCCTGAGATGTTCACGCCGTTTTTGCGCCATTGATAGTGCAAAGGCGCAGTGCCCGTCGCCGTTACACTAAACGTGGCTGTCTGTCCCACATTGACTGTCTTATTTGCAGGCTGAGTTGTGATCCTCGGCGGTTTTGGCGTCGCACTCGGGGTCGGGGTAGGCGTAGGCGTGGGTGTAGGACTGGCCGGTGCCGTAGCTGTAGGTGTCGCCGTGGCTGTCGCTGTTGCTGTTGCTGTGGCAGTCGCAGTCGCTGTTGGAGTAAACGTTGCTGTCGCCGTTGGCGTTGGGCTCTCTTCTGGCGTTGGCGTCGGTGTGAATGTCGCCGTCGCGATAGCTGTGGCAGTTGGAGTAAACGTAGCTGTTGCAGTCGGCGTTGGACTCTCCTCCGGTGTTGGCGTCGGGGTGAATGTCGCCGTCGCGGTGGCCGTGGCAGTCGGCGTAGCCGTAGCCGTGGCCGTTGGACTCTCCTCCGGCGTTGGCGTATCAGTCGGCGAAGGCAACGGAGTAGGAGTCTCAGTCTGAGATGGCGTTGGCGTTGGTGTCGGAGTATCGGTTGGAGTAGGAGTCGCCGTTGACGTATCAGTCGGGGTAGGCGTCGGAGTCGGTGTCTCGGTCGCAGATGGCGTTGGCGTTGGCGTATCAGTGGGGGTCGCACTCGGCGCTGGGGTAAGAGTCGGGGTAGGCGTTGGACTCTCCTCCGGCGTTGGCGTTGGTGTTGGACTCTCCTCCGGTGTTGGGGTGGGTGTCGGGCAGATAACCGTCTCCGAATCGGAAGCCTGACCGGAGCCACCGTTGTCGGTAGTGAAGCTGGCCGTGTTGTTGTACGTAGCGCAACTATTGCTCGTGGTGTCGCTGACCACGTGCGCTGTCGCGCTGGTGTTGCCGGCCAATGTAGTGGGGCTGTAAACAAGACTCTGGTTCGGCGGCGAGCCGCTGACCGACCAGCCTGGATCGGTGTGGTCAGCGTCGATAGTCCAGTTGACTTCCGTCCCACCTGGCAGGGTGTCGGTAACCGAGAGGCCCGTGGCCGCGCCGGCACTGCTATTGCTCAGTGTAACGGTGAACCCGATCTGCGAGCCCGCGCTCACGCTGACCGCGTCAGCCGCCTTGGTGATAGTCACCTCTGGTGCTGTGGTCGGGGTGGGAGTTGGCGTCGGTGTGGGCGTAGGTGTTGGCGCCGCTGTAGGAGTGGGAGTTGGAGTCGGGGCCGGCGGCGGAGTTGGGGTTGGCGGCGCAGTCTGCACTGAGATCGGAATTGTCGTCGTGATGGTATTGCCGACATCATCGGAAACCGTCAGGCGAACATTGTATAGGCCGGGTACGGGAAAGACTTTCGACGGGTTCTGCGCCAGCGAAAAATCGCCATCATCGAAAGTCCACGCATATTGCGTGACGGTGCGCCCGGGCGAACTGGCGCTGGCAGAAAACGTGACGGCAACACCCGGCGACCCACTGGTCGGCACGGCGTTCACTGAGCAGCTCATTTGTTGCGCTGGCGGCCTCAGAAACCACGGCGCGGCAGTGGCGTGTGTTTTGAAGAACGCCAGCAACTCTTGATCGACCTTGGCGTCGCCGCTCGTGGACGGATGAACGTAATCGTCCTGTTGTAGATCGGAACAGAGCCACACAAATCCATCCGAGCGTGGGTTCGTTCCGTCCGCCCACAAGTATGGCCCCCAAGCGAGCCACGGCGCTACCACTGCTCCTCTGTTCGAATCAAAGTTCAAATTCCCGGTGCCGTTGATCTGGTTCTCGATCATCCAGCGCACCGAGAATGCTGATTCGTACGCGTACGGCTCCGGGCTCTGGCTCCCTTTAACTTGGGTGTAAGCACGGGTGCGGCTGGAATAGTATGCGATTTTGATGTTGGGATAATTCGTCATCAGATTGCGAGCGATGGCCTCGAGATTGCTTTGCAGGCCCTGCGCTTCCAGTGGGAATGGCAAAGTCGGCTGCTTCTCCGCTTCCTTCACCCACGCTATTTGCACCTGAGCCGGTGTTACTCCACGGGAAGACAACCGGGAATTAACGGTGAGCCAAGTGTTCGCTGTCGGACTTGCCCACGCGGACGCATCCTGTCCGCTTTGCGCTCCATCGACAATCACGAGCTGCGGATTCTTGGTTGGATCGGCACTAGCCATTGGCACAAAGCGGGAAAATTCCTGTGTCGTGTTCGACATGCCTACCGAAATCATTACGATTTGACCGTTCACCGGATCGTAATCGCCGAACGCATTAAGCGGACGAATCTGGTTCGTCGCTCGATCGATCCCGGCGGCAAAATGCTCCGGCGGCGCGTTGTTTGCGCCTTGAGGATACAGCCCGCCAGCGTAGTTCTGATACAAGCCGGGCCAAAGATCGTTCACCGGCGTAAATCCCATGCTCGTTAGGGAACAATCTGCCAACGCCTGGGTGTACCACACCAGTGACAAAACCCCGATGAACGCGATGCGAAGCAATGCTGAGCGAATCGAGTTCATAGCGAGAACCATTTTAGGCGCGGGCCGCATCCGCCATCCCGAGTCACCGCGATCTCCTGTAGACCAGAATGTCCGGTCGGGATTATGGCCGCTACAATCCGACTGAGCGTGTCGACCACCGAGACCGTGTTGTTACCAGTATTGGAAACATACACGTTCAGCCCGTCCGGGGTCAGCACGAGTCGAATTCGAGATCTGCCGACGAGGATCGCGGTTGTGACGTGGTTGGCGGCGGAATCGATCACAGCGACAGGGTTGGAGAGGGTCGTTCTCACGAAAGGCGGCGGACTGTAGGCCGTGGTGCTCCAGCCGACTGGCTGCAAAAACGGGAAACACGCGAGGCCCGGCGCGGTGAGAAATAAACCGGGTCGCTTGGTATTTTCCATATCTCACCATTCTTCTGCGAAAATTGCGGGCCGAGGTTACTAAAAATGTCTCGGAATGGGAAAACTCTGGGAGAAACTTGGTTCACGGGGGTCACTTTGTTACGAAAGCTTTCGAAGGCATGGCGCTGCCGCTTGGCTAAACATGTCTGTGAAACGCTTGTGCAGTTGTTGCTCGGCAGCATCGCCATGGTCGTTCTCACCTTTTTCTTCCTTTCACTATCCATCTCCGAAATTTCCGAAGCGAAGTTTCCGAAAAAGTTTCTCGGTTGTGCGAACGAGCCTTTCGCTCGCGGTTACCCTGCGGAAAGAGGGTCAGGTGGAGCTCGGGGGGAGACGCCTAACTAACTTGGCGCGGCCTGGATTCTGCGGCGCCCCCCGCACCGCGTCAATACTATTTTTTCGGCAAGGAAAAATATTCAAGCCGCAGGGATAGCCTGCTTTTGCTACGGCTTGGCCTGACAGGCGCGGATCTCGCGGATCATGGCCGAATCGAAGATTCAAAGTGCGATTTGCGGGGATAACATTACTGCGGTTCTTTCCGCAATCCGGCAATCCGCAATCCTTAAAATGTCCCGTCAATACACGCTGCAGCGCGCCCCGGTATCCACATCGATCCATATCGATTACGCCGCTGAGCTGAACGAACAGCAACTCGCAGCGGTCACTGCTCCGCCCGGACCAATCTTGGTGATCGCCGGCGCAGGCTCGGGGAAAACGCGCACCCTCACATATCGCGTGGCGTACCTGCTCGAAAACGGGATCGATCCGCGAAATATTCTGCTGCTCACGTTCACGAACAAAGCAGCCCGCGAGATGCTGAATCGCGTCGCGAACCTGCTGCCGGTGGATGCGAGTGGACTCTGGGGTGGCACATTCCATTCAGTAGGGAACCGAATTTTGCGCAGGCACGGCAGTGCTCTCGGTTACTCCAGCGGATTCACCATCATGGACCGCGAAGATCAAAAGGATTTGATCAATACGGTGGTGGCGAACGCAGGTATTGATCCCAAGGAAATCCGGTTTCCAAAAGGGGATGTGCTTGCAGAGATCTTTAGCTTTGTCGTCAACACGGAGATGCCGCTGGAGGCGTTGCTCGCTGAAAAGTTTCCGTATTTCCTGCCGTTACTCAAAAAGATCCAAGACGTTCGGGACCGATACGAAAAAAAGAAGAAGGCGACGAACTCGGTGGATTTCGATGATCTTCTGCAAAAAACGTTATTGATGTTTCAGCAGCACGAGCGGATCGCGGAAATCTACCGGCGCCAGTTTCAATTCATTCTGGTCGACGAATACCAGGACACGAACAAAATCCAGGCTGACCTCGTCGACCTGCTCGCGCGCGACCATCGCAACCTGATGGTAGTAGGCGACGACGCGCAATCGATCTATTCCTGGCGCGGCGCGAACTTCCAAAACATTCTCGAATTTCCGAAGCGCTATCCGGATGCGCAGGTGTTCAAGATTGAAATGAACTACCGCAGTGTGCCGGAAATTCTGGAGGTGGCGAACGCGGCGATCGCAGAAAATGTTCAGCAATTCCGGAAACATTTAAGCGCAACCCGCGAATCAAAAACGCTCAAGCCGGCGTTGGTCGCGCTCAATGATGGCGCGGAACAGGCACAATTTGTTGCCCAGCGGATTCTCGAGCTGCGCGATGAAAATGTGGATCTGAACGATATCGCCGTCCTGTACCGCGCGCATTATCACGCGCTCGAACTGCAGCTGGAGCTATCTCGCCGGGGCATCCCGTACCAAATCACAAGCGGCATCCGCTTCTTCGAACAAGCGCACATCAAAGATGTGACTTCGTTCATTCGCTTCGTGGCGAATCCGCGCGATGAAGTCGCGTTCAATCGAATGGTGAAATTGCTTCCCGGCATCGGCAACCGCACAGCGGAAAATCTTTGGCAGGCATGGGAAAGCGGTCTCGCTGTAGCCGGGATCGGTGATCCCGGCCGTGAAAAAACGTCAGCACCCGCCGGGGTCATCCCGCAGTCGCGGGACTACAGTTTTGGCGAACGCCTGCTTGCGATGAATGTCCCGGCAAAATCAAAGAAAATGTGGACCCAACTGGCGCATACTCTCGATGAGATCGCACCGGGCGGACAACCGAATCCCCCATCGGAAATGATCACTTCGGTTGTGGAAGCGATTTACGATGACTACGCCAAGGTGAACTTTGCGAATTACCAGCTCCGCCGGGAAGACCTCGACCAGCTCGCAGTGTTCGCCCGCCAGTTCAAAGACGTACACGAATTTCTGTCTCAGTTGGCCTTGATCAGCAACGTCAATGCGGAAGCCGCGCCGGTTCAGACAAACGAGAAAGAGGCGGTCAATCTCTCCAGCGTGCATCAGGCAAAAGGGCTCGAGTTTCATACCGTCTTCGTGATTTGGCTTACTGACGGCATGTTCCCCAGCAGCCGCTCGCTCGATACGCGCGATGCGCTAGAGGAAGAACGACGCTTGTTTTACGTGGCGACCACACGCGCGCGCGATGAGCTTTATCTCACCTATCCACAGATGCGTCTAAGTGGCGGCTACGGCGACGTCTTCCAGCGGCCATCGCGTTTTTTGCAGGAAATTCCAAACGACCTGCTCGAAGACTGGCAAGTAACGAGAAAATGACGAAGCTCGAATGATCGAATGACGAAGATGCGCGTCAGACTTCTTTGTCATTTGTGCTTCGTCATTCATTCGTCATTCGTCATTCGTCATTCGTCATTTTTTTGATGCATCTGTCCCCAGAAAAGAAGATCGCTGGCGTGTTGGTGCCGCTTTTTGCCCTTCGACGAGAGGACGATCTGGGAATCGGCGATCTCGGCGCGTTGCGGGAGTTTATTGATTGGATTGCAGAAATCGGATTCACCCTTGTTCAGCTTTTGCCAATCAACGAAACCGGAGGGGATAACAGCCCATACAATGCGATCAGTGCGATGGCGATCGAGCCAACGACTTTGCACCTCGCGCTGGGTTCACCCCAGGATTTAACGCGCAATGATTTCGCGGACTCGCTCTCCGGCACCGATCTCGCGGGCCTGCGGCGTGGCCGCGTAAAATATCGGCAGGTCAAAGAACTCAAGCAGCGAATTCTTGAGAAGGCGTTTGTGAACTTCACGGCTCGCGCCGATGAGAATCGGCAATCAGAGTTCAAAAAGTTCTGCCAAGAAGAGGCCTCGTGGTTGCATGATTACGCGTTGTTCCGCGTTCTCGTCGAGGAAAATAAAGGCAGCGCCGCCTGGGATCAGTGGCCGTCACCGCATAAGACGATCGAAAATGCTCGGAGCTGGCTGCGCGACCTCCCCCACGAGAAGCAGACAGCCCTCACACGACGCCGAGATTTCTTTTGTTACGTGCAATGGATCGCGCACCAGCAATGGCGGGACATTAAAGTGCACGCCGAGCAACGCGGCGTCGCTCTGATGGGCGACATTCCCTTCGGTGTCAGTTATTACAGCGCCGACGTTTTTTCGCGCCCGAATGAATTCATGCTCGACTGGTTGGGCGGAGCTCCTCCTGAGCCGCATTTCAAGGACGACGCATTCACGCAAAAATGGGGACAAAACTGGGGCATTCCCCTGTATCGCTGGAGCGCCATGCGCGCCAATAATTTTCAATGGTGGCGCGAACGGGTGCGCGCAACTCGACGGATCTTTCATCTTTTCCGAATCGATCACGTCCAGGGATTTTATCGCATTTACGCCTTTTCCTGGCGACCTGAGAGAAACAAAGAATTCCTGCCGCTCAATCAACAGCAAATGCTGGAAAGAACCAGCGGCCGCGCACCGCATTTCGTTCCCCGCGACGACGACACACCCGAAAACTGCGAAGCAAACGAGCGCGAAGGCGAAGAATATCTCCGCGTTATCATGCATGAAGCCGGCGCTGCACGCGTAGTCGGCGAAGACCTCGGTGTCGTGCCCGGTTATGTGCGACCCAGTTTGCAATCGCTTGGCATAGCCGGATTCAAAATTCCGCAGTGGGAAATCCGTGATGGAATGATCATCCCTGGTCAGATGTACGAGCAGCTATCGGTGGCTACTTACGCAACACACGATCACGAGCCAATTCGCGCTTTGTGGGAAGAGGCGCTCGAGCTTCCTAGCTCCGAGGCAGGACAACAAGCGCGCGCGACACTCGACAAGATCGCGATTTTCGCCGGATTGAATTCCAAGATCGACCAGATCGATTACGAGAAAGATTTCTATCCGGCGATCATGGAAGCGCTCTTCAGCTGCAATTCGTGGATTGCCATTGTGATGATCACGGACATGCTGGCACGCAAGTACCGGTTTAACGTGCCCGGCACAAAAGCAAATTTGAACTGGACACGGCGAATTCAGCGCTCGATTGCGAAACTCCGTTCCAGTCGAAAAGAGCGAATGCCAATGCAGCTAATTCATCACCTGCTGAAGAAGACGAAACGCGTTTGACGTCTCAAACCACCGTCATTTCCGCGCCAGCGGCATTGATGCTGTAGCATGCGCTGTCTTCAGCGCAAAAGTGAAAGCGTTCACATCGTCACGAACTCCGCTGAGGACAGCGGACACTACAGCCGAGCAATTTGTTACGCGCTCTTTTCGATCGGCGCGCCGACTTTGTTGCCCCACTCCGTCCACGAACCGTCGTAGTTGCGCACATTGTTCAGGCCTAACAAATAGGTGAGCACAAACCAGGTGTGACTGGAGCGCTCGCCGATTCGGCAATAAACGACTGTGTCTTTGTCGGGGCTGACGCCGCACTGCTCAAAATAGATTTTGGCCAGTTCAGAAGCCGGCTTGAACGTGGCGTCATCATTGGTGGCGGTCTTCCATGGCATGCTTTTCGCCCCGGGGATATGGCCGCCCCGCAGGACACCTTCCTGCGGATACTCGGGCATGTGCGTGATCTCACCCCGATATTCGCCTGGTGAACGCACGTCGATCAGCGGTTTGCCACTCTTGCTCTGGCCGAGCGCTTCATCGAAAAACGCGCGAATCTCCTTGTCGAAACGTTTCTTCGGCACCGGATAATTTGTCTCCGCGTATTTTGGAATCTCACGCGTCACCGGGCGACTTTCCGCTTTCCATTTGTCGCGACCGCCGTTGAGAATTTTCACTTTCTCATGGCCAAACAACCGGAACGCCCAAAGCGCGTAACACGCCCACCAGTTCGCCTTGTCGCCGTAGAAAATGCAAGTGGTGTCCGGCGTAATGCCATAACGGCTGCAAAGCCGCGCAAATTTTTCCGGCGAAATATAATCGCGAATCACCGGGTCCTGAAGATCGGCGCGCCAATCGATGTGCACCGCGCCAGGAATATGCCCGGTGTCGTAGAGCAAAATGTCTTCATTGGACTCGATGATACGGATTCCTTCATCATTGAGATGTTTCTCCAGCCAGTCGGTCTCAACGAGTGCTTCCGGATGCGCGTATTCAGTTGGATGCGTAGCCATAGGGAAATTTCCGCTGGCCTCCGCACCGAGCAAGGCATTTTGGTTTGTGGCGAACGCACACCCCGGGGGAGCACAGGCTGCCAGCCTGTACTCCCCGGAAACACGCTCAGCGCAAGATCGAGTCCGCCGGATAAGCGACACCGTTCTTCACCACCGTGTCGATGTCCGAAGCATTCTTTATGTCCTCCAGCGGATTCGAATTGAGGATCACCAAATCGGCGAAATAGCCGGTTTCCAGTTTGCCGATATGCGCACCGGTTTCACCGCCGAAAAGTTTTGCCGCGTTCGCCGTTGCGGATTGAAGAATCTGCATGGGCGTGAGCCCGGCCTGTTTCATCAGTTGAAACTCACGAAAGAGCACGGGCCCGTGAATTGTTCCGATGTTTCCGGCATCAGTGCCGGCGGCGATCGTCACGCCCGCGTCTTCGAGCTTCTTCAAGTTTGGCAAAGCGACCGCATAAGTTTTGTTGATCTTATCGAGAGCGGCTTGGGGATCAGCGAGCGCGTCTTTAACACGCTGCGGCAATTTGTTCTCAGGAACCTTTGTAACGTCGAGGGACGCGATCACTTCCGGGTTGCCCCACTTTTGTTCCTCTGGAGTGAGATTCAGTTGGTGCGAAAACGTTCGGCCGTACCGTTCAAACACCACCAGCGTCGGACACAAAATGACGTGGCGATCCTTCAATAGCTTCACAAACGCGTCGTCGACCGGTTTATCAATCACGCTATGGACGAGCACGTCCGCGCCTTCTTCCACCGCGGCGCGCGCGGTCTCGAGCTCGGTGGCGTGCACAGCAACGCGAGTTTTGTGCGCATGACTTTCTTCAATCGTTGCGCGGACGATCGGCCGGAAGCTCTCAACCGGATGATCTTTGTCCACGATGTACCAGATCTTCACCAGATCCGGCTTTTGTTCCGTGAGTTTGCGCACGAACTCGCGGGCCTGATCCGGCGTGTCGATCTTCACGATTGGTGGATCGCCGAGATCGAGTTTCTCGCGCGAGACGCTTGAGATGAGCGGACCCGCCACGGCTACACGCGGCGCTTTCGCAGTGGAGTTTGCTTTCTTTCGGACCTCGAAATTCCACATCGGACCGCCGACATCGACGACGCTGGTTATGCCGCTGCGAATGTAGCGCGCAAAAACGTCGTCGAGATGTGATTTCACCCATGCGACTTCGTCTTTATACGAACGAACGCTGTTAAAATCGGCGGCGTCCGGTCGCGTGAACAAATCGGCCGATTGAAAGAAGTGCACGTGCGTGTCGATGTAACCGGGCAGAATGAATTTGCCGACGCAGCTGACCTGTTTGCCGAGCGTGGCGGCATCCTGTTTGCCCATTGAGACGCGCTCAATTTTGTCGCCATTGATGACGACTGTCGCGTTGGGGAGCATTTTGTCGTCAGCGGGATTAATCACAGTCGCGCCGACAAGCGAAATCTTCTCGGCGCAGAGCGCTGCGGTTAAGAGTGAGAACGCGAGCACGAGCGCGACTCTAATCTTCATGCGAGAGATTCCTCGACTTCGCTCGGAATGACAAAGGTTATTCCTTCGATTCCGGCACGGCTTTCTCGGCGGCTTTGAAACCGATCTTGGAATGCGTGCCATCGCAAAACGGTTTTTCGGTCGATGCGCCGCAGCGGCAAAGCGCCATTCGTTTTTCCACCGGAAACTTGTTTCCTTCGGCGTCGATCAATTCCACTTCGCCCGTCACGATGTAAGGGCCGTTCCTGATTGTTTCGATTTTTACGTGAGTCATGGCGGAAATACTAAAGCACCAAATCCCAAGTCCCAAGTTCGCCGCGGCGAATCCGTCCGACGGCGGGCGCTAGGGAAACGCCAAATCTCGAAGCCTTGAAGCGGCAACACTGCGAATTTCTCGGGACACGGTGTAGCGGCGTTTGTGTCAAACGCCGAATCAACTTTAAGGAAATAGACCGAGATCGCTCGCCTCACTCAGAATGACAATACTCAGTGTGTGCGATTTTTGCATTTCTCTGTCGTGCCAGCCATGATGACTGATGCCGACAAGGGCAACGGAAACGGCCCGCGTGCCGGAGGACATCAGTGGCCGGCAGCGGCGCATGCCGGTGGGCGGCATCACGTGGCGGCATACGTTTCGCGCGCTGCGACATCGCAATTACCGGCTTTTCTTCTGGGGCCAGCTTGTCTCGCTCATCGGCACGTGGATGCAACAGACGGCGATGAGCTGGTTCGTTTACCAAATAACGAATTCGAAACTTTTGCTCGGCCTCGTGGCTGCCGTTGGTTCGGCGCCGATGGTGCTCTCGTCAGTGTGGGGTGGC
>Ga0209689_1003686_pt1 | contig 11267 bp, 9 predicted proteins | sample GraSoiAngelo_149_FD_187119 | JGI IMG/M metagenome (GOLD analysis project Ga0209689, IMG submission 187119) | Grasslands soil microbial communities from the Angelo Coastal Reserve, California, USA - 14_1009_09_30cm (SPAdes) (version 2) | ecosystem: Environmental > Terrestrial > Soil > Grasslands ...
AGGAGATCGGGATGACCGATGTTCCGATCCCGGCCGCGCGCGTGGTCGATGTGGACGGCCGCGACGGGGAACGCACGCCCATGCAGTGGGACGCCTCCAAGAATGCGGGGTTCACCTCCTCCGACCCGTGGCTGCCGATGGGCGACTTCGCGCGCAACAACGTCGCGGCGCAACGGGACGATCCGGCGTCGCTCTTATCGCTGTACCGCCGCCTGAGCTGGCTGCGGAAGGCATCGGCCGCGCTCCGTCGCGGGTCCTATCGCACCGTACCGACGCCGCGCGGGGTGTTCGCATTCGCCCGCGAGGCCGAGCGCGAACGCGTCTTGGTCGCGCTCAACTTCATCGGCACGGCTCAGGTCGTTTCGCTCGGCACCGCTGAGGCGACGATCGCGCTTTCGACCGATCACGCCCGCGACGGCGAGCCGGTCAATCTCGCGCGCGTCGAGCTCAGACCAAACGAGGGGATCGTCGTCGCGCCAGGGTGATCCGCAACGCGCCGACCGCGAGCAGGGCCACGATCGCGAGCAAGAATGCGGACCACGCTGGGATCTCACTCTGCGGCGGCTGGCCGACCAGGACCACAGTCGCTTCCCGTGAAAGAAGCTTGACGCGGAGGACGCCGCCGTCGAGCGAGACGCGGGATCCCGGGCCGAGCGTCTGTCGTATGGCCGCACCGGCCATGCCGAATCGCGCGAGCGGTACGTCGACCGAGCGTTCGTCATCACCGTTGACCAGGACAACCGCGGAATCGCCGGGTGGCGCGGTCCTCGCATACACGACGACCGAACGTTCGGTCAGGATCTCTGTGAAGCTCCCGCGCTGAAGTGACGGCGTGGCCTGCCGGAGGTGCGCGAGGCGGATAACGAGGCTGCGCACGTCCTCGTTGCCGCCGGTCCAAACCATCAAGCGCCGATCGTCCGGGTCGGGACCCCCTGGGAGCGCGACCTCGGTGCCGTAATAAAGGACCGGCGTGCCCGGCATCGTGAACAGGTAGACGATCGCCTCCTCCAGCCGCGTCGCCGTCGCGGCATCCGGCGTGTCGCGTCCGACAAAGCGTCCGACGTCGTGGTTGTCGATAAAGATCGCGCGCGCATCGTCGCGGCCCGCGCCGAGGTCCGCCGCGAGCGACGGCGAGGTCGCAAGCTGCCCGAGGTTTCCACGCGGGTCGAGCCCGATCCGAATGCTGTCGTAGGTCTGGAAGTCCGTCACCGCGTCGAGCCCAGCGTCGAGAAAGCCGGACTGGTAGCGGTAGCCCGAGCTGTATACCTCGCCGAGGATCCAGAAGCTCGGATGCGTCGCCCGGATCGAGCTGACGAAGGCGCGGAGGAAGTCTTTCGATAGGTGGCGCGCCGCGTCGACGCGAAAGCCGTCGACGCCGGTCTGGTCGATGAGCCAGCTCGCCCAATCGATGAGATACGACCGCACGACCGGGTTCTCCGTGTTCAGATCGGGGAGGCCCGCGAGCCAACAGTTCTCCACGCTCGTCTGGTCCGAGAAGTTGATCGGGCAGTCCGGGTGGAACCAGCCGGCGTGCGCGCCGTCGGTCAGCCAGGGGTGGCCCGCGCCGAGGTGGTTCGGCACGACGTCGAGCACGACCTTGAGGCTCTTCTCGTGCGCCTTGCGAACGAGCTCCTGGAGCTTGGCCATGTCGCCGAGGTGCGGATCGATCTTGTAGGGATCGAGCGTCCAGTAGCCGTGGTACCCGCCCTTCATCTGCAGCGCCACTGGAGTGATCCAGATCGCGGTCATCCCGAGACCCTTGATGTAGTCGAGCTCGTCGATCACACCCTGAAGGTCACCGCCCTGCCACCAATCGGCCCTGCCGGGGACGCTATCGAGGTCGTTCTCTGGATCGCCGTTGCGGAAGCGGTCCGTCATCACCATGTAGATCGCCTGGTCGCGCCAATCGACGGGCGTTGCGGCGGCCGGCTCCGACGCCGGCAGCAGGCTCGCGACGACGACGAGCGCCGCGAGGACCACATTCACGCAGGCACGAGTACCGCGGCGTCGCGCGCGCCGACCGTGATGCCTCCGCTCGCGCGTTTTCTCGTCAGGAGATCGACCCGGTCGCCGTCGGGCAGGCACACGTCGGTCGGGAAGTCGCCGGTGTTGATGGCGACGTACATCTCATCGCGTGGCGCGTCCGCTGGAGCCAGCGGGCCGGTCGATGATCGGCGATACGCGTATACGTGCCGCTCGTCGTCCGCCAGGACGTCCTCGAAGGAGCCCCACGAGAGCCACGGTCGCTGCCGGCGGGCGCTGATCAACACGCGGTAGGTCCCGAGCATCCGCTGGTCCTGCTTCGCCGGATCCCATTCCATGCAGCGCCGCGAGTCTGGGTCGTCGCCGCCCTCCATCCCGACCTCGTCTCCGTAATACACGAGCGGCGCGCCGGTCGCGGTCAGGAGGAGAACGGCGGCGAGCCGCGCGCGGTCGGCGCTACCGCCGAGCTCGGTGCGAATGCGCGCGGTGTCGTGACTGCCGAGAAGGTGCATGAGCCCCGGCGTCGCTGAGAGGTCGTACATGTTCCGGATCGCCGCGGTGCGGCCCGCGAACCGGGTCGGTGTGATCTCTCCGCGCAGATAGTCGAGCACCGCGTCGCGCCACGGGTAGTGCATGACCGAGTCGAACTGCGCGCCGTCGAGCCAGCGGATCGCGTCGTGCCAGGCCTCGCCCACGATGAACGCGTCGGGCTTGGCCGCCTTCACGCGGTCGCGGAAGGCGCGCCAGAAGCGGTGGTCGACCTCGTTCGCGACATCGAGACGCCACCCGTCGACGTCCGCCTCGCGGATCCACTTCTCGCCGATGCCGACGAGGTAGTCGCGCAGCTCGGGGTTCGCGGTGTTGAGCTTGGGATGGCTGCGCGCACGGTTTGCGAACGTCTCGTAGTTCACGGCGTCGAAGTCCACCGGAAAGCTCTCGATTCGGAAGAACCAGTCGCGGTACTTGCTCGCTTCGCCCTTCTCGCGGACGTCCTTGAACGCGAACCAACGGTCGCCCGAGTGATTGAAGACGCCGTCGAGGAGCACGCGGATGTCCCGACCGTGCGCGTCGCGCACGAGCGCGGCGAGGTCGTCGTTCGTGCCGAAGCCCGGATCGACGCGCTCGTAATCGGCCGGGTCGTACTTGTGGTTCGAAGGCGCCGCGAAGACCGGGGTCAGGTACAGCCCGCCGACGCCAAGGTCCGTGAGCCAACCGAGGTTCTGTCGGATACCGGGAATGTCGCCGCCGAAGAACGACCTCACCGTCGGTGCCTCGCCCCACGGGCGCTTCCACGACGGATCGTTCATCTGATCGCCGTTGGCGAAGCGGTCGGGGAAGACAAGGTAGAAGGTCCGCCCCGCGATCCAGGACGGCACCGCGAATCGGTCGATCGGAAGGTCGTACGGGTAGAAGAAATGACCGGCGTGATGCTTGCGGGCCGGCCGCTTGTCGTGGAAGCCGTGCTCGTTGAAGAAGCGGGTCTCGCCCGAGTTGTCGGTGAGCTCGAAGAAGTAGCGCAGACGGGATGTCGGGACGGGAAGCACCGCGGACCAGTAATCGCTCACGCCGTCGGTGGTCTCGCGCGACAGCGACAGTGTTCCCTCGACGCCCGCCGCGTACTTGTCCGCGAAGTGGCAGCGGACCGCAGCGAGATCGCCGGCTTCACAGAGGAGGCGAACGTAGAACCGGTCACCGGGGAGCGGCTGCACGAATGGCGCACGCGCGCGATGTTGTATCGCGGAAAGTCTCAGCCCTTCACCCCGCCGACGGTGAGCCCACCCACGATGTATTTCTGCAGCGAGAGGTACACGACGGAAACCGGCAGCGCCACGATGATCGCCATCGCCGAGAATTTGGACCATGGCGTGTTCCCTGCGTATTGCCCAGTGATGTTCCAGAGCGCCATCGCAAGCGTGAAGTTCTCGGGATTCGTCAGGAACTGCCAGCTCATGACGAACTCGGTCCACCCGGTCAGGAAGCCGAGGAACGCCGTCACCGCGAGCGCCGGCGTCGCGAGCGGCAGCATGATCCGGAGGAACGTCTGCGTCGGGGACGCCCCGTCGAGGCTCGCGGCTTCCTCGAGCTCCTTCGGGATCGTGTCGATGTAGCCCTTGAGGTTCCAGATCGCGAACGGCAGCGCGCCCGATGTCAGAGCGAGGCCCACACCGAGCAGCGAGTTGCGCAGATTGAACGAGAAGTCCCCGGAGCTGACCTGGATCTTGTTGAGGAAGACGAACAGCGGCGCGAGGGCTGCGACCGACGGCACCATGAGCACCGCGACGATCGCGATCATGAGCGCGCGTCGCGCTGGAAAGTGGAACCGAGAGAACGCATACGCCGCGAGCACGCCGAGACCGAGCGATCCAAGCGAGACGCCCACCGCAAGGCCAAAGCTGTTGAAGGCAAGCTGAATGAGCGACACCGGGTTGGACGTGGGCCTGTCGATCACTTCCTGGTACGCCTGGAGCGAGGCGCCCGGCGGGATGAGCGTCAGCTCCGTCGGGCGCGAGATGTTGCGCGGGTCGAGCGACATGCTCACGACCCACACCAACGGGAACAGCACCGTGAAGCTGATGAAGATGAGGAGCGCCTGCAGCATCAGCTGCTTACCCCAGCCCGCACGGAAAAAGGCGCGCCGGCGCCGCGGCACGGCGAGCGTCATCGCCTGACTAGACATACGACTCCGTCGCCTTCGTTATGCGATTCGTCAGAAGCGTGAGGACGAGCAAGATGATCATCGTGTAGATCCCGAAGGCCGCGGCGAGTCCGTAGAGGCGCTGCTCGTTGACGAGGCGGAACGCCGTGGTCACGAGTATTTCGGTCTGCCGCAAGGGGCCACCCCCGGAGACCATGTAGATCAGGTTGAAGAGGTTGAAGGTGACGATGAGTCCGTACATCGCCGCCGGGATCATGGCCGGCCGCAGCAGCGGAAGCGTGATGCGGAAGAACTGCTGCGGGCCCGAGGCTCCGTCGATCGAGGCCGCCTCGTAGTACTCCTTGCTGATGCTCTGAAGCGCGCCGGTGGCGACGATCGTCATGAACGGCCAGCCGAGCCAGATGTTCGTGATCAGAAGGGCGAAGTACGAGAGCGGGAGCGGGATCCCCGGGATGGGCGGGTCGATCTGGTCGATCCAGCGGATGTGGAAGTGGTCCGGCGTGATGCCGACGATGCCGCCGATCGCGGCGAGTCCCTGGTTGATCGCGCCGTAGTCGGTGTCGAACATGTTCCGCCAGACCGTCGCGACGACGAGGGTCGGCACGACGATCGGAAGAATGAAGATGGCTCGGTAGAACCCCCGGAAGCGAAGGCCCGGCGTGTTGAGGACGACCGCGATGAGTATGCCGATCGTCACGTGGAAGATGACGTTCGAGAACGTCCAGAAGAGATTGAAAGAGAGCATTCCCCAGAAGCTGAAGTTGGGGATGACCGTGATGCCGTTCGTGATGAGATCGATGAAGTTCTGCAACCCGACGAAGTTCGGTGCCGGCGCATCGAAGCGGAGATTGCGCAGCCCGTAGTCGGTGAAGGACATGTAGACCTGGAAGAGGATCGGCCAGTAGGTGATCGCGGCCATGATCATCGTCGCGGGCAGGATGTAGAGATACGCGGTGAGCCAGCGCGGCGCCCCGCGACGGGAGCCCGCCGGTGCGCTGGTCGCGGCCTCGGTGATCGCGAAGCTGGCCATCTCGCTCCCGATTCTTTTCGTTTCGAGGGGAGCGCCCGAAGGCGCCCCCCTCGCGTCCTACGACTCTATTTCTTGTTTGCTTTGTTCATCGCGGCGCAGGCCTCGGCGATGCCGGCCTGCGGTGTGGACTTGCCTTCGATGATCTTCGTGACCGCGTCGCCGAACGGGGTCCAGTAGTTTCCGAACTCCACGGTCTGCGGCCGGGCGAAGCCGGTCGCGGAGGCATCCGAGAACGCCTTCACGAGCGGGTCGCTGACGGTGACGTCGGTGCGGACCGGCACGTCGCCGGCGACGTCCGCGTAGACCTTCTGCGCGTCGGCGTTGGTGAGCGCGAGCGCGAGCGCGATCGCGCCGTCGACGTTCTTGGCGCTCTGGTTGATGTACCAACCGTCGACGCCGGTGAGTGGGCCGGCCTTGCCCTTGGGGCCTGCCGGGATCGGGGCGACGCCGAGCTTCGCGCCGAGGTCCTTCTTGTAGTCGCCGAGGACCCACGGTCCGTTGATGATCATGTCGACCTGGCCTGCGCGGAATGAAGTGTCCGCACGGCCTCCGTCAGTCTCGAACTTCGCGCCCGCCTGCTTGAGGGCGAGGTTATACGTGAACGCGTCGGCCCAGCCGGCCTGGTCCGCGACGCACTTGCCGCTCGAGTCCATGAGGTTGCCGCCGAACGCGGTGGACCATCCGAACATGTGGTACGCATTCTCGTTCTGCACGAGCGTCTTCCCCGCCTTGAGCATCGTCATGAGCTCATCGGTCGTCTTCGGGGGCGTCGGCACCTTGTCCTTGTTGTAGTAGAGGGCGACCGCCTTGAAGAGCATCGGCACGCCGTAGAGCTTGCCGTCCACCTTCAGCCCGTCGACGCCGAGCGGGGCGACGTTGCTGAGCTTGCCCGACAGCTTCGAGTCGAGAGCCATCAGGAGGTTCGCGCGGACCTCGTTGCCGAGCTCGTCGTTTGGCGCGGTGAAGAGGTCTGGGCCACCGCCTGCGGCGGCTTCGGTCTGGAATTTGTTGAAGACCTGATCGAACGGGACCTGAAGGACGGTGATCTTCGCGCTCGGGTTGGCTGTGCGGATCTTATCGATGAGCTGGTTGAGGGCCGTTTCCTCTGAGCCGCCGGTCCCGTAGGCATGCCACAGCGTGATGTTCCCGGTGATCGCGCCCGCGGCGGTGCCGCCCGTGGCGCTGGGGGTGTTCGTGCCGCCCTGTCCGCCGCACGCGGCGGCGAGGACCAAGGCGACGGTGAGCAGCGTGATCGCCCTTAGCTTCATTTGACCTTTTGACCTTTCCTTCCAATGCGCGTCGGTTGAACGAATATGTTTAGCGGGCCGCCGCTTTCAAGGTTCGCTTCCCCTCCCGTTCGGTACCTCCCTTCGCGACGCCCAGGCCGCGAGACTTCGTGGACTCTGCTCGCGTCGACTCGCGCAGAAGTAGCTCGGTCGGCAGAACGATCCGCTCACGCGGCCCAGCTTCGTCGAGCTCGCGGATCAGGAGGCGCGTCGCGACGCGGCCCTTCTCGGCGATGGGCTGATGCACCGTTGTGAGCGCGGGGTCGCTCGCCGCGGCGAGCGGGATGTCGTCGAAGCCGATGACCTCGAGGTCGGCGGGCACGCGCAGGCCGAGGCGTTTCGCGGCGCGCATCGCCCCGATGGCCATGATGTCGCTCGCAGCGAGCACCGCCGTGGGTCGGGCGCCCTCGGCCCATGCCTGGGCGAAGGCCGTATCCCCACCCGCCAGCGTCACGAACGTCCGAACGATGGCGTCGTCGTCGAGAGAAAGACCATGATCGACGAACGCGCGGCGGTAGCCCCGAAGACGGCGACCGCGCACCCCGAGATCCTTGTCGAGCTCCTCGGGCGGTGCGTGGAAGGTCAAGACGAGTATTTCCCGATGTCCGCGGTCGAGGAGCAGATCCGCCGCGGCGTGGGCTCCCCCTTCGTCATCCACGTTGACCGACGACGCGGTCTCGGCGTCCCCGTCGACCACGACGAAGGGCACGCCGCGCTTGTGAAGCAGGGTGACGTCGGCGTGGCGCTCATCCAGGCCGATGATCACGAACCCATCGACCGGCGCCGCCGCGATCGCCCGCTCGAGCGAACCGCCGAGCGGCGTCACGGTCAGGAGACCGATACCGCGCTCGTCGGTCACACTGCCGACGCCCTCGAGGAACGAGGCGAAGAACGGATTGGCGAAGACCGTCGCGATCGGTTGCGGGAACAGGACGCCGAGGACACCGACGCGCTGCGAGTGAAGCGCTCGCGCATGCGGGTTCGGCGCGTACCCGAGCTCGCGGGCCGCGTCGAGGATCCGCGTGACCGTCGTCGCGCGGAGCCGTTCCGGATCGTTGAACGCGTGCGAGACAGCGGCCGTGGAGACGCCCGCCTTCCCCGCCACGTCATGGATGGTGACCCTGCGCACGCCTTCCCCCATCGCTCGCGTGAAACCTTTCATAAAAGGTTTCAGGCGCGAGTCTTTCAGGACCGGCGCCCGCCTGTCAAGAGTTCGGTGCGTGGGTCCGTGAGAGGTCAGACCATCAGGCCGGGCGCAGACCCGGCTGGTCCAGCAGCCAGCCCGGACCCGAGCGCACGAGATACCACGAGCCGACCCAGTGGCGGACCGTTCCGTCGCTCAGCGTCTCGATCAGGTCGACGGCGACCGCCGCCGACCCCGGGTTGGCGCTGGTCACCGACGCGGAGCGCGCGACGATGGAGCGGGTCCGGTCGAATCGGCCCCAGATGTTCGTCTGCGGCGGATAGGTCGCACGCATGCGATCGCTCCACATTCCCAACGCGGACGCGTAGTCGTGGCCGGAGATCAGCTGATAGAACGCCAGGATCGTTCCCGCAGGATCGCCCTTCGTCGCCACAACGGAAGCGGGCGTCGTCGCGGCGGCGGGTGCGGGGGTCGGCACGGCGATCGGCTCAGCGGTGGGCTCAGCGGAAGGGCTTGGCGCGGGACTGCTGATATTGGCAAGCACCGTCGCCGTCGGCGCCTGCGCGCTTGTGGCGACGGCGAGGGGCCTCATCTCCGGCGGCCTCACCGCGAACGCGAGAGTTCCACCAACGAACGCCGCGACGAGCGCCAGTAGGGCCATGAGTGGGGCCGTCAAACGACGCTGTGGTCCGCCGTGACGCGCGCGCCAAGACGCAACGCCGGCAACGACTGGCCCGAGGGTTGGCCAACGAAGCGCCGCCGCGGGCATCCGCGGCGGCGCGGGCAACCTGATCGTAGGAAGCGCGACGCGAACCTGGGCCACGCGATCCACCCGATTCGCGGCATCGCGGATCGACGCCGTCAGGACGGCGAGAGCCGCGATCAGCGGAGCGACCGACGGCAAGCGGAGCCTAACCACCCGCGGGCGTGAGGGAACGGGCGGTCTCGGTCGCCTCACCTGGAGCAGGGCATCGCGAAGGTCGGCGGCGCGGCGGAAGCGGCGCGCCGGGTCGCGCGCCAGCGCACGCAGGACGAGGGCGTTCATGGCTGGCGCGAGTGCAACGAGTCGCCCAGGCGGTCGCGGATCCGATCGGAGCCGACGTGCGACGATCTCGGACGGTGTCGTGCCACCGGTCGGCTGCTGTCCGGTGAGCATCTCGTGCAACATCACACCGAGCGCGTAGACATCCGCGCGCTCGTCGACGACATCGCCGCTCATCTGCTCCGGCGCCAGATACTGAGGCGTCCCGAGAAGCTCACCTGCCTTGGTGATCGCAGTCGCGGCGGCGAGGCGCGCGATCCCGAAGTCGGCGATCTTCGGACGCCCCTCGGCGTCGAGCAACACGTTCTCAGGCTTCAAATCGCGATGCAGCACGCCGCGGATGTGGGCCGCCTCGAGACCGTCGGCGATACCGGCCGCGATCTCGGCGGCCGCGTATTGATCCACGCGCCCGCAGGCACGCATCAGATCGCGCAGCGTTCCGCCGCTGACGAGATCCATCGCGATGAACGGGCCATCCGGGCTCGCGCCGAAATCGAGCACGCGAACGATATTCGCGTGGTCGATGGCGCCAAGGGCCTCGGCCTCGCGATGAAAACGCTCGACGAACTCGGCGTCGCCGGCGAATTCCGGCCGCATCATCTTCAGGGCGACGTCGCGCTCGAGCGAGCGATCGTGCGCGCGGAAGACGTCAGCCATCCCTCCCCGCCCGATCCGCTCCAAGAGCTCGTAGCGGCCGACGACGAGACGCACGCGGCTTCCCCGTGCAAGCGAGTTGCCGACCTGCGGATACTTCGGCCGTGAGCCGAGCGACGGCACAGGCAGAGACGATGGGAAGGCCGGTCGCTGCACTGCCGGTCTTCCAGATCTTCCAGCTCTCGATCTACTGGTTCGGCATCAACGCGATCTGGGGCGGACTAAACAACGTGATCCTCCAGCGCCGCATGGACGATCTCGTCGGCAAGGGGAACGCCGGCTCAGGTCTGGCGCTTCTCACGCTCCTGGGCGCGGCTGTAGCGATCCTGGTGCAACCGACGATCGGAACCATCTCCGACTACACGATCACGCGGTGGGGACGACGCAAGCCGTACATCGCCATCGGTGCGGTGCTCGACGTCGTCTTCCTCGCCGGCATCGCGACCTCGAACACATACGTTTCCGTCGTCGCGTTCGTCGTGCTGCTGCAGATCTCGTCGAACTTCGCGCAAGGACCGTTCCAGGGGTACGTGCCCGACCTCGTGCCCGCCGCGCAGGTCGGTCTCGCGAGCGGCCTCATGGGCGTGATGATCGTCCTGGGCCGGATCGGCGGGGTCGCGATCGCCTCGATCGGGCTCTTTACCGGAAGCTTCGTCGCCGCCACGATCGGGCTCGGCCTTCTAGAGCTCACCACCGCCATCGTCACGGTTGTCACGGTCGATGAGGGCCGCGCCGCCGTGGCCCGCGGTGGCCGCTCGTGGCTGCAAATCGCGACCAGCGCCTGGGGTCTCGACATCCTGAAGGAGCGCAGCTTCGTGTGGCTTCTCGGTTCGCGCCTCTTCGTGCTGATGGCGACGGTGACGCTCACCGATCTCATCTTCTTCTACATGAGCCGATCGATCGGTCTCTCCGACGCGGAGATCGGGATATGGATCAACGTCGCGACCGCGGTGATCGCGGTCACGACCGCACTCACGACCTTTCCCGCGGCCCGACTCTCCGACCGTCTCGGTCGGAAGGCGCTCGTGTATTTCACATGCGCCCTTGGATCGGTCGGGATGCTGGGAGTCGCGCTCGCGCCGAACATCGTTGTCGCAGTTATCTTCGTGATCCCGGTCGGTATCGCTGCCGGCGCGTTCCTCGCGGTGGACTGGGCGCTCATGACCGACATCGTGCCCAAGGCCACGAGTGGCCGATACATGGGCATCTCGAATGTCGTCACCGGCGCCGCGGGTCCGATCGCTATTGCGATCGGCGGAGTCGCGATGGACCGCGTCGGCGCCTTCGACTTCAGTCTCGGACCGCGTGTCGCCTTTCTCTTCGCGCTCATCTACTACGCGTTGGGGGCATTGCTATTGCGGCCGGTCGATGAGCGCCGCCGGGAGTAGATAGCCAGCAAATACGGGCATTCGCACGCATTGTCTTGACGTCAGAACACCCGTTCCATATCGTCCGCTGGTCATGCGAACAGC
>Ga0209689_1003698_pt1 | contig 11246 bp, 12 predicted proteins | sample GraSoiAngelo_149_FD_187119 | JGI IMG/M metagenome (GOLD analysis project Ga0209689, IMG submission 187119) | Grasslands soil microbial communities from the Angelo Coastal Reserve, California, USA - 14_1009_09_30cm (SPAdes) (version 2) | ecosystem: Environmental > Terrestrial > Soil > Grasslands ...
TCATGTCGTCGCGTACATCAACGAAGACGGTACCTTCTCGGGGCCGACGTTCAGCGGTGCTGGATCGCCCTCTCTGAAGCCGCTATTTCGCTCCGCCACCCAGGTCGTTCCCGATCCCGTCGGGCCCGGCACCGTGTACGACGTGTGGCTCAAGGCGCACAAGGGCGACACGACGACGCTGACCTTCGGGAATTTGGGCGGCGGATCCGATTTTGCCGGGTTCTATCATCACCTCGGCATTCCCGCGGGCGGGATCGGGTTCGACGGTCCCGACGGTATCTATCACTCGATGTACGACTCGTACGACTGGATGACGCGGTTCGGCGATCCCAGCTACAAAGTCCATCGCGCCGGCGCCCAGCTCGTCGGGGTGATTCTCGCGCGCCTAGCCAACAGCGACCTGGTACCGCTCGACTACGCCGCCTTCGGCACGGAGATGAGCACGCTGGTCGCGCAGCTCGATTCCGGGATTACGCGGAAACAGTGGACCGCGAGCGTGAGCACGCAACCGTTAAAGGACGCGCTCGATCGCTTCACCGCGGTGGCGCGCGGCACGTACGAGGATCCGAAGCTGATCGTGCTGCGCTACGAGGGCGGGGACACTGGCCCGATGCTCGGCTACGTCGGGAAGGCCGTGACGTTCGACACGGGCGGAATCTCGATCAAGCCCTCGAGCAAGATGCACGAGATGAAGTTCGACATGTCCGGCGGGGCCGCCGTGATCGAGGCGATGGACGCGATCGCCACGCTCGAGCTTCCGGTGCGGATCCTGGCCGTGGTACCGGCGACGGAGAACATGCCGAGCGGGCGGTCCGTCAAGCCCGGGGACATCGTCACCGCAGATCCCGGCGAGGAGCACTGGCATGGCGCGGGTGGCAACGGTCCGATGGCACATCTGGCTGTAGCGGCCGGCGAGACGTATTGGCTGCAAGAGTCGCCGCCGCCCCCCGATTAGCCGTCCTGCCTGGGGCATCCGCTGAGGTTGGGTAACAGGGAGGGGTATACCTCGTAACCCGCGGCGGAGAATGTTCCCCAGGAGGTTATTTGGTGAACCGACGATCGATAGCCCGACTGGCGTCAGCGTTGGGGTTGCTCATTACCGCGTGTGGAACTTCCGGCTCACCCACAGCTGCATCGTCTCCGACCCCCGCCGTGTCACCTGCCGTCATCGTTGCGACGGTGACCGTCGCCGGAACCTCCCAGCAGGTGCTGACCACACCGGCTGGATTGACCCTCTACTACCTCACCTCGGACACCACGACGGCTCCCAAGTGCACCGCGACGTGCTTGACCCACTGGCCGGCCCTGCTGTCCACCGGCCAGCTCGCTCTTCCATCCGGCGTGACGGGCTCGCTGACCGCCGTCCAGAACGCCAACGGAAACCAGGTCGCGTACAACGGTCACCTGCTGTACCAGTTTGCCAACGACAAAGCGCAGGGCGATTCGAAGGGCGAGGGGATCAACGCCTTCGGCGGGACATGGCATGCGGCCACGCCCGGCTTGACCCCGATGTAGGAAAGGCCCTACTCGACGACCGGCTGTTTGACGTGGTCGCGGCCGCGCCTGGTGATCGGAACGAGGGCGGCTGCGATCGCCGCGACCTCGACCACCTTCACCGTGAGGCCGACATAGTCAGCCTGGTGCACCTGAAACGCGAAGTAGAAGTACGCCAGGACAGAACCGAAGGGCAGCAAGACGGCGCCCAGCCTCCAGATCGACAGGCCGACCATCGCAAAGATGACGGTCCCGATCAGCGCTGCGAAATACAGGCCGAAAAGCAGTTGGCGGCGTGATTCGACAACTGGAATCAGCACCAGATGCGCCCCGGCCGCTGCCAGCAGCAGCGGGATGGTGACTCGGGCGTCCCATCGCCCGAGCCGCGCCCGACTGTACGCAGCGGCAGCGATGAGTCCAACGGCCGCGCCAACGGCGAGGCCGAGCAGCGCAATCAGGTACGCCCTTTCGAACTGAACTGTCATGTCAGCGGTTGCACTCCTTCATGACAAGTAGCTAACCAACGGGGTTACACCGGCCTCTTCTCACAGAACGTCTAGATCCCGGTCCTCGTCCCCAAGGATGTGCGGGTCCGGCAGCGCCCGTCTCGCGATCAATCGCGAGGCCGCCGCCATCTCACCTTGTTCATCCAGCTCTGGATCCCCGCCTCGATTGAGACCCACCGCCGCCCGCAACACGCCGTCCACGAGGTAGAAACCCAAAAGCTTTCGGTCTTTGGCCGATCCGCGCACGATGAATTGATCCCATTTGCGGACGTGGCCGGCGTACTCGATCTTGTGCTCGTACTGGTCCGACCAGAAGGTGTGCACGTAACCGAAATGGGCATCTGAGCCCAGCATCGACCTGGCCGCCGCGGCGCCTTGCTTCTCGGCGTTGTTGTAGTGCTCGACTCGAATGCGGCCGAACAGCGGATGAAGATGGTTGGCCACGTCGCCCGCCGCGAATATTCCGGGCACGTTGGTCCTGCACATCGCATCGACGAGGAGGCCGTTGTCAATGGCAAGTCCGGTTCCCTCGAAGATCTTCACGTCCGGTTCAATGCCCACCGCAACGACCGCGAGGTCGCATTCCAGGTCGCGTCCTGCACGGGTGGTTGCCTTTTCGACCCGATTCGCGCCTTCGAACCGCACGACCTGATCGCCGGTCACGAGCTCCACGCCCGCGTCCCGATGGATCGCGCCCATCACCTCGCCGATCTCGGGGCCGAGCACGGATTCGAGCGGAGCCACGCCAGGGAGGACAGCGCTCACCCGCGCACCGAGCTGAGTGAGTGACGCGGCGACCTCGGAACCGATGAACCCCATGCCAACGACAAGCGCGCGGGCGCCGGGGTGGACCGCGTGCTTGATCGCATCGCAGTCGGCCACTGTGCGGAGCTGAAAGATGCCCGGGAGCTCGGCGCCACGCACATCGAGTCGCCGGTTGTGGCCGCCTGTCGTGATAAGGAGCTTGCCGTACGAAACGGGCTTCGCGGCGTCGAGGTGGACCTGCCGGGTGTGAATGTCGATCCCGGTGGCGGTGCCGGCGACGCGGTCGACACGGTTGTCCTCGTACCAATCCTCGGGGTTGACGAGCCAGCCCGCCAGCGTCTCTTCGCCGCGCAGGTACGTCTTGGAGAGCGGCGGCCGGCCAAAGGGAGGCGTGGGCTCATGGCCGATCAGGATGAGTGGGCCGTCATAACCCTCCTGGCGGAAAGTTTTGGCCGCGACGCCCCCTGACATTCCCGACCCGAGGATGACGATCGCCTCTTCGGACACCAGGACCACAGGGTCTCATGGCGGTGGTTGAGCTGGAGTCACCTCCGCGACAAAATTACTCTCAGCGTATGAGGCGCCCCTATGCGTTGATGTGGTCGGGCGGCAAGGACAGCGCCCTGGCCCTGGACCGGGCCAGGCGAGCTGATCTTGACGTCTCGCGGCTCATCACCTTTTATGACTCCGCCACGTGCCGCGTGCGATTCCATGCCACCCGGGTCGAGATGCTTGAGGCGCAGGCGGCGGCGATTGGAATCGCCCTGCGCTCAATCCCGACCACGTGGGAAGAGATGGAAGGAAAGCTCAACGAGGAGCTGTCGGCGCTCCGCGATGCGGGATTCTCTGGCGTTGTTTTCGGAGATATTCACCTGGCTGATGTTCGGGCCTGGTATGAAGACCGGGTCACCTCGGCCGGGTTGGAGCATGTAGAGCCGATCTGGGGCGAGCGGCCTCATCTCCTGCTCCGGGAATACGTCGCGACCGGCGGCCGAGCGGTGATCACCTGCGTCGACCTGGCAAAGCTCGACGCAGCCTGGCTCGGTCGCGTCATAGACGAGCGATTCGCGGCCGACATCGCCACGACCGGCGTCGATGCCTGCGGCGAAAACGGCGAGTATCACTCGTATGCGTTTGCAGGTCCGATCTTCAAAAAGCAGGTCGCCTGGACGATTGGGGAGCGTCGCTTCGACGGTGGCTTCGTCCAGCTCGATCTGATCGAGGAAAGTCCCACGCTCTGACCCACGCTCCTGGGCCATCCGGCAGAGATTCAGGCGATGGTAGATTTAATTAGTTTTGGTGAGAAACGATAGGGGTGCCGCCAGACCACGCGACCCCAGTCGCTGGCTGACCCTCGGACAGGCGAGCCGTCGCCTCGGGGTCACGCCGAACACCCTACGCAGGTGGGCGGATCGCGGCCAGATTCCTTCCTTCACCACCCCGGGCGGCCATCGCCGCTTCCCGGTCAGCGCCGTCCAGGGCCTCGTCCCAACCGACCGGGCGCGACGGCCCGCGCTCGCAACGCTCGGGGCATCGTCCGAGCGAATGGCTCGCGCCTATCGCCGCGCACGGCCGCTCGCGAACACCAAAGAACCCACCGGATGGCTGGACGGCCTGTCAGACGCCGAACGCACCGGCTTCCGCGAGCGCGGCATGCAGCTCGTCGGCGACCTGCTCACGCACCTCGACGCTGAGCGCGGTCAGGGGGCGGCTCCGATCACAGCCGCGGAACGGCACGCCAGTGAATATGGCGCCGCGGCTGCCCGCCTCGGCGCATCTCTCAGCGACACGGTCGAGGGCTTCCTTCGTTTTCGCAAACCTTTCATCAATGAGCTTGCTGAGCTCGCCCGCCGGCGGCGGCTGGACACTCGCGAAGCGACCGCACTTCTGGTGGACGCGGAATCGGCGCTCGATAGGATGCTGATCGCGCTGATGCTGGGGCACCGTTCCCGGGGAGTTCAGTCGTGATCCAACCCTGGGCGCTCACGGCTTCGGCAGTCAACCTCGACGCCGCCGCCCGCGCCGAGGTCGCCCGCGAGTTCGAAGAGTGGCTCGCAGCGGGAGGTCGCGGAATGGCCCTGGTGACATGCCACCGCGCAGAGCTGTACGGATTCGGTGCGATGCCGGCGCTGCGAGCACTTCCCGTTCTGGCAGGCGACCAGGCGATCGTGCATCTGTTGCGAGTAGCTTGCGGACTCGAAAGCGTGATCGTTGGCGAGGATGAGGTGCTGCACCAGGTCCGCGAAGCGTTGCGTGCCGCTCGCTCGAAGCAAGTTTTGGACGGGCGCCTGCACCGACTCTTTGAGACAGCTATCGCAACCGGACGCAAAGCCCGGTCCGGAAGAACCGAATCGAGCGGCAACCTCGCACAGAGCGCGGTGGCGTGGCTGCAGCGGAGCGCGGACGTGTCGGGCCGGTTGGTCGTGATCGCGGGAGCCGGACGCATGGGCACCGCGCTCGCGCATTCGGCGGCTGCCGCCGGTGCGCAGGTCGTCATCGCCAGCCGCGATGCCAACAGGGCGACACGGCTTGCGGGCCTGTACTCGGGCAGCGGTGTCGACCTGCGCACGGGAGCGGAGTTGACCAGCCGAGCCGCCGGTGTGGCGGTCGCCCTCGGCGGCCGGTGGACCGAGCTCGAGGTGATGGCCGGCTCCGAGCTTCCTCCGATCGCGGACATATCGGCGCCGCAGGCGGTTCCCGACGCGATACGCCGGCGCATGAACGGGACCTTTCTGGGCATCGACGATCTCTACCGCCGGAGCGAACCGCTGCCGGGCGCATATATAGAGGACGCGGAGCGGCTCGTTGCCGCCAGGACGGCCGAGTACCTCGCGTGGGCGGAGCGCGCGTCGTGAAGATCCGGCTCGGCACGCGGGGATCGACGCTGGCGCTGGCCCAGAGCGAGTGGTTTGCAGAGCGCCTTCGCGCGGTGGGACACGACGTAGAGCTCGTGCGAATCGTCACCGAGGGCGACGTTCGTCCAATCGACACCGAGCCCGGCGAAGGCATCTTCGTCGCCGCCATCTCGAGCGCGCTCACGCGCGGTGAGATCGATGTCGCGGTGCACAGCGCGAAGGACGTTCCGCTGGAAGAGGACGCTGACCTTGTCATCGCCGCGTACCCGGACCGCGCCGATCCCCGTGACGCGCTGGTCACGAGATCGGGGTCCGGGTCGATCGCCACTCTCCCGCCCCACGCCTCGGTAGGCACCGACAGTCCGCGTCGCGCGGGCTTCGTCCGTGCGGCGCGTCCCGACCTGCGCATCGTGCCGCTGCACGGCAATGTCGACACGCGATTGCGGCGCCTCGACGCGGGCGAGGTCGACTCGCTTGTGATCGCCTGCGCGGGCCTCGACCGCCTTGATCGCGGGAAGCGCATCGACCAGCGTCTCGATCCAACTCTCGTCATGCCGGCGCCGGCGCAAGGCGCGCTCGCGATCCAGGCGCGGCGGTCCGACGCGACCCTGATCGGGATACTCGCCGCCCACGACCTGACCGAGATCCGGGCCGCCGTCGACGCCGAGCGTCGTGTCCTTTCTGCAACCGGCGGCACCTGCCGCGCGCCGGTCGGTGCCTTGGCGTCGGTCGAGGGGGATCACTTCACGATGCTCGTCGGCGGCGTCAACAGCGACGGCACGGACCTCCGGGTCGAGTCGGTTAACGGCAATCGCTCGGAAGCGATGGCGATGGCGGAAGCTGCCGGGCGCAGGCTTGCCGGCGCGGTGATGCTTCGATGACCGTCATCCTCGTGACGCGACCTGCAGGCGGCGGCGACCCGCTGGTGGCTGAGCTCGAATCCCGCGGCTACCGCGTCAGCGCGGTGCCCACCGTGGGCACGCGGCCGATTGCGGTGAGATGGCCCGACCTGAGCCTGTTCGACTGGATCGTCGTCACCAGCGCCACGGGTGTGGCGGCGCTGCCCGCAATACCATCCGGTCCCCGCTGGGCAGCCGTGGGCGAGTCGACGGCAAGAGCTCTGCGCGCGAGGGGCGCCAGGGCTGACGTCGTTCCGGCCGTGGCCAATGGAGCTTCCCTCGGCGAGGCGCTGCCCGATCCTGCCGGCGCCCGCGTGCTGGTCGTCCGGGCTTCCCTGGCCGACGCCGGGCTGCCGGCGCTGCTCCAGAAGCGCGGCGCAAGAGTCGATGAGATCACCGTGTACGAGACGGTCGAAGGTCCGGATGGGTCGGCCGAAGAGCTGCAGCAGGCACTGAGACCGCCAGGTGTCGCTGCGGTCGTGTTCGCCTCCGGCTCGGCCGTGCGCGGATTCGTCAAGCTTGGCGGCCCGACCGGCCTGCCGGCGATCACCATCGGACCGCGCACCACCGCCGTCGCCCGCGACCTGGGATTCACGGTGGTTGCCGAAGCCGCCGAGCCTAGCGTCGGGCAGCTGGCGGATGCGGTGGTGCGAGCGATTCCAATCGAGGTGAGCAGAGATGCGTGAGCTGATTTCCAAAACAGCGGTCATCACGCCCGGGGCCGAGCGACCCCGGCGCCTGAGAACAAACCCCGCGCTGCGCGCGCTCGTCCGAGAAACCCGTGTCGACCCATCGCAGCTGATCGCTCCGCTGTTCGTGATCAACGGACACGACCACCGCCATGAGATCGCGTCTCTGCAGGGGCACTTCCGGCTGACGCCCGACCTCGCGCTGCGCGAGGCGTCTCGCCTGGCCGACCTCGGCATCGGCGGTGTCCTGCTGTTCGGCATCCCCGAATCCAAAGATGCGGAGGGATCGGGCGCCGACGATCCACGCGGCCCGGTGGCGGAGACGCTGCGCGGGCTGCGTCGTGAAGGACTGCCCCTCGCGCTGGTGGCTGACGTGTGCCTGTGCGAGTACACGTCTCACGGCCACTGCGGAGTTCTCGATGGAGAGAAAGTCGACAACGACCGCTCGCTGTCGCGATTGGCGGCCGCCGCCATCGTGTACGCCGAGGCCGGCGCCGACCTCGTAGGGCCCAGCGCGATGATGGACGGCCAGGTCGCGGCGCTGCGTTCCGGGCTCGACGGCGCGGGTCTGGTCGACACCGCGATCCTCGCCTACTCGTCCAAGCAGGCTTCGAGCCTGTACGGACCCTTTCGCGAGGCGGCGGGATCCACGCCGAGCTTCGGCGATCGCAAGTCGTACCAGATGGATTCCGCCAACGCACACGAGGCGCTGCGCGAGATGGAGCTCGACGCCGCCGAAGGCGCTGACATCCTGATGGTCAAGCCCGCGATCACCTCCCTCGACCTCCTCGCGCGCGCGCGCGACCGTTTTGATCTGCCTCTCGCCGCGTATCAGGTCAGCGGCGAGGCCGCCATGATCGAGGCCGCCGCCGAGCGCGGATGGGTGAACCGGCGTGGCGCCGTGCTCGAGTCGCTCACCGCGATCGTTCGAGCTGGCGCAGGGATCGTCATCACCTACTTCGCCGCGGACGCCGCAAGTTGGCTGCGCGAAGCCCGATGACCGAATCCCTTTATGTGCACGCGCTAGCCCTGGGGCTGGACAGCGCGTGGCGGCGCCAGGGTCGCGATGAGCGCTGTCGCTCGGCGGAGGAATTCTGCGCCGCCGTGAAAGCCGAATCGGAGGTCACCACCTTCACCTACTCGATGATCGGGCTCAAAGCCGGCGTGGACATGCTGCTCTGGAGCCTCGCTCCATCGCTGGGCGCGCTCGAGCAAAAGTGCGCTCGTGCGCTGCGGTCGGGCATGGGCGCATGGATGACGGCGCGTCACAGCATGCTGGGGATCATCAGGCCGTCGCAGTACGTCAAGCGCCCGACTACTCAGGAGCAATCGCTGTTCAGCGGCGAGCGATCGCCCTACCTGATCGTCTATCCCTTCACCAAGAGCACCGATTGGTACTTGCTGACGCAAGAAGAGCGTCAGAAGGTGATGAACGAGCATATGAAGGTCGGGCACCGCTATCAACAGGTACGTCAGCTCCTGGCCTACTCGTTCGGCGTCGATGACATGGATTTCCTCGTCGCCTACGAAACGGATGACCTGCCGGCGTTCGGCGAGCTGGTGCGCGAGCTGCGGGGCACGGAGAGCCGGCGCTCGACGATTCGCGACACGCCCATCCTCACCGGCATCCACCGGCCGGTCGACGAGATCACCCGGCTCCTGGGCGCCGAGTGACGGTCGCCGCAAGCCTCGACTGGCGCGAGCGCGCCGCCGGACTGTTTCCCGGCGGGGTCAACAGCCCGGTCCGGGCCTACCAGGCGGTCGGCGGCGAGCCGCCTCTCCTGGTGCGCGGCAACGGGGCGTTCGTCTGGGACGAGGCGGGCCGGCGCTACATCGACTACGTCGGCGCGTTCGGCCCGCTGCTGCTCGGCCACGGTGCGGTCGCGGAAGCGATCGCGACCGCGGCCGCCCTTGGCGGCCCGTTTGGCGTCACCAGCCCCGGCGAGGTCCGTCTCGCCGAGATGATTCGCATGCGGATGCCTTCGGTCGAGCGGGTCAGGTTCGTCAACAGCGGAACCGAGGCCGCGATGAGCGCGTTGCGTGTCGCCCGGGCAGCAACAGGCCGTGATCTGATCGTGAAGTTCGAGGGCGGATACCACGGCCATGCCGACTCGCTCCTGGTGGCGGCCGGTTCGGGCGCGGCCACGCTCTCGATCCCAGACAGCGCCGGCGTGACGCAGTCGGTGGCGGCGCAAACGCTGGTCGCTACCTACAACGACCTGGTCTCGGTCGAGGCGCTGCTGCAAGCGCATCCGGGCCAGGTTGCCGCCGTCATCGTCGAGCCGGTCGCGGCCAACATGGGGGTGGTGGCTCCGCTCTCCGGGTTTCTCGCCGGGCTGCGCGAGCTGAGTACGCGAGCCGGCGCGCTGCTGATCTTCGACGAGGTGATCACGGGTTTTCGGGTTGCGCCAGGAGGTGCGCAGGAGCTCTACGGCGTGCGGCCGGACCTCACGGTCCTGGGCAAGATCATCGGCGGAGGGCTGCCGGTGGGTGCGTATGGCGGACGAGCCGAGCTCATGGACCTGGTCGCCCCGTCGGGCCCCGTGTACCAGGCGGGCACGCTGTCGGGCCATCCGGTGGTGATGGCGGCAGGCGAGGCGACCCTGACGCAGCTGACTCCAGATGCCTATGCAAAGATCGAAAAGGAGTCAGCACGGCTGGAGGCGGGCCTTCAGGTGGACGGTGCGTGCGTTGCGCGGGTCGGGTCGCTCCTGACCCTGTTCTTCCGCGAACAGCAGCCTCGGAATTTCAGGGAAGCGAAAGCGTCGGACACGAGAGGCTTCGCGCGCTTCTTCCATTCGATGCTGGACGCGGGCGTGGTTCTGCCGCCTTCGCAATTCGAGGCGTGGTTCGTATCCGCCGGGCACGACAGCTCGGTGATCGATGCCACGCTCGAGGCCGCTCGGGGATGAGCCGCTTTCTCAGCGCGGCGCGCCGCAAACCAGTCGATGTGACGCCAATCTGGCTGATGCGCCAGGCGGGCCGCTCGCTGCCCGAGTACCGCAAGCTGCGCGAGCGCTGGACGCTGGCTGACATCGTCGCCCAACCTGAGCTCTGCGCCGAGGTCACGCTCCAGCCGGTGCGGCGGTTGGGCGTCGACGCAGCGGTGATGTTCGCCGACATCATGCTGCCGCTCCAGGGCATGGGGGTCGATTTCAAGCTCGTGGAGAACGTCGGTCCGGTGATCGCCCACCCCATCGCCACCCCCGCGGACGTGGAACGTTTGGGCGTGCCGGATGGGGAGGAGGCTGCACCACAGGTCATCGCGGCGGTCAGGCAGGTCGTGGCGGAGTCTCCCGTACCTGTCATCGGTTTTTCCGGCGCCCCGTTCACGCTGGCCAGCTACCTGATCGAAGGACGCCCGTCGCGAGACTTCGCCAGGGTCAAGGCATTCATGTTCACCGAGCCACAGGCCTTCGAGCTCCTGCTCGACAAGCTGGCGAGGACGATGGCCGGGTATCTGCAAGCGCAGGTGGCGGCCGGCGTTCAGGCGGTGCAGGTTTTCGACTCCTGGGTCGGAGCGCTGGCGCCGGAGGACTACGAGGCGCGCGTCGTGAAGCACACGCGCGCCATCTTCGAGGCGCTCGCTCCGCTGGGTGTGCCTCGGATCCACTTCGGCACCGACACCGCGGGATTGCTCGAGCCGATCGCGCAATCCGGTCCCGACGTCGTCTCCCTGGATTGGAGGGTGCCGCTGGACGAGGGCTGGCGGCGAGTCGGCCACACCCGGGCAATCCAGGGCAACCTCGACCCCGCGGTGCTGCTCGGTCCGGCCGATCTCGTCCGCGATCGCGCACGTGACGTGCTGCGGCGCGCGGGCGGGCGCGCGGGCCACATCTTCAACCTCGGACACGGTGTCCTTCCTGACACGACGGTCGCCAATCTCCAGCTGCTCGTTGAGACTGTTCATTCCTGGGTGCCGGCCCATGTCGCGTGAGCCCTCGACCGGGATCCTCTGCATGGCGTACGGCAGCCCGCCCACAGAAGCGGACATCGCCGCCTACTTCACGCATATCCGGGGGGGCCGGGCCCCTTCGC
>Ga0209689_1003699_pt1 | contig 11244 bp, 11 predicted proteins | sample GraSoiAngelo_149_FD_187119 | JGI IMG/M metagenome (GOLD analysis project Ga0209689, IMG submission 187119) | Grasslands soil microbial communities from the Angelo Coastal Reserve, California, USA - 14_1009_09_30cm (SPAdes) (version 2) | ecosystem: Environmental > Terrestrial > Soil > Grasslands ...
AGCTGCACACGGTGGAGAAAACGATCGAGGTTCATTCCGGCCGCGTCATGCAGAAGCTCAGTGTCACCTCCTTGCCTGATCTCGTGCGCGTCTCGTCAGCCCGCAATCCCGCATAAGACTAAGGTCCACTATTCAGCCCGAGGGTGGGAACTAATGTGCGACATGATCGCTACGTCCTACATTGAGAATGACGCGGCCGTGCAAATGCGCATGATGCCCGCTGAAGAGCCTTCCTCGGAGATTGTTTGTCTGGTGGATGATGATCCCTTGGTCCTAAGATCGACCGGCCTTTTACTCGTCTCAAGTGGATTCACCGTGCGTCGGTTTGATAAGGGCGAGGATTTTATTGCTTATGTCGCGTCACACGACGTCCCGCTGGTCGTGCTGGACATTTGGATGGAAGGAATGACCGGCTTCGAAGTTCTGGCGCGGCTGTGCGCTATATCACCGCAGACTCATGTCATCGTGATTACAGGACACGAAGATACCGCCGCGCGGATCCTCGCGATGCAAATCGGCACGGTCGCTTTTTTGATTAAGCCTTTTGATGACGAACAATTTCTCGAGGTGGTTCATCGCGCGCTCGGCCATCCGGACTTGAGAAAGAAAACAGTGGCCCGAGCTCAGAAGGCTTCGGCCACAGCGGGGAATCTTCCGCGAGTCTAAACCCGCATAAGACTAAGGTCCACTATTCAGCCCAACTGTGGGGAGTAATGTGCGGCATGATCGCTACGTCCTACATTGAGAATAGCGTGGCCGCGCAAATGCGCATAATGCCCACTGAAGAGCCTTCCTCGGAGATTGTTTGTCTGGTCGATGATGATCCCCTCGTGCTCAGATCGACCGGCCTTTTACTTGCCTCAGATGGATTCACGGTGCGTCGATTTGATAATGGCGAGGATTTCATTACTTATGTCGCGTCACACGACGTGCCGCTAGTGGTGCTGGACATTTGGATGGAAGGAATGACCGGCTTGGAAGTTCTGGCGCGACTGTGCGCTATATCGCGGCAGACTCATGTCATCGTGATTACAGGACGCGAAGATAGCGCCGCGCGGGTCACGGCGATGCAAATCGGCACGGTCGCTTTTTTGATTAAGCCTTTTGATGATGAACAATTTCTCGAGGCGGTTCATCGCGCGCTCGGCCGGCCGCCTGAATCACCATCCGGGAAACCACCACTATCCGCGCCTGATCTGGTGCGCAATTCGCGGTTTGCACGCGTGTCGCCCGCCGCAATCGCGCATGGGACTAAGGTCCAATACCCCGCCGAATTGTAAGCGCTAGCCTGCGGGTTGCTCGACACGCCGCACCTTGAAAATGGGACGGTCGCGTAATTAATTACTTATGATGCCCGTTGAAAAGTCCGACGCAGAGATTGTTTGCCTGGTCGATGGCGACCCAAATGCACCCTATTGAATGAGCGAGCGAGACGGAATCGGAAAAGGACACCGCGAGAAGGAAGAGCCCTTTTACGCTGGGCAGGGCCGGATCCTTGAGATGATTGCGGCGAGTGCACCACTCGCGGACATTCTCACCAGGATCGTTCTACTGATGGAGGCGCAAACCGATGGACTGCGCTGTTCCATACTGCTTTTAAGCAATGACGGCAAACATGTGCGGCATGGCGCGGCGCCGAATTTGCCTGAAGCTTATGTTAAAGCCGTTGACGGTCTTCCGATTGGCCCACGGGTTGGTTCATGTGGGACGTCGATGTATTTGCGGAAGCAGGTGGTCACGACGGACGTCCTGACCGATCCTCTTTGGTCTGATTATCGCGACCTGGCGAAGAGTTGCGGTCTAAGAGCATGTTGGTCGACGCCGATCATCTCATCTCATGGCGACGTGTTGGGTTCGTTCGCCATGTATCGCCAGGAGCCGCGGGGTCCAAATCCCGAGGAGACGCGGTTGACCGAAGCGGCCACCCACATTGCGAGTATCGCGATCGAGCGCCAGCAGGGCCACAGCATGTTACGCGAGCGAGAAGCCAGAATCAGCCTCGCTGCGGAGTCGGCGGATCTCGCGTTTTGGGTTTTGTATCCGGAACAAAACACCGCCTGGATGAGCGAAAAGGGGCGCGCGATGTACGGCTTTACCCCCCATGAACCGTTGACCCGCGAGTCATTCGTGTCACGTATTCACCCCGACGAACGTGCCGCGGTTCAAGCGGCTTTTGAACAGGCGCGAGCCTCCCAGCAGACGTTCGAGATTGAGCACCGGATCGTCCTGCCTTACGGCAAAACACGCTGGGTCATCACGCGCGGCCGATATCTTTGGGACGAGCATGGAAACGTTTTAGAAATCATCTGCGTGACAATTGACCTCAGTGCGCAAAAGCAATCTGACCTGCAATTGCAAGTACAGCGGGAGGAGCTGGCACGTTTGAGCCGCATCGCGTTGATGGGCGAAATGACCGCTTCGCTCGGGCATGAATTAAATCAGCCCCTCGCCGCTATTGCCAACAACGCCGCAGCCGCTCGTCGCTTTTTCGACCGGGGACAAATCGACCCCACGATACTTAAGGAGTTGCTGGCTGATATTACGGCGGCTAGTCACCGCGCCGGAGAAGTGATTAATGGAATTCGAGGGATGGCACGCAAAGGCAAGAGCACGCGGAGCCGGCTAAACCTGAACGATGTAATCCGCGATACGTTACGGCTGGTGCGTTCCGACATTTTGATCCGGGAAACTGCCGTCGTCACGGACTTCGATTCTCTCCTGCCGGATGTGGAAGCTGCCCCGGTCCAGATTCAACAGGTATTGCTAAATCTGATCATGAACGCCCTCGACGCAGTGGAAGCGCTTCCGCCCGCCGAGCGCCGCATCATTATTAGTACACGTTCACTTAAGGGAAAGAGTGCGGAAGTCAGTGTGCGCGATTTCGGGACCGGCCTGCCCGCGGACCGGGCGGAGAAAGTTTTCGATCATTTCTTTTCCACAAAAGCGGAAGGAATGGGCATGGGCTTGACAATCGCCCGTTCGATTGTCGAAGCGCACGCCGGCACGCTTGGAGCAGAAGACGCCGAGGCTGGCGGCGCGCTTTTCTTCTTCCACTTGCCCGCGGCGCAAAGATTACCGATAAATAAAGCCGCATAGCCCGGAGCGAGTCGTTGCCGTGATCGATGTCAGGGGCAAGTTGGTGAACAACTCATAGCATGAGATCCGAAAAATCCGCCGAGAGCCATGTCGTTTGTCTGGTTGACGACGATCCGTTGGTTCTTAATTCACTTGGAAATTTGTTGGCTTCGGATGGAATCGCGGCGCGCTGCTTTGACAAAGCAGAGACTTTCCTTGCCCACATCCAGGTGCATCGTGTGGAGCTGGTAGTCCTCGACATTCGGATGGTTGGAATGACCGGCTTGGAAGTGCAAGCACACCTCTCCTCGATCTGTTGTCAGACGCGTGTGATAATCATAACAGGCAGCGAACGTCCTGACGATGAACGGAACGCCATGCAAGCGGGCGCAATTGCGTTTTTCACCAAGCCTTTTGATGACGAGCAATTTCTCGCCGCGGTGCACGGCGCTCTCGCTCAGGCGAAGGCCTCGCAGGAGCTGCCTCCCGAAGCGATCGTCGGTAGGCCTAAGGTCCCATAGATAGAAGGCGCCAGGCCCGTCAAGCTTTCATCCCCATCCTCTGATTTTTGTGAAATTGCTGCGACAGTCATCGTCATCGCCTTTCGTCATCGCTTTTCCGGTGCCGCATTCCTTGCTGACTCTGCTCCCCGGTGGCTAAAATGCGGATGCCAACGATACGATCGACCAGCCGGATCGCGGTGATCGTCCTCGTGACGATCGTTGGGGTACACTCTCTCTGCGCTCTGGCGCAAAGCCAGCCGCACCCGCTCGCACCCCCCGACCTGTCGAGCCCGCGCGCTACGCTCACGAATTTCCTGAAGCTGATGGACACCGCCTATCATTACTGGAAGTCGGAAGGCCGGACTTACGAGAATCGCGGACAACGCGCGGCAATTGGGCGCCTGGCACAACGGTTTTGCGATCTGAACGACATCGCCCCATCCGTCCGGAATAATGTCGGACGCGAGACAGCCGTGTTCATGAAGGAAGTGCTGGACCGGATCGAGTTGCCACCATGGGAGGAGATTCCAGACGAGGCGATGATCGCCGCCAAACCGGGTGGACTAAACCGGTGGACGATCCCTCATACCGAGATCACGCTGATACGCCTCAAGGATGGGCTGCGCGAAGGACAATGGGTGTTCAATTCCGAAACGGATGAGCGAGCGCCGGAATTTTACGAACAGGTAAAACAACTGCCCTACAAGCCGGGCGCCAGCGAAGGTTTATATCAATTGTTCGTGTCCGAACCGGGCTGGATGATTCCACATTCGTGGATTCGGGCACTGCCGGCGTGGATGCAGGTGCGCCCCGGCGGTCAGGCCGTGTGGCAATGGTGCGCGCTGGTTCTGACGCTTGTCGTCACAGCTGCACTGATGGTACTGATCTTTCGCACAATGGGGCGCTGGTCCCGGAACCAGGGAGGGGCTGGTTATTATTTGGCGGTGGTGTTCCCAATATTCGCCATGATCCTTCCGCAGACCGCGACGGACTTTCTTTCCGATCAGGTGTTCATTACCGGAAAACTGTTCGCCGGGCTGGATTTCGCCCTGGACCTGGTTTCGCTCGGCGCGCTGGTTGCAGTAATTCTGGGAGTGACGAACCGCCTGGCGACGGCGCTGATGGCTCTGCCATGGTTCAAGCCACGCCAGTTGAACGCGCATCTGGCGCAATTGATCATTCGGGCCATGGGCGTGGCTGGCGCCCTCATTGCAGTGTTCGAGGGAGGACGATATCTGGGTGTGCCGCTGACTACACTCGTCGCCGGTGTCAGCGTGAGTGGGTTGACGGTGGCGCTGGCTGCGCAGGACACGCTAAAAAACCTTTTTGGCAGCCTCATGATTCTCCTCGACCGGCCGTTTCAAATGGGTGATTTAATCCGAATCAAAGGTCACGAGGGCACGGTAGAATCGGTGGGACTGCGTTCCACACGGATTCGCGACGCCAGTGGGCATGTCGTGAGCATCTCAAACGAAGAAGTGGCCCGGCTCGATTCCGAGAACGTGAGCAGCCAAAGTCACTTGCGCAGGCACGAGGTTCTCCGCCTTCCGGCTGACACGCCGCCCGAAAGGATTCGCAGATTCGTTGAGTTTGTCCGAGGCATCCTCGAAAATCATGAAGGCTTCGATCCCAAAGTCCCGCCGTCGGTTCAGATCGGTTTCTGCGACGATGTCGTGACGATTACCATCACCTATGGTTATCATCCGCCGAACTCAGCCGCTTTCGCCGCTTTCAACGAAAAGATTACGCTGCGGATCCTGGAAGGAATGGTGCAGGAAGACATCCGATTTTCTCGTGTCGGATTTTCTGTCAACGGAGAACGAGCGTCTCCTGTGCAGTTGATACCGAAGTAAAAGTCAGATGTAGGAAACAAACGTCCAACGCTCAACGTCCAACGCCCAACACTTCAACTCAGAGGCAAGTGTGTTGAGAGCGCTTTCTCGCCAATCACTTGTCACTCTTGAATCTTTTCCGGGGAGTGTTCATCCCGGCTTCGCTACCGCAGATCCGGAGACTTTGGAGCGGTCAGCGACTTGGGAGTCGCCACCTTGCCTTCGGCCGACAGCGGAAATTCCATGCGAAAGAGCGCGCCGAACATCGCAATCGAGTTGTCGCTCCACAAACCTCCATGACCCCAGATAATGTCTTTAGGCACGCGTACGATCCAACAGGGCACGCGGGCGTTGCCGGTATACTCAAATTTCCACTTTCGCCAGAGTTCTTTTCCCGTCGGTGGATGGACGTCACCGGGACTGTAATCCCCATTGCGACAGAAGCTGCCTTCATGACCATCGTTGTGCTCGCTCGTGTAAAATGAAAAATCGGGATGGTTTTGCTTGATATTGGCTTCGAAGGCCCTGTTCTCAGTCGCTCGCAGACCCGGGGGCGGGCTGCTTTCTCCAAGCGGAACAACCTGGTAATTGACGAGGTATTTGTTGTTGCCGGGCGTATGGGTATAAAATTCGTTTTCCGAGACCTTTTCGCCGTGGTGCCCCGGCACCGGCACCTTTTGCCAATGGAAGTGAAGGTTGGTCACATTGATAAGTCCGGTCCCGATGGGAAAGATTTGTCCAGTTGCGGAATCGTTCTCAGATTGCAAAAAGACCATGGCCGGGCGGTTTTCGCTTACGGCCGTAGTTTCTTCGCCCAGATTAGTCCGGCTGACGTAGGCATGCTTCTGCGGGTCGTACTTATATAGATAATCAAACTCCGACATCAGCTGTCGGGTAGTGATGGAACTATCGGCCGAGTTAAACGCCACGGCCATGTCCCAGGCGCTGGAACTGCGCCCGCCTTCGCCATTGGCGCCGAGGATGGAGTGAGAAATCGTGTTCCCAAGCACCAAAGCGCCAAAAGAATGCGCGAGCAGGACGGTGTGATGATAGTCCTTCCCGGGTTCACGCGCGGCGACCGCGAGTTCTTCAATGGTCGCGAGGCAGCTGTTCGCCGCGGCGATCCCTCCGCCGGCAGACTTGCGGCTCCAGAACGTGAGAAAATTCAGTCCCGGCACAGTGAGGTCCTTGCCACGCCACGCGATGTAAACGCCGATGACGTTGATTTTTCGTCCCGTGAACTCGGGAAAACTGGAGACCGTATCCAGGAAATGCTCGAAGCGACAGACGTCGCTCGAAGTGGCGTTGTTTTGCCAGCCGTGAATGTAAACGAAAAGCAGTGGCCGTCCTGCTTTGTGAATGACTTCAAGAGCCGCCTTTCGTTGCGAATTATCCAAGGGCGAGCCCTGGTCTCCAAATTCGATGAACGCCATTTTGTAGCGTCCATCTGCGGGACCTCTTATGGAGTTGGACGGTTCAGTGGCAGTGTTGGCGTGGTACGGTCCGTACGACGCGCACGATCCCAGTAGCACCGCTAACACGAGCATAGTGAAGTTGGAATAAGGCGCGCCACGATTTCGCTTCGAGTGTTTTTTCATTGGAAGGTTCCTTGGAAACGCCACCGAAGCATCTCATGAACACTTCGCAGGAATCCCAAAGGCGTATGGTAGGCGTCGGCATTCGGGAGACCAATTGGACCTTGGTCTTATATACAGTTTGACTACCAGATCACCAGTCGAGATTGCGACAACATCCGATAGACCCAAGGTCTTATAGACATCGACCGCGAGACCCACGAAAGTTGTTCAGTTTTTCTAATTCCCCGAGCATGCGAAAATTTTCTAACAGGGACCGACCAAGTCGCGGGCGCAGATGCAAACTGCTGCGTTTTCACTCCGTTTTGCGATTGCTTCCCGTCTTGCTCATCATGTCGGCGCTCGCTGTTTCAGCTGCGGGCGGATTAGAGCAGCCAAAATGCGAACTTTGCACGCCGCCTTCACGCGTTGCGCAGCTTCTCGCGGCGAATAAATCTTCTGCCGAAACGCACAGGGCAACGGCTGTCTCCGACGAACAACCTTCCACGCCCGCGAATAATGGCCTGTCGGGCATGGTTTGGATTCCCGGCGGCGAGTTTTCGATGGGCGCCGTCATGAATGGGAGCGGCAGTTCCGAGATGCCGATGGCTTCGAACGACGCGGGGCCAATCCATCGCGTTTTCGTCGACGGCTTCTGGATGGATGCGACCACCGTGACAAACGAGCAGTTCGAGAAATTCGTTAAGGCGACCGGTTATGTCACGATTGCGGAACGCACGCCAACGAAGGAAGAATTTCCAACTGCGCCGGCAGAAAATCTGGTTGCGGGCTCGGTTGTGTTTGCGCCGACCGACCATGAAGTGCCCCTCGACAATCATTTCCAGTGGTGGACCTACGTAAAAGGTGCAAACTGGCGGCACCCGCAGGGCCCGGAAAGCGATCTCAAGGGGAAAGAAAAATATCCGGTCGTGCAGATCGCGTATCCGGACGCGGAAGCGTATGCGAAATGGGCGGGTAAACGTTTGCCGACCGAAGCGGAGTTTGAATTCGCTGCGCGCGGCGGATTAGCCGGCAAAACTTATACATGGGGAGACGAATTTCGTCCCGACGGAAAATGGATGGCCAACACCTGGCAGGGAAAATTCCCGGTGAAAGACGCGGGCGAAGATGGCTACGCCGGCATCGCGCCGGTCGCGAGATTTCCTGCGAATGGTTACGGTCTTTACGACATGGCCGGCAACGTCTGGCAATGGTGCAGCGATTGGTATCGGGCCGACTATTACGCGCAATTAGCCAAGACCGGCGTCGTCGCAATGAATCCGCACGGGCCCGATTCACCATTCGATCCTTCCGAGCCTAACGAGAAAAAGCGCGTGCACCGTGGCGGCTCGTTTCTTTGCAATGACCAATACTGCTCGCGATACATGGTCGGCACGCGCGGCAAAGGCGAAGTCAACACCGCCACCAACCATCTCGGATTCCGTTGTGTAATGACCACAGCGTCTGCGGCAAAGGCGGCGGTGGGAGCGGCGCCCGCCAGGTGAATCAGATCGCAGCTAAGAGTGGCCCGATGTCAGCAAACCGCGTGCGCACAACCAGGTAACTGCCTGGGGAATCATGGCGTAGCCGAAATGTGCTTGCGGGACCGTGAGTAGCTCGGAGCCTGGCCATCTCTCGTGTAACACGGCGAGATCGGCAAGCCGCACGATGTGATCAAACAACCCAGCGACAATCACTGTTCGTTCCGCGATACGGCCAGCCGGAGAAGCGCAAAGCGGGGAGGAAAGGTGCGCGTGACTATCCACTAGCGCGCGGTCCAATCCGGCTCGCGCAAGCTGGTTTCGAATCGTCCAACTTGTCGGACCCTCATATAACGCATGGCCAAGATTCACAAGCGGAGCAAGCAGAGCGAGAAAGTGCAAATCCGGCTCGAGCGAAGCCAGCAGGGCAGCCAGCCAACCACCGTAGCTGCTTCCGAGCAATCCAAACTTGGTCACACCTTGCCCGCGCAACCAGACCAGGAGTTGCCGAATCTCGACGACCGACTGTCGCAGGGTGTCACCGGTAAGGATGAGATCGGCGGTGAAGCAGAGCTCGCCGTTGAGATGCCGGCGCGGGCGGCGCGAATAATGAAAAGGCAGATGCACAAAGGCTGCGTTCCAGCCAAGTGAGTTAAAGCGTCGCGCCCAGAACCGGTAGCCCGCACTCGAGGCTGACATCAAGGCATGCAACATGATGACTGTGGGAGCGCCCGGGCTTACTCGATAAAGGATGACGCGTGCGCGTCCATTCACCGGAAACTCAGCCGCCGATGCGGCCGGACTTGACCAGCTAATGACATTGGGTGCTTCCTCGCGGAAATCCGCCATCACAGCGGGCAGGGCAAAATGCTGGGCACGAGTCTGTCGTTCGCAGGCGAAGAGATACTTCTCGACCGCGTCGCGTGTCGAGCCGCGCCGGGCGTGGCGGCGGTGCAGGATTGCCATGGTAGCACAAAGGAGCTGATCCACCGCCAGTCCAAAGTTACGATGCAAAAGCGAGTTCATTTCTTTTACTCGTTAGCTCAGCGCTTGCGCGTCTTTCCCCTTCCGTCGCGCAGGTGAGGCGGGCAAATCGTCCGGACTTAGATCAAAATATGCGACTGCCGCTGCGCATAATTCTCGCAAGACACCGGCCAGACGCGTGTTCGACTCATCGCTGTCTAGTCCCGACACCAAGAGCGGTGCACCAATTGTTACCCAGACTTGAACTCGTGGCGGGCCGGGCCACCAACTACGCCAGGCATAAAGGCGATCGGCGCCGAGAACGACACACGGAATGATTGGAGCGCCAGCCAACCGCGCGAGTGCCGTTGCCCCGCTCTTAGGTGCGGCGCCCCCAAGAATCGAAGTGATGCCAGCGCGAAGGCCGCCTTCCGGAAACACGCCGACTATCCGCCGGGCGCGCAGCCGCTCCAGACCAAGTCGGAGCGCGCGACGGTCTGGCCGCGAACGATCTACTGGGAAGGTATTGACCGCACGAAGCCACGGCGCCACCAACCGGTTGGCGTAGAATTCCTCGGTTGTCATCCAGTCGATCACCCGGTCGAAGGCGAGCGCTAGGAGGAGTGGATCGAAGTGCGAAATGTGATTGGCAACGAGCACGGCCGCGCCAGTTGGTTCCACGGCGCCCGGAGTGCGCCAGACTTGCCGGCGAACGAACGGACACAACAAACCACCTCCCAAATTCCGGGAAGCACGATAGCACCAACTCCTCACCGCTCGCTTTATAGCCAAAGTGAGCGCGGCCTAATAGCAAAACATCCGAACATTGGACCAACGTCCTATTTACGGCAATACCGACTGGCATCAGCCTCTGGCATAAGAAATCTTATTTACAATCGCTGTGCCCTGTTAATTGGCGCCTTGGCGTGCATAGCATTCTCGAGCTGCCAAACAAGTACCACAGCATTATCCGAAAATCCGGCGACAGCGCCGACCGATAAGAATGCGGGTCGTCTGGCCGTCGACCGAGCCGCCAATTTGGGAGAAGACCTTCTTCTCTCGATTGTTGATATGAAGCTATCTCCACTCAGAAAGGACGAGATATACAGTGGCCCGTTGTCACCGGCCACATGTTTTGTCCGCTCTTCTGGAACCGAATCAATTGAATCTAGCTCCAACAGTAAAGTTTTTGACGGTCAAACCTGGCCAGGTTTACGTATTTACCGCGATGTGGCAAAGAGAGACCCTGGTCCTGCAGTAACCAGGCTCCAGAATCGGCAGCGCGGTGCGGGCGTTACCCTCGGTTCACTATGAAGTTACCGGCCGATGTCGAGTGGGTCGAGGATGCCAGGCTCTTCATCTGGCGCCCGCGCGGTGTCCTTGATGAGGCAGTGGTAAACAAGATCCTGGCGTTCGTTGCAGATCAGGAAGGAAAGTTTGGCAGAGCATTCAATCGATTCACTGATATGTCCGGGCTTGATGCTGTCGATCTTACCTTCAAGTACGTCTTTCATGTCGCCTTGTTTCGGCGCCTGTCGCGGGCGGGCCGCGAAACGGTGAAGTCCGCATTTTTAGTCACCGACCCAGAAATTGCTCGTTCCATCAAATTGCACGCGCTCCTGACGGATCATTCGCCGCTGAAGGTGGCGATGTTTGAAGAAAGGGAAGCGGCTGCGAAATGGCTGGGTGTTCCAGTTGAAATACTGACGCCGCAAAAGTAGCTGCAAGGCAGCTTGATCGGCAGCTGCACACCCTGAAGATTATTTTCCCGACGAAGAGGATTCCCTCTCGATATGGATTTACATTCGGCTTCATT